>Ga0182013_10003769_pt1 | contig 18685 bp, 20 predicted proteins | sample 612S2MmetaG_FD_120487 | JGI IMG/M metagenome (GOLD analysis project Ga0182013, IMG submission 120487) | Permafrost microbial communities from Stordalen Mire, Sweden - 612S2M metaG | ecosystem: Environmental > Terrestrial > Soil > Wetlands > Permafrost | place: Sweden: Stordalen | collected... | reverse complement strand
GCTTGGGTTATAAAACTCCGGCTGAAGTCTACCACCAATTATGTTGAAAAAAATTATGGCTTTTAATATCTTAAAATTGAAACAAAGTGGTCTTGACACAAGGGGTCACTTTAGAGATACATCGTCCAAAAATTGGCGTTGGTGTTTTGATAAAAGACAATGCCAATAAATTTCTTTTGCTCAAAAGAAAAAATGCACATGGCGATGGCACGTGGGCGCCGCCCGGCGGCCATTTAGAGCTTGGCGAAACGATCATAGAATGTGCGCAGCGAGAAGCTCTTGAAGAGACAAATAGCGAAATTTGTAACGCCCGTATCCTTACTCTTACTGAAGATATCTTTGATGCTCATAAGCATTACATTACTCTCTGGGTGCTTGCCGATTTTAAAGGCGGAATCGTTACTAATAATGAACCTGAAAAATGCGAAGCGCTTGAATGGTTTATCCTTGATAACGTGCCGGCACCGCTATTTCTATCTTTTAGTAATCTATTAAATCAAAATAAAAAATTAATAAGCATGTTATAAGATCCATACGAATCGATTAAAAAACGATTCAAATTGATTAGATTTTGTTGAGTTTCAAATAAGAGCCGATTCAATAATTGGCCTATGCGGCCACGCATAAAGGGCCAGGTTGCGGCCAGCCCTTTAATCCCACCGCTCACTGCGTGAGGCTGGAAAAAATACTGCTCTCGACATGCCTAAAGGCGGGTCTCGGCAGGAGTTTTTCCTCGATTTTTCATTTTATAGAAATATTTTTATACTACGGTTTCTACCTTTTTGAGTGGATTGCAGATCCCGATTGCTTTTTAAGAAAATTTATTTAAACTTTTTGTGCGCAATAAAACAGATATTTTTAAAAAGGATTTGTAGTGAAAAAGCTCTTGTTAATATCAATCATATTTTGCTCAAATCTATTTCCTTTCCCATTTCCAGATCTCAGCCACGTTCCCACGAAAAAAATATCTTTTCTTGAACGTTTTCTAAATTTTTGGTCTAAGCCATTGTCTTCAAACTCTGAAAAAATAAGTGATTTACTATCAGCCCCCATACATAAAGAACCCGAGGAAGAAGAAAATAAAAATGTACGCCGACAAGAAACATACCGTAAGAGATCTTCTTATAATTTTTTAATTTTTCGCTATTAAGGATCTTTCAATGAAAAAACTCTATCTATCATCGATCTTAGCGGCAAGTTGTCTTTATAATATTGAAGCCGTTTTGCAAAAAGCAGAGCTTGTAGAGATACAAGAAATAAATCCTGCTATCGAGGTTGATCTAATCTGGGCCTCAAGCAATAATGAACTGGGGCTCATTTTGTATCCAGATGGTGCTCAATGCTACCTACATAAAGAGGCGGCATTCGCCTTAGACCAGGTCCAAAGCGAGTTGACAATATATGGATATGGGTTGAAAATCCTTGAAGGCTATCGCCCGTTATCTGCACAGAGAATCATCTGGGACCATGTCGGGTTTAATCCGCCGTATCCTGAATATGGCAGACATGCCTTAGGGACAGCGGTTGACCTTACACTGATTAATCTTTTTGATGGCAGCGCGGTACCATTGCCGGCATATCAATCGCGCGAGATTAACCCCGAATTCATTGAAAATTTAACGCAAGAGCAAAGAGACAATCTTGAAATTCTCAAGGGCTTAATGGAAAAATATGGCTTTATCCAGCATGCTGCGGAATGGTTCCATTTCGATTTTCATAATTATGAAACTTTTGCCGCACTTGATGATCAATTTTCTGAATTAGCGTGAAAAGCTTATTTTAAATATCTTTTGCATGATGCAGACCCATTTGATTTTTTAAGAAGCATGATAGCATCACTTTTACCGTGAGTATAGAAAAAACGTAAAATTGCATCAATAACTTTTCGTAAATTCTATAAGTTGCTGTGTGCAGGCTGCTGGACTTTGTTGATCAGTATATAGAATGAGATCATATTTTTCTTTAGGCAGAACAACAAATTTATGTTGCTCGCTCACATCAGAATAATTTAATATACTTTCTTCATAGTCATAAAGATCTTGTCGACTATATTCTCTTCGTGAAAAGGGACCTGCTGATATCGATGGAATTTCTGGTAAAATGCATTCTATAAGATTCAATGTATCTTGTAAGCATAGGGGCGTAATGCCATCAAGAGAAGTGGAATCGTTCTCTGGGCTGAAGGCATAAAGACTTGAAAAGCTCGATAAAGTTTGCCCATAAAAGCGCATGCTTCTTAAATCTCCGGTGAAAAGTGCAGAATAGTTTCTTTCAAACACGCGCTCTATGATTGTAGAAAGTGGGACATAGGCGAGTACAAAAAACACGGTATGGGAATCTTTTAATGTTTCAAAATAATTTCTACTCAAGCGCCATGAATCAACAATAATAGTGTGTCCTGCCTGTGCATAATCTTCAATTTGCCTGCTCAATGCCTGCTTGAGGTTATCATGCCATGTTTTGACGGCGAGACTTTGTGGAGTGGCTGGATCGTCAAATGCTTTTTGTAATGTCTCTATGGCCGACAAGGATCTAATTTTTTCAGCAGATGATATGCCCGCTTTGAATAAAATTTGATTGCGCTTTACTGCGTGAAAGATATTCTGCCCATCAATACTATTTTTTATGATGGCATATTCCTCGGGAAAAATATCTTGCCACAAGGCAATCGATTGCTCGAGATAGAGGGCATCTTCATCTACTATTTTCCACGTTGTCTTTTGCGCGATTTCATGAAAAATAGAAGTTTTCCCCGCGCAGCAAGTTCCTTTGAGAACGATAATGGTTGCGGCATCCAAGGCAGAAATTATTAGGGAAAAAGATAGTAGGATTTTCTTCATAGATTCTCATCAAGGACCGTGAAATTAATTTTGCGATCTCTTCAGGTGTATGATTATTACTATTAACGACCATATCATACTGAAATTTTTGCATTAAAACTACCTCTTCAAGAGCGGTAAGCTTGAACTGCCGCATAAACGTATCATATAAAAATCTGCTGGGTGAATCTGATGTTTCACGATATGCTCTTTCTAAGGCATCAACCAGTTCGCTGCTTTTTATGCGCTCTCTTTAACATGCTGATAAAAATCGTTCATAGAGCTTTATATAAAATTCTGAGCATTCCCCTTCAGTAAGAGTCTCTTCCGGTGCCGGGTTTTTTGCTAAATAAGTATCTATAAAATCATCACTATGTAATAATTTTAATGTCGGAGATGTTTTGAATAGTATATGGTTTTATAGTAAAATTTTCAAAGAAGCTCAATTTGATTCATGGAGAGAGTAGTGATGATAAAAAATGTTAAAGCAGTTCTGATTGCGATGATATCTGTGTTTTATATGCATGCAGATTATACGTATAAACTTTTTGAAAAAGAGTCGATAGAAGAGGTTCTGCCTTTTATAGTTGCAAACAGGATAGAAGCATTTCGCGAATATCCGTATCTCTATGAAGGCAACTGGGATGAAGAAGCATCGCTTATTCGGCAGTTATCAACGATGCGCGATAGCGCAGTTGTGGTAGCATTTTTTCATGATCAGCCCGTTGGATTTTTATCTGGAGTATCATTCCAGGCGTATGATGACCATTTTGTAGGTTCAGTTGAAAAATTTCAGCAAGCGGGTTTTGATGCTCAGGCTTTTTATTATTTCCCAGAGATGATTATTGTTTCAGAACATCGTGGAAAAGGCTTATCTAAAAAATTGTTTACAATTCTTAAAGAGAATGCGAAAAAAATGGGATATACTCAAGGATGTTTTGTGACAGAATCTCATGAAAATCATCACTTAAAGCCTGTAGATTATAGAGGTCTTGATACATTATGGAGTGATATGGGTTGCCAGAAAACTGATATTACACTTAATTTTAGTTGGATGACTTTGCAAAACAATAACGAACAAAGTATGCAAGAGCATATACTTACCTATTGGATTAAAGATTTTTCTAAGCCTGACTTGCGCAAAAATGACTTTTATCCAGCATAATAAAGAATGGTTCCATTTTGATTATCATAGTTATAAAATGCTTGCAGCGCTTGACGTGCCGGTTTCATAAGTACCATTAAACGCAATTGAGTAAAGGAGATATAGCATGCAAAAAATACTGGTGAAAAGTATATTAGTTCTTTTACATATAATCCATACAATTGGATTTCTGAGCGCGTTTGATCCACAAAATTCGCCAAAGATAATTCCGCATTCAATTTTATTCGGTAATCCTGAAATAGAAAAAGTGACTATTTCTCCCGATGGAAAGCGCATAGCGTATCTTGCGCCTGATGGGGACGCTATGAATATCTGGGTACAAAACTTAGACGGTAGCAGTAAAAGATGTATCACGCACGAGAAGCGCAGCCTGGAATCCTATTTTTGGGGATATGACAACAAAACTATCTTTTATTACAACGATAATGGAAATGAGAATACAAATATCTATCGAGTAGATTTAGCAACAGGAAAAATTTGCAATCTTACTCCATTCTCCAATGGGGTGCAAGTACGGCTTATTGGCTATTCGCCAAAGCATCCACATAGCATGCTCATTGGTATGAATAAAGAGAGAGCGGATCTTTTTGATGTATATCTGCTGAACACAGAGGATGCGCAGTTGCAGCTCGTTGAGAAAAATCCCGGCTACATAGCGGGGTTTGATATTGAGCCGGCATGGCATGCCGATAATGATCTTACTATACGTATTGCATGCCGTTTCAATGAAGGCGGGGGAACAGAAGTTCTTTACCGCGCAGACCAAGCAGCTCCTTGGGAGCATTTACTTACTTGGGACGTAAATGCATCAGCCTCGAGCTGTGTGATTGGATTTAGTGCTACCAATGATGAAGTCTACTTATCTGATGCATCAGAAAGTAACACGGCTCAACTTGTTACAATGAATTTGACAACAAGAAAAAAGAAATTTTTAATACATGATAAATATTTTGATATCATTACCGGGTCGTCGGCAATTTTTTACGACAAGCATCCTGCATTTCTTATCAATCCAATAACAAAGGCTCCCGCAGCCTTTTTTTTACCACGTGATCTGCCAACAACAGTTATTTTGAATGAGTCACTGCAAGCGGATTTTGAAGAGCTGGAGCGCCACAAACTTGGATATATGTATGTGAGCTCAACTGATATGTCATTTCAAAAGTGGATCATTGAATGTGTTAATGATGATCGTCCTGTTGAATATTATGTGTACGACCGTTCCTATAAAAGTTTGCAACTCATAGCTTTAAGTAATCCACATATATTGGCATATCAAAGAGCACACACGGAATCAATTGTATTTACTGCTCGCGATGGACTTAAAATTCATGGTTATTTAACGTTACCAACCGCACCGTCTTCACGTTCTCATCTGCCTCTTGTACTTCTGGTTCACGGAGGTCCTTGGATACGTGATTGTTGGGGGTTCGATCCGCGCGTTCAGTTTTTTGCCAATCGGGGTTATGCATGTTTACAAATAAATTATCGGGGATCTTCAGGATTTGGAACGGCGTTTGTGAAAGCAAGCAATAAAGAATATGGGCGTGCCATGCAACATGATCTTATTGATGGGGCGCAATGGCTTATCGATCAAGAAATAGTTGATATGCATAAGATTGCTATATGTGGCAGATCTTTTGGCGGATATGCAGCACTAGCGGGGGCAACGTTCACACCAGATTTTTATAGATGTGCTATTTCCTTGTATGGCAAGGGTAATCTTATTAATACAAAAGAATCTGTTCCACCTTATTGGATTCCTGGGCTTGTTGTGTGGAAATACCGTAAGGGTGACCCTATTATAGAAGAGGCTATGCTCAAAGAACAGTCGCCTTTGTTTCATCTTGATAACGTCCACATTCCTCTGCTTATAGCACATGGCGCGCATGATGCACGCATAAAACATACAGAGTCTGAAAAGATCGTAGAATTATTACGAAAACGTAATATTCCTTGTGAATATATTCTTTTCCATAATGAAGGTCATGGACTTAATAGTACTCAAAGCAAATGTACATTTTGGGGCGCGGTTGAACTATTTTTAGCGGAGCATCTTGGTGGACGCTCTGAAACGATGATATAACTTGATGGAGAAGGCATATTGTTTTTCAGATCGACTCATGGATGATAGTGAAAATATTATATGCAAGGCAGAAACAATAGAAAGTGATAAATGAATTTTAATTATCTCTATTATTTAACGTTTATAGATTTGCATAACAGATATATTCCCGATATTGAAACTCAGTATGCTTATGGCATGAAAAGTGGCGCTGCCTTACCCTGGTGTAACCGTGTCATGGCTAAAACTGATGTAACCACAGCAGAAGTATTAGAAATTAAAGACTTTTTTGGAGAGATACCATTCCGGTGGTTCGTGCAAGATAGTGATGCTATTCAAATAAATACCCTTAAAGATGCTGGGTTGCAGTATATTTGTGATTATCCTGCGATGAGCATGGATCTTTCTCAATTAACATCAAGTATATACCAACCAGAGATTACCGTCAGAGAAATGATCTCTGCTTGCGATGAAGTAATATGGCTTTCTGTCTCACAGCAGGCTTTTGGTATAGCGCACCCATCAGAATTTAAAAAGTTTATTGATGCCCTTAAGCAACGTGCCGGATCAATGGTTGTTCGATTATATACTGCGTATTATGGCGATATTCCAGCGGCTGTGAGTATCGTGTTTGATCATGGTGATATTATTGCTTTGCATTGGGTAGGGACAATACCCGCATATCGAAAAAAGGGACTAGGCTTTGCTGCGAGTCACTCAGCATTACTTGAAGCTAAAAAGAATGGTTATAAAACGGCACTTTTATTTGCATCACCGATGGGTAAACCGCTCTATGAAAAGATAGGGTTTAAAGAATATGCAATGTATAAAATTTTTGGAAAATAATGAAGGTATTTAACTACCATCTGTTTCTTATAATTTGTTCGCTCATTGCAGCAATATATTTCTTTCATGAGCCAAAAAGTTATTATCCAGTTCAAGATATTACATCTTTTGAGCAGGCTATTGATCAGCTTAAACAGTGTGACGAAAATACGCTGGTTCTTTTTGATGTTGATGATGTTCTGATTACTTAACCAGATTATATTGCCCGTGGGCATCTGTCCTGGCGGTTACGGATTCGGTTACTACTTACCTTTCCAGAACTTTTAAAAGAGTCGGTAGCTGAGTTGATTTATAGTTTAGTGTGGCAGCAGGCGCCACGTATTCTTATTGAACCGCAGGTTGTTCGTATTATTGATAATCTCAAGCAACAGGGCGTCCTGGTTATAGGGCTTACGTCCATGGAGTCTGGAGGTTATGGCGTTATTTCAAGTATGCCATTCTGGCGTGCTGATATGTTAAAAGATATGGGCATTGTTTTTAGTCAACAATACCCTAATCAGGTTTATAAGCAATTACCAGCATATCGTGATAACTATCCAATATTGTTTGAAGGTATTTTATGCTGTAATCAGCAACCTAAGGGCGCGGTATTGGCAGCATTTTTAGATGATAATAACCTGCGTCCGGGACATATCATATTTTTCGATGATAGCATGCGTAACCTGCAATCAGTTGGCAAAACTTGTGTGGAGCATAACATTCCATGCACATTATTTAAGTATCGTGGCGGGGAAAGATTTTCAAATACTCTGGATACCTCATCGGTTATTAAGCAGGTTAAGATACTGATTAATGAACACAGATGGGTGAGTGATCAAAATATATTGCTTTTCGTCCGGGAAGTCTATAGTATGAGTTAAAGGTAACCATTAATGTAACCTTTAGCTCATAGGTGGGCAATATGGCAAAGGCCAATATACTAAATATCTTGCGATCAAAATCATCAGTTTTTACTTTTAAAGAGCTATTGTTGGCTACTACTGAGGCCAAGCCTCTCCTTTTAAAAAGACGCTTAAGCTATTACATTAAAAAGGGGGAGCTTTACCATATCAGGCGCGGATTGTATGCGAAAGATAAAAATTACGACAAGCTGGAATTAGCAACTAAGATATTTACCCCATCTTATGTAAGTTTCGAAACGGTCCTTATTGAGGCTGGAGTTGTATTTCAACATTATTCTACGATTTTTGTTGCAACGTATCAAACCAAAGAGATTGTTTGCGATGGTCAAGCGTACTCTTTCAAAAAAATTAAAGATACCATTCTAACTAATAATGCCGGCATTGAACAAAGAGATTATTATTTTATAGCGAGTAAAGAACGGGCATTTTTAGATATACTCTACTTGAATAAGGGTTATCATTTTGACAATCTTTCACCTTTGGATTTTGATAAGGTATTCGCGCTATTACCCATCTATAATAACCAGCGCATGGTCAAAAAAGTGCATACATATTTCAAAGATTTCCAAGCCAATAGGGCATTATTATGATGTTAGATGCAGCAGCTCACAAAAATATCCTCATTCGTATTTTAAAAGACATTTATACCGATGCGACCATTGGTCCCTTTTTAGGTTTTAAAGGTGGCACGGCAGCGTATCTATTTTATGAACTCAATCGTTTTTCCGTTGATTTGGATTTTGATCTACTCGATTCTTCCAAAGAACACCAGGTTTTTGAGCAACTAAAAAAAATCCTTAAAGAGCATGGGACTATTAAAGAATCTTATGAAAAAAGATATACGCTGTTTTTTATGATTTCCTATAATGACAAATTGCAGAATATTAAAGTCGAAGTTAATCGTAGAGACTTTGGATCGAAATATGAGGTAAAGTCTTATCTTGGTATTTCTATGAAAGTAATGGTTAGGGAAGATATGGCCGCTCATAAAATGGTGGCAATGCTTGAGCGAATTGGTAATGCAAATCGCGATATTTTTGATACATACTTTTTTTTGAAAAATAATTGGCCCATCAATGAACAGATCATTGAAAAAAGAACCGGCCTATCGATGCATCAATTTTTAAAAAAATGTATTCAAGAGCTTGAGTCCATGAGTGATCGTGGCATTTTATCTGGATTAGGCGAGTTGCTTGATGCTAAACAAAAAACATGGGTCAAGGAGAAGCTAAGAACAGAAACTATTTTTTTGCTTACATTAAAACTTGAAAATTACCCAGCGCAACCACACGCATTTCTTTATTCATATAAAGAGGGTGGAAACATGTTTGATCCTAGTGGTTTGGGATCTCAATTCCATAAGGAATATGGAATTGGGGGCATTTATAATAAACCAACATCCCCAGCAACAGCTATTATTCATTTTGATAAGCAATCTAATGAGGCCTTCTTGGATAAGTTTCTTCAGGCTATGGATGAAAAAAAACTTCAACATATCAGTACTGGTGACGGTATAGATAAGCGTGGCTTGAAAGGCGTTAAGCAAGGGCAAGCGTTACTCTTCAAAACTTATCTGAGTGAGCAAGAAATTCAAAAATTGATAGCTGAATTAAATAATCGCTTTGCCGGGTAATCTTTGAAGTTAGGCACAATACCCGCATATCGCAAAAGGGGACTGGGTTTTGCGGTGAGCCGCCATGCATTAGTTGAAGCTAAAAAGAACGGGTATAAGACTGCACTTTTATTCGCATCAGTGATGGGTAAACCTCTCTATGAAAAGATAGGATTTAGGGAGTATGCTCTGTATAAATTTTTTGGAAAGTAGTAAAATGGTTGCATGTCTAACAATAAGGTCTTTTTATGGTAACATCTCTCTATATAGTTATAGCACTGTTAGTTGCAAAGCCTGATAAAGTGGCAGAACTCAAGCATGAGCTTATGATCGTGCGCGATTTAAGCAGCCAGGAAAGCACGTGCCGTGATTACCGCGTGCATCAAGATTTAAATAATCCCGCGCAATTTGTGTTGTATGAAGCATGGGAAAGCAAAGAAGCTCATGCGCTGCAGTTTACCAAGCCGTATATCCTTGAGCTTGGCGGAAAACTCGGCGATCTACTTGCACAGCCATATCAGGTCATGTTTGTGAATGAGATTTAGGAATTTTCTACTACAGGCTTTTGTCCATGAAAAGGGTTTTATGAAGAGTTATTTTATTGTATTACTATTGATAGCCGTCACATTAGTCCACGCAGTACAGAGTTATGTTAGTATGAAGATAATCGCCTTTGATGAAAAATATAATAACGATGTAATTCATTTTGTTTCATCAATTCAACAGCACGAATTCCATGTGCAGATTACGCCAGAAGAGCAGCCTGATTTAAGAGATATAAAAGGGTTCTTTAAAAATGGGAATTTCTTAATAGCTTTAGATCAAGAAAAGGTAATTGGTACCATTGGATTAGTTGATATTGGCAATGGCAACGGGGCGTTGCGAAAAATGTTCGTGCATAAAGATTATCGTGGGAAGGGCGTGGCGCAACAATTGTTAGAGCAACTATTACTTTGGGCAGTTCAACACAACTATACAACGGTATACTTAGGAACCTTGCCTATTTTGTATGCAGCGCATAGATTTTATGAAAAAAACGGCTTTGTAGAGATTCCTGAGCAAGATTTACCTCAAGAATTCCCTTTGAATTCAGTAGATAAAAAATTTTATAAATATAAGGTTTTATGCATATGAAAAAATATATATTATTAAGTCTATTTTTATACACTGCTTGTTGTTTCAGTACAGAGATGGCGACTAAATTGACCCCACTGAGTTTTGAAGAGATGGAAGGTCGGTTCGGACTATTCGCGCTTTTTGGCGTTGCCGACGTTTCTTTAACATCTGAAAAGCTATCAGTTTTTTTCGATTCCAAAGAAGAAAAATATAAAATCACCTCACCAGGTAGATCTTTTTATACCCGCGCTGTAACAGTGCATCCACCCACCAACCGACTTGCCTGTATTGACCCTCAGGCATTGTGGTGCTTACTTATAGGGCGTTTTGGCATGGGAAGAATTGTTAAGAATGATCTAGATGGGGATATCGAAGAGTTAGGCGACATAAAGTTCAGTCCTGATGGTGACAAAATAGCCGCAGTATGTGGAAAGAAATCCATGAGAGTTTTTTATCTCAATTTTGAAGATAAGGTCTGCGGATCGATGCTATTTGATCCAAATGCTATGCATCCAATTACCGCTTGTTCATTTAATGCCGCGTCTGACTTTTTAGCCGTTGCCCGCGGTAAAGATGTTAAATTTTGGCCGGTCGAGCGAGATATCATTGTTGGTGTACATCATTCTCAAGGAGTGAAAGAGATATCTTCTACCAGCGCGATAAAAAATATGAGCCCATGTGAAAAAGGGATTCTCTACTTGAATAGTGACGAGATAATGGAAGTTGATCCGAAAAGTGGGAACTATTCTGGATTTAGATTATCTTCTGATGCTTTATCCCGTGTAATAAAAATTTTTCCAGATAATACAAAAGCGGGGAGCTATTTCATCGCAGAAAAAGACGGAGATGATGTCGATTTTTCCCATTTAACTATCGAATTGAGCGAAGCTCATTAACACTCAAGCATAACGCTTCTGACACTGGTCGTTCTTGGCCTATTGCTTTGGTTAACATATCGGCAGAGGGGCTATTGATGAGCTTGCCATCAATGCATAATGTGGTGCAGCCGCCTCCACCAATATTAAGCGCATCGACGCACCCCAGCTGTTGCATAAACAGCGCGAGCTCTTGCAAGCTGAGCCCTTGACTATGTTCTTGCCGACCATCCACCACAACCACGCAGATCTCATTATGCGCGGTTATGCCGATGGCTGTTCGCGGGTGGCGCAGTTCAGTGCTATCTCTATTGCATCTAATGGTACCGTTATAACGTGAGCGTATGCAGGAAACGTTGTGGGTGCATAGGTAGCATACGTGATCATGTTGGACAGCATCTGGCTATCAAGAAGTTGCATAGGATATATAGAGTGCGTTTGGCCCGCTCTCAGGTATCCCCCCTTCTTCTTCGGGCTCACATATCCCCGCTTCTATAAAAGGTTTCTGCTCGTCATATTTAATAACAAGAGATGATTGATCTTGCTTTGAAAGCCCCGCGGCATCAAAAAAACCTTTAGAAGACAGCATTTCTTTTAAGAGCGATTGCTGGAGTTGATCATCAACCACCTGCAAGCAATGAAGATTGGCATGCGATAGTGCTATAAAGGACAAAAGATGGGGGATAGTATAATTATTTCTTATCATCATTATTATGAGCTTTCGATACATCACATGATTTTTTCATAGTATAACGAAATGCATCTTAAATAGGAACCCTTATGTGGCTGTCTAAATCTATTGTATAAAAAAAATATATTGTTAATATTGTAAGTAAACTTTTTAATATTTTAACCTGGGGAACGAATGATTATTTGGGCATTTATTTTTTTATTGAGCGCGAATGTTTTAGTGGGAGCGCAAGAAGCTCCTGGAGCTTCGGAGAGCTCATCCAAGCACATTATTATTTTAAAGAAAAAAGATTCTTCAAGCGATACTATCGCATCAGAATCTCGACTTGAAAGTCGAAAAAGACGTTTCGATGATGCGCACATTGAAGACTCATCGCACGATCAAAACCTTCAAAATGAGAAAATGACACAAGCTAAGCGCATGAAAGCAGATAAGCCGGCGCAAGCTTCTGAGCTTTTTAGATTCATACATGATAGCTATACTCAAAGAAGAGGTAATCCTGCGATGTATGAAATATTTTGCAGAGATTGTCGCAAGTCGTTAATGTATTATCAAAAGGATGGCCCTGGCAGATTATTACGCTGCTATTTGGACAGAATCCGCGCACCTCAAGATTTAGTGGATCGTCAAAAAGAAAAATTTAGTGTTAGCGAAAGTCGCAGATTAAGATGCAAAGACTGCGAGACTATTATTGGCTGGCCCATGATCTACAAGTCTGAAAACCGACCCGCATATAATATGGATCAGGGAAAGTTTTATTTTAATGATATAACCTCACGAGTAACAAAAAAAGCAAAAGATGAATAAAAGATTTTTAATTTTAATTTTCGGGGCGTTTTTTCTGCAAGAACAAGTTGCAGATATTAAACTCCCACAAAATTTTTCTACCATTGTAGAGAAACTTATTTTCTTTAAAAAAAATAATTTTAAAGTTTTTTACGGTGGTCCTATAGGCGGCTCTGATAAGGGGGTTAAATGGGTCATGCCAGTAGCATTTGAAGACGAGTTGCATAAAACGACAAGAGCGGTATATGAGATCGCCTTTGTAAACTGCAATTTTGACACAGCCGATGGTGCAGAAATCATGTTTGTCGATATTTGTGATATCGATATAAAGTTTAAAAATATGTTTTCGCCCGATTATGCTTCCTTTGCCTCATTGTTGCGTGGCGAATATATCCATGAAAAATATATTGTAGTACGTCGCGCAGATGTTGCACATATCTATTATCCTGATATTTTCATTTCAGCTGACCATTCGCCACATGTGGAAGATAAGTCTCAAATCATACATTTTTTGCACGAAAATTTTAAAACGAAAAATTGCTCTAAAGATTGTAATACTTCATTACGAGAGAAGCAGGTTATCGCTTACGAAAATGACTTTGAAATAAGTTACGTGCCGCTCAAAGTGCAGACTAATTTTCACGGCGAAGCGCATCAATTTTTCATAACGAAAAAGGTAAGAAAAAATGATATCTGGAAGCTTTATTATATCATTTCCCGAGATGAAAATGTTTTAACAAATTCGGCCGCTCTATCTGAAGGCCTTCTATTGCGTCTGGATTCTGGATGCGTAAGTGGGCAAATTTATAATGACTCGGCATGTGATTGCTTGGATCAATTGCATAGCGCTTTGCATGCACTTACAGAAAGCCCCTCTGCCGGTATAATAGTTCACATTCCCGCGCATGATGGGCGAGGTTTTGGAACGGCGCCAAAAGCGGAAACAGAAATTTATAAAATTGGGGGAAAAGGCAGATTGCATACCACTGCGCCACTCGATACTGTTCAAGCAGCTCAATTGCTCTATGGCTGTTCTGATTTTGATATTAGAACATTTGATGGTGCTGCCCAAATGTGCGTAGATGCAAACATCAAAAAAGTCATTTTGCTGACGGATAATAAGCAAAAGGTCCAGGCTTTAAAAGATGCCGGCATTGAGGTATTGAGGCAAAAAACGGATACGGTGAAAGAGGCTTGCTCGCATCATATTCAGGCCAAAAAAAATAGCCCCTATTATTATAACGATGAAACTAATCAAATTTAATTAATGAGAAGATACTATGTTTATATTTTTTATTTTATTATTCGCCGCAATGGATACTATTTCAGGAAATAGCATTTTTGATAAACTCGATACGCGCATGAAAGAGGTGAATTCATTGGTGTGCGTGGGGCTCGATCCGGATATTTCGAAGATTCCTACAAGCGTTATTGAGAACAATATCTCAGACTCTGCGGCTTTGTATGCATTTTTAACAAAAATTATTGATATTACCGCGCCGCATGCTTGCTCATATAAAATTCAAAAGGCTTTTTATGATCAATTGGACGATGGACATGAATTGTTAAGAGATGTGGTGGCGTATATCCATACTCATTATCCGCAGATTCCAGCTTTTGTTGATTGTAAAATTGGTGATACGGACAATACTATGAAGGCTTATATGCAGCTCATGTTTGATGACATTAAGGCTGATGCGGTTGTTATTAACCCGTACATGGGTGATGATGTTTTCGAGCCATTCATGTTGGATGGACATAAAACGGCAATCGTACTGGTTCAGACAAGCAATCCTCAAGCAAAAATTGTGCAAGAACAGGCTTTAACGAATGGTAAAAAGTTATGGGAAGAGATCTTGTCTCTTACAATACACCGTTGGAACAAAAAGAATAATCTGATGGTCGTTTTATCAAGCAATACCGCTCTGCAGGACTATCAACATATTCGTGCACAGATACCACAAGACATGCCTATCTTGTTAGCAGGAATTGGCGCTCAAGGCGGCAATCCTGAAATAATGAAACAATTACTTAACAAAGAAAAAAGAGGCGTTTTTGTAAATTCTTCTCGCGGTATTTTATATCCCTATACTATCCAAGATGTGCAGTGGGAAGAAAAGGTTCTGAGTGCTGTGATCGATTTAAAAAATACTCTTAATGCTATAAGGGATGGATCATGCTAAGAAAAATAGTCTTATTCTCAACTATTCTTTCATTTTGTATACTAGAAGGCAAGAGTAAATTTTTGTTACTTATGGGCCCTTCGGGAGTTGGTAAGAGCACGATCATTCGCCACTTAAAAGAGATGGATAATAGATTTGAATATGTTACGCCATTTACTACACGTGCACTGCGCGAGGGGGAAGCGGATAAGATTCATGTTGAGCTGCAAGAGATTAAGAATCTCGAAAATGCGGGCAAGCTCCTGACGGTAAATCAGATATATGGTATCTATTATGCAACGCCAAAATATCTCATAGATGAATCATTAGAGTGCGATTGTTTCCCTGTGCTCGATTGGCCCGTTGATAAAATTCAAATTATGCAGAACAATTACGTAGACTGTCTATTTAGAGTTTATATTGAGCCTGAAAATCGTGATATTTTGAAAGAACAACTTTCAAATGACTCGCGTGATAAAGATGGCAAAAGGCTCAGTGCTGGCCTTGAGGAGTTGGAGAAATTGGATGCTGGTGATTTTGAAAATTGCTACGATATGCGTATAATTAATCGCAGTGGTGATTCCAAAAAAATTGCCGAAGAAATTTATCGTCAATTCATTTTAGCGCTTTAATAAAAAATAGTATGGACCAAGCTGTACAAAAAGTTATTTTTAAAAGAGATTCTTTTGCAAAAAGCAGGGGCAGACCTGCGTTATTGATAATTTCATGCAGTGCTTGCAATGAGTATATTATGAGTTATCAAAAGGATGGTCCTGGCCCACTTTTGCGTTGTTACTTGGATAGGATTCATTACCCCGAAGCACTTAAAGCGCGCCAATATCTTGAATTTGAAAAACAATCTGCCCCAAAGTTAGAATGCGAGCATTGCGGGATAGTTATAGGAAACCCTATAGTTTATGAGAAAGAAAATAGGCCCGCTTATCATATGAGGCCCAGCTTTTTTATTCATAAAAAAATGAAAGCTCTTAAAAAGTAAGATTGCTCTTCAAGAGTTTCTTAATATATGAAGACACAATGCTTCTGATACGGGACGCTCTTGCCCTGCAGAAGGGCTATTGATGCGTTTGCCGTCTATGCATAAGGTAGTGCAACCGCCTCCACCGATATTGAGTGCGTCAATGCACCCCAGCTGCTGCATGAAGATCGCCAGTTCTTTCAGGCTCAACCCTTGACTATGTTCCTGTCTGCCATCTACCGTTACTATGCATATTTCATTATACTCCGTTATGCCGATGGCTGTTCGTGGATGGCGCAGCTCGATGAGCCATTCTTGCATCTTCCTAGTGATGAAGTCTGCCGCTATTTCATCCCCACAGTGTACAATGGGAGCACCCTGGCTGAATTCTTGATAGAGTTCATCCGCGACAAGGTTCCCATTTTTAAGAAGCAGCCCAGCACCTGCAAGTACAAAATCGCAACCGTTATACGTTGCCTCTGTCTCTGCTGAACGCAGCGTGAATTCGTAATTAACGGGCATACCCAGAGAAATTTCTGGTAGCGCATCAGTGTCTATTTGATACACAAGGTAGCCATCGGGTATAGTTTTAGGGATCGCGCTGCTTATGCTTTCAACTTTTCTTTCTTTATTAATGACAATATTTTTCCCGGGCGTGTAAGCAAGAAGGGCGATATCCGCTACATCAGTATACAATACCGCTTGGCTGGTCACACGAGGCTGATTCACCGCAGTGACGGATAAGGGGATATGGCCAATGCTCAATTGTATGTCTAGAAAAACTGTATCAATAGCAGGCGTTTTTATTGTGCTGTTCCAGCAGAATGCCCCGCGCGTAAGTTGCAGATCAGAATAGATTTTGCCATCAAGATAAAAAAGATTTACGCGGTTGCCGTTATAATTGCCGCCGCGTCTGTAGTTACTGCCATTGACGGCTATGGTGGCGCCAGCTCTTGCAAGAGCGCTTACCGTCTCGCGCTGGCCGATAGCAGGAACAAGAGATATTTCTACTTCATTTAAAGGGACTGTTATTACGTGTGCGTATGCAGGAAATGTTGCGGCTTTGTAGGTTGCATGCGTGATCACATCGTGTAGAATTTCGCTATCTTGAAGGTGCATAGCTTGTGTAGACAAAATAGCGAGTGCGTGTAGATAATTCTTCATAATTTATTTATAATCTTTCAAATTTGTTAAATTCTGTTTTGCCAAAAAGGGTGATGATGTACAAGCATGCTATGCAAAAAATTTTATTGGGCATAACCCTTACAACACTATCTTACATATCCTCAAGCGTGCCGACCATCCCACTATCAGTTATTTTTGGCAATCCTGAAAAAACGCTGCCGGCAATCTCTCCTGATGGCAAGCAACTTGCCTACTGTGCGCCGCATAATGGTGTATTGAATATCTGGGTAAAGACATTGGGCACGGATGATGCAAGAGTGGTTACTCACGAAGCCCATCATGGGATTCTTGCCTATACCTGGTCATCGCAAGGGCCGCAGTTACTGTATAAGCAAGATAATAATGGCGACGAGAATTTCCATATTTTTTCCGTTGACTTAGAAACAGGTGCTATTAAAGATTTAACGCCATTTGCAGGGGTAAAGGTTGAGATACTTACTCTTAATAAAAAGTTCCCTGATGAGGCTTTGATACTCATGAATAAAAGAGACCCTCGGTTATTTGATGTCTATAAGCTCAATTATGTGACGGGTGATTTGCTCTTAGTTGAAGAGAACCCAGGAACTATTATTTGGTGGTTGGCTGATGGCAATTTTACTGTCCGTGCTGCTATTGCAAATAATCCAGACGTCTCCCAAACGCTTCTTGTCAAACATGGCGGCAAAGACGAACCGTGGCAACCTGCATTGGAGCTTGAATTTGAAGATACGCTCAAAGATGAGTTATATTGCGGGCTTCTAGCCTTTTCAAAAGATGGTAAAGATCTTTTTATCAATAGCTCTTTTGGCCATAATACGCGATCACTTTCACGTTTTAATCTTGAGACACATAGAAGCACCTTAATTGCCACTGACGATATCTATGATTGTACGAGTGTTATCTTTAATGACGATACGGGCGAGCCGGATATAGTTTTTTGCCAAAAAGAGCGGCTCTATGGAACAGCATATGGTCATCAAGCGACAAAGGATCTTACTTTCATTAAAAACTTAAGTACGGGAGATTTGAACTATATCAAAAAAAGTGATGACGGTTCTTTGTGGGTGGTCGGTTTTTTGTACGACAATAAATCGCAAGATTATTATCTTTATAGGCCAAATCAACAAAAGGCTGAATTTTTATGGAGCTCGCGCCCCGAGCTTGATACGTATCAGCTTGCAACAACTCAACCAATTTCACTACAATCACGCGATGGATTAACACTCCATGGCTATTTAACGTGCCCGTTAGATAAAGAGCTGAAAAATATGCCAGTTGTGTTGCTTGTGCATGGCGGTCCATTTTCTCGCGATAAATGGGGATTCGCGCCCGAAGTTCAATGGTTGGCAAACCGTGGGTACGCTTGCTTACAGATCAATTTTAGAGGATCTGCTGGCTACGGAAAAAAATTTCTAGCGGGTGGTAATGGTGAATATGCGGGTAAAATGCACGATGATCTTATCGATGCAGTGCAGTGGGCGATTAATACGGGCATAGCAGACCCTG
>Ga0182013_10003766_pt1 | contig 18701 bp, 17 predicted proteins | sample 612S2MmetaG_FD_120487 | JGI IMG/M metagenome (GOLD analysis project Ga0182013, IMG submission 120487) | Permafrost microbial communities from Stordalen Mire, Sweden - 612S2M metaG | ecosystem: Environmental > Terrestrial > Soil > Wetlands > Permafrost | place: Sweden: Stordalen | collected... | reverse complement strand
CTGGCGTGGCCACCTATTCTTCCAATCGTGCGGGGTAGCCGGCCTTGGCCAGCGCAGCCACCGCCAGATCGACGGGCGCAGGGTTCTTGTCCGAGGTCATCCGCGCCGCCCCTATGCGAACCTCGTTGACATCCGCCCCTTCGACCGAGGCCAGCGCCTGGCTGACGCGGCGCACGCAGGAGCCGCAGTGCATGTTGTCGATTCGCAGCGTGAATTCCGGCATTGTCTTCTCCCTGTTGTCTTTCGATGATACCCCGCAACAAAGGATGCACCGTCCGGGGGCGCGGATTTACAGTGGAGGACTATGCAAAGAGAATTTCCCGATGCGCCTCTCATCGGCGTGGGCGCTGTGGTTGTGGACGGCGACCGCGTGCTCCTCGTGCGGCGCGGAACCGAGCCGCTCAAGGGCCAATGGTCGCTGCCCGGTGGTCTCGTGGAACTGGGCGAACCGCTCGTCGACGCCGTGCTGCGCGAGGTCAGAGAAGAAACCGGGCTCGCGGTTGAGCCCATCGAACTGATCGAACTGCTCGACCGCATTCACCGCGAGGGCGAGCGCGTCCGCTACCATTACGTGATTGCGGATTACCTTTGCCGCGTGACGGGCGGCGCATTGCAGGCGGCTTCTGACGCCGACGAAGTGAGATGGGTGGAACGCACGGAGTGGAACAGGCCGGATTCGGTTTTGGGCGCGTTGCGGCTTGACCCTGTGGCCGTGCGCGTGATCGAGATGGGATGGCAGAGATCGGGGGTTTTGCAAGAGGAGAAGGAGGGCCGGTGAAGCTGCTGAAGAGGCTGGGTTTGATCGCGGTTGTGCTGGCGGTGGCTACGGGAGTTGGATTTTGGGCGCGGCCGGTCAGCTACTTCAATGAGTTGACATATATGCGCGAATGTTTCTCCGGGGTCGAGAGCCGCTCAATTACCGTTTCGGGCTATCGAATGCATTACAACGCGCTGGGGCCGGTCAACGGTCCGGTGATTGTGCTGGTGCATGGCCTGGGCGGCCGCGCCGAGGACTGGAATCACCTGGCTCCGTATCTCGCCAAGGCGGGATTCCGCGTCTACATGCCCGATTTGCCCGGTTACGGCAGGAGCCAACAGCCGGCTGACTTCTCCTATTCGATCGCCGATAAGGCGAATGTCGTGGTGGGTTTTCTCGATGCTTTGGGGTTGAAACAGGTGAATCTAGGCGGCCTGTCGATGGGTGGATGGATTGCGCAGTGGGTCGCCAGTGAACATCCGGAGCGGGTGCGGAAGCTGATCCTCATCGACAGCGCCGGAATCTACGAGAAGCCGGCATTCGATCTGCATCTATTCACCCCCGCCAATCCGGCGGAACTCGATCAGTTGGAGGCACTGCTTATGCCTCATCCACAGAAGATTCCGGGGTTCGTAGCAGAGGACATCCTGCGCAGATCAAAGAAAAACGCCTGGGTGATTCATAAGGCGCTCGACAGCGCGATCACGGGACGCTACACGACCGATACGCTGCTTCCGGGGCTCAAGATGCCGGTGTTGATCGTATGGGGCGCCGAAGACCACATCACTCCGCTCAGTCAAGGCGAGAAGATCCACCAACTGGTTCCGCAGTCGGAAATGGAAGTCATCCCCGGCTGCGGCCACCTGGCGGTCATTCAGTGCACCGCGCAGATTGAACCCGAGGTGGTGGAATTTGTACGGTAAAAGGCCGCGCGCGAGCGGCCTTTCTGTGACAACGGACCGGATCGGCGATGGATGAGCGGCTTACTGTTTCACCAGCTCCACGCGGCGGTTGAGCGTGCGTCCGTCTTCGGAGTCATTGGAGGCTATCGGCGCATAAGGCCCGTCGCCGTACGCCTGGAGCCGTGCAGCGGAAATGCCATATTGAGTAGTGAGAGCCTGCAAAACTGACGCCGCGCGCCGCTTTGACAGGTCGATATTTCCCGCCAGCGCGCCCGCATTGTCGGTATGTCCCACCACATAGACCTTGAGCGCGGGGTTCTGCTTGAGCAGCTTGGCCACCTCCTGGAGCGCGGCGGCTGATTCCGGCTTGACCTCGGCCTTGCCGGTATCGAAGAGAATGCCGTTAACCACCACATGACCGTTGCCCGAGAGGCCGCCGGAAAGCGCCGCGGCATTTGCAACCACTTCTTGCGTCATTCCTTTCTCGACGACAATCGTCTGCTTATACCAGCCGCCCCCGCTTACTTCTTCCATGACCCAGGTCTTGCCCATATGCACGGTGAAGTCGCCGTAGTCTCCGGAGTCGTAATCGAACGTGTACCCCGCCGCCTTCAGTGCATTGTTCAGGTTGCGAACCACCTGGGATTTGCTGGCGGTGTCTCGGGGCCAGTTGTAGAGCAGTTGAAGGAATTTTCCCTCGATTCGCTTGGTCTTGTTCTGTTTGTCGACAGTGATAGTGAAGTCATAACCGTCGAAAGCCTTGTCGCTACAGGTGCTGATGACGCTGCTTGGAAAGCGGCTGATGAGCGGCGAGTCCTTGCAGCCTTTGGCGTCCTGCGCAGCGCAGAGGTGTGCCGCGGAGGCGACCGCAAGGCACAGAAGCAGATATCGGATGGCTTTCACTCTTACTCCAGTTTCGGGGCGATTGGGAATTTGAATCAATGCGCCTGCTTGAACTTTAGATTCATGTCAGTGCTGGGATTGCAGGTGGGGCCATTCCAACGGTAGTCCACCGAGTACACCTTATTGGCGGTTTGGCCGTTGGTGATCGTGTCGATCGAATCTTTGGTGATCATGTGCTGCTTTCCGTCAAAGGTTATCGTAACCGTGCCCTTACTCTGGATAGACCCATGCTGACAATCCATCATGTAACTTGCGCCGCCGGAAGTGATATTGAGTTTTTGTGTGGAGCAGGCGGGATTGTGGATGAGTGCCTTGTCCCAGGTCTCGTCATTCAGGCAGTACAGGAGCACGCTTGGCTTGCCATTGGGTCCGGGCACCGAAACCGTGGCTTGCCATTCGCCCGATTGTAGAGGGAATTTCTGTTGCGACGAAGCAACGGCGGTTGCCATGAGGACGATCACACCCAGCGGTGCCAATTTGAGAAATGTCATCTCCACCTGTCCTTGAGTTCTGAAGTCAGAATTTCAGGCTGCCGGTTCGAGATATCTCCTGTCAATGACAAAATGACAACCGCACGACTTAAAGCAATGAACCTGCGAGAACGCTACACGCCGAGGGCGGCGTCTTCTTCGGGCGTCAGCTTGATCTCGATGATTTTTACCAGGCCCGCCGCGCCCAGCGCGCAGGCGATGCCGTTGCCGGAGGCGAGTTAGCAGCGATCCACCAACCCCGCTATTTGCCCAACTGCTTCACAAAGAAATCCGCCATGATGTGGTTGGCCTCGATCCCTTCGGGCAGCAGCGGGCTGTACCAAAAGGCGTGTGGCAGCGCGTCGAACACCACCAGCCGCGCATCCACTCCGGCGTTCAGGTAGGCCCGGTGCAGGTTGACCGTGCCACTCAGCAAAAGGTCGCGCTCACTGGTAACAAACAGCGTAGGCGGCAGCCCGTGCAGATCGGAGTAGATCGGCGACAGGATCGGGTCCTTGGGGTCAACTCCGGCCACATATGAGGGGTCGTGGGGTCCAGTCGCCGGAGGGTCGAGGTGCCCCGACAGGCCGCGCAGCGAAAACAAGCCGATCGAGTCGCCGTCGCGCGCAAAATCTCCCATGCCGCTGAAGATTCCCAGCGCCGCCGGCAGCGGCAATCCATGTTGTTTCAGCTTCGCGGCTACCTCGGCAGTCAAAATCGCGCCTGCCGAAGTCCCGTAAATGACGATGTGTTCGGGCTTATAGGTCTTCAGCAGCTCCTTGTACACGGCCACAGAGTCGTCTACAGCCGCCGGGAATGGATCTTCGGGCGCAAGCCGGTACAGCACGGCCACCACCTTCATTTTGGTAAACCCCGCCATCGGAATCGACTCGGTATAGGAGCCGGAGTCGGAGTCGAATCCGCCGCCATGCAGGTTCAGCAGCACCTTGTCCTTGTTGGCCTCCGGCATCCCCTCCGGGGTCACAATGCGCACGGGCACTCCTGCGATTTTGTCTTCGACGAGCTGATTCGGGCACACCTGGTCCCACTCGGTCCGGGCATGGGCCGTGTACTCGTCCGTCCGCTTGCGGCGCAGTTCCAGAGGCTCGGGCGGGCCTTGATCGGGGACGGCGTGGCTCAGAAAATACCTTGACTGAATGCTGAGGCCGGCCGGGATCGGAACCACCCGCGTCACGTGCGCCGTGCCCTTGGCGTCAATGAAACTGGTATCGCTGTTTGGCGCTTCAGCCGCGGTGGTGGGCTGAGGAGCGCTGACGGGCGGAACAGCGGGTTGCTGCGCGGCCAAAGCAAATGAGGCGAGTAGGCAGAGCACGACGGCGCGGTTTAAGTTCATGGTTTCGACCTCCTCGTGGGAGAGCTGCAATCTCAATGTAGTTTATGCTGAGGGACCCGATTGCGGCAGAAGGAAGGGGAGCCCGGCAGGGTAATCGCATTTGAAAACGAAGTCGAACGCATTGTGTACATTCCGTCGTGAACAATCCTCGTCCCGGAGGGACGAAACGAGAATAGCCCAGGGCGGAAGCCCTGGGTAAGCCGCCAGTTTGTCGACGGCGCCCCGGAGGGGCGCTCCGAAATGCACCGGAGACTCCTCTATGATTCAAATGCGATTGCCCTGAAAGGGGAGCGCAGCCCGCGCTCCCCCTCGTCTGGCTGGCCTAATACAGAATCATTGCGGTAACACCAGCAGCCCCGACGCCAGCAGTTTCTCCGTCAGCCGGTCCAGCGCCATGGGGAACTTGTAAGAGATGGTTCGTACGCTCATCCCCAACAAGGTTGCCGCCTCGGCCTGGGTATACTCCTGGATCACGATCCGGCAGAGCATCTCGCGGTCCAGCGATCCAAGCTGATTCAGGCAGGTTTCAACGTCGAGAACAAAGATCACCGCGTCCTCAAAGGTGCGGATCGGGCGGCTGGAGCACCATCCCCGCGCTATAGGATCGCCCAGAATCGAGGGCGCCCTGCCCACCTGCATCGACGCATACAGATAGCGCCGCAGCGTGTTCTCCGTGTGCTTCCTGTAAAACGCCAGGCTGACCATCGGCTCAGCAACTGCCGATTTCTCCGCAGGCTTTGCGATCGGCCGTGCTGCCGGTTCCTCCTGCTTTCTCCTCCAGTTCCCGTGCGCTGCTGCTTGTGAAATAGCCGCTCCCCAAACCATTGGCAACTGGAGTGCTGCGCTCATCGCGAACCTCCTGCTGCTTCAGCCACCGCCCAAACCCTGACGAGCGGCTTGTTGGTTGGGCGTCCGCGCCGCTTGCGGCTCTCAGGCGTTGGAAAGTTCCTCAGTTTGGCCTCACATCCCTTGCAGTAAACACTCCCCTGTGTCTGGGCACGGTACCAAAGACAACCGCACCCCTCGCAAATCTTCAATTGCACGCGCAAATCCATGACGGTTTCTCCCTGTTCGCATCTTCGCCCGACGGTCTTGTTTGGCTACTGCTGGTCCGCGGGGTGAAAAGAACCGGGCACGGCAACTCAGGTTTCTCTTGTCCTGATAGCGAATTGCCACCCGTGTTCTCTCGTTTTTTGTCATGCTGATAGCGCGCAGATCCTGGAATTCCCTCGACCTGACCTGCCCCGAGCGCCTCTGCTGAGCGCCCTGGAGCGGAGATGGGATAACCGAACTGGGCCGAAGTGCGCCATACCGGTTTGGCAACTGTTCATTGATCGCTGAGGAAGGCAGAACTGCGCCCCGTTCAGCCTTGCGGCAATGAACCGTTTCCCAAAAGATTCCCACAAGCCAGTGCAAGATTAAGTAAAGCCAATGTAGAAATATGATTCTCTTGCGTCAACGTCCCCAGACAGTTTTTTGTCCTGCCGCTTTCCAATCCGCCATCAAGCGCGGAAAATGAAGGCCAATCAGCCCTGATAGCTTTTCTTGAAGCAAAGGCAGGCGATGCTTTCCCATTGCCTGCGGCGGATTTTCCACAAATGAATTTTACCCAAATGCACGAGCATCTTCGCTTGGAACTGCTCCGCAGGATTCAGCGGGGGACGGTCAGCGTCTCTTTATTGGCTCGGCAGACCGGCTTGGGCCAGTCCCATCTCTCAAACTTTTTGCACAGCCGGCGCCAATTGTCGCTCGAGGCCATCGATCGCGTGCTGGCCGCCCAGCATTTGGCCGCAACCGACCTTTTGCCCGCGATGCACCTGGCATTGGGCCTGCCTGCCGGAGAGGAAAGAAGCACCGTACCTGTGGTTTCGCACGCGGCAGCGCTGTTTGAGCCGCTCATTCGCCCATCCGCCGTTCAGGCCATGCTGCACCTGCCGGCAGGGGTCTTGCAGACGATTCGCACCCGCGTCTCCAACCCCCGCCGCGCATGGCAGCGGTTTGTAGCCGTAAGAATTCCCGCTGCCGACGCCCTGCCGATGGAGCCGTTAGTGCTGCCCGATGCCATTGCGCTGCTGGATCGCCACTACATTTCGCTCGCAGCCTACCGCCCCAACCGGCCCAACCTCTATGCAATCCAACACGGCGCCCACCTAATGCTGCGCTATGTGGATTTTCTCGCAAATCGGCTCGTCCTGCGCCCCCACAACATCGCGTTCCCTGTGGACCTGATCGAGGTAGACCCCGGCGAACCGCCCAGCGACCTGATTGCCGGCCGGATCGCGCTCATTTTGAATGAATTGTGAGTTCAGTCCGGATGCGGCGCGGCTTGATTGTCGAAGCGCGTGTACTTGGAAACGAAGTTCAAGTAGACGGTGTCGGTGGGGCCGTTGCGCTGCTTGGCTACGATGATCTCCGATTTGGCCTTCTCGTCCTCGGAGAGCTCTTCGCCGCGCTTGTAATAGGCCTCGCGGTGGATGAAGGCCACCACGTCGGCGTCCTGCTCAATGGATCCCGATTCGCGCAAGTCGCTCAGCATGGGCCTCTTGTCGTCGCCGCGGCGCTCGCTGGCGCGGGAGAGCTGCGACAAGGCTACAACCGGCACATTCAGTTCCTTCGCCAACGCCTTCAAACCGCGCGAGATAGCCGACACCTCCTGGGTGCGGTTCTCATAGTTTCTCTTGCCCGACGATGGCACCGTGGCCGACATCAACTGCAAATAGTCCACCACGATCAGGTCGAGGCCTTTCTCGTTTTGCTTCAGGCGGCGAGCCTTGGCGCGCATCTCGGCCAGCGAGATGCCGGCCGAGTCGTCGATGTGCATGCGCGACTCAACCAGTTGGCCCAGGGCATTCTGCAATTTCTCCTGGTCTTCCCGGCCCAGAAAGCCCGTCTGGAGCTTGCGCTGGTCCACCCAGGCCTGCGAGGCCAGCATGCGTCGCAGCAGCGACTCCTTGCTCATTTCCAGGCTGAAAACGGCCACGATCGCCTGGTGGTTGATGGCCGCATTCTGGGCGATATTGATGGCCAGCGCCGTTTTGCCCATCGAGGGCCGGGCGGCGATGATGATCAGTTCGCCCTTTTGCAGGCCGCTGGTCAGGCGGTCCAGCTCGGTGAAATCGGTAGCCAGGCCGGTAACCTCGCGGCTCTGCTTATACAGGTTGTCGATCGTCCCAAAGGAGTGCTGGACAATCTGGTCCAGCGACTGAAAGCCGTGGGTGAGGCCTTTTTCGGTGACCTCCATCAGTTGCGACTCTGCGGCTCCCAGCACGTCGAGAGCCGATTCGCCCTGGTCGGCGGCGCGGGCAATGGCCATCGAACAGATGCCCATCAGCTTGCGCAGCAGGCTCTTGTCCTTGACGATCCGGATGTACTCCTCGATGACCGGCCGGCGCGGCAAACCCTCGGTGAGCGAAGCCAGGTAAGCCACGCCGCCCACGGATTCGATCTCCTTGTTGCGCGCCAGCTCATTGGCCAGGGTGACAATGTCCACCGCGCGCTGCTCGTCCATTAACCCCGTCATGCGCATGAAGATGCGGCGGTGCGAGTCAAGAGAAAAGTCTTCGGAATCGAGCTTTTCGGCAGCTTCGGAATGTGCGGAATTGTCCAGCAGAATAGCGCCCAGGATGGTCTTCTCGGCGTCGATGTTCGCGGGCAGCCCTGCGTCCATTCTGAGATCGGGGATCGTGGCCATATCCAATGAGTCTAGGCCGAAGGCGGCCTGGCTGGCGTTGTGAAGATTCTGACGCAGTCGTGGAAAACCGGGCCCCACCAGTGTCCCGTGAGTGGAATCCCACGGCTTTCTATCGAACGGTGGGAGACCATAGCCGGGTGCCCCTGGTCTCGCCTTTGAGACCAGGGATGCACATCGCTCAGCACGCCTTCGAGGGCCCGCCCTCAACCCCCTTTGCAGAGAATTATCCCCTTCCCGCGCAAGATGAAGATGGTGGAGATTGCCCCGCCGCGCGAAACGAAAGGAAAACTCTGAATGTCCATGTCCGCTTTAAGTCTGTTCGAATCCGGCTCCGCCTCCGGCAAGGCGAACGCAAACCCGGCCATCGCGCAATGCTGCCACGCCTGGAAGATCCGCTACAAGACCGAGATGTCGAATGGCGAAGAAGATGTTTGCGCCGCGCGCTTCGCGGACGCCTCCTACCGCGCCGCCATGCCCCCTCTCGTTGACTTCGAGAGTATCCGCGATTTCATCGCCTGCACCGCGCACGGCATGCTCATTGAGACCATTCAGCACCAGGACGGTACACGCCTCCTCTACGCCGCGCAGGTCGCCCTCTCCACTCTCCGACGCCAGCCGCGCGAGACCAGGCGCCCCGGAAGGCCAAAATGTTTACCAAATAAATAACCCCTACCCACCCCCCACCCCGGCGGGCCGGCTCCCCCCCCGTAAGCGCTGAGCTTCGGAACAAATCACTTCCGCATTGCTGGCTACCCGGAAGTGATCGTCGAGGAATTGATCGGGACTTGCCAATTGTCAATGTCGGCCATTGAACTGAGCTGCGCAAATTAGCGCCCAAGGGTGGGACACCCATTGACTCTTGGATCGTCAAGAAGCGGGCTCGCCCGAATTTCTCACAAGGCTCGTCGACGAATTTGTAGCGCCGGCCTCCGGCCGGCTGTGGCGTGGGTCTCCCGACCCACGCCGGACAGTGTTTGCCCCGTCACGCTATGTGCGAACTGTAGACGGTGAACGTGGCTTTGTACTGGCGGCGAGGACGCCGCCAGTACAGCCGACCAGGAGGTCGGCGCTACAGAGAGTCGATGCGGCGGTGAGAAATGCGCGCTAGCCGGAACAACGCCGCTCTACGGCTGAGTGGCAACCGCGGGAGCCGGCAGAGCCGTTGCCGCGTCCTGCTGCCCCTTGGCGGCAAAGTAGTTGCGGTCCCATAGGTTCTTGTAAAAGACGCCGGTCAGTTCCGCCGCGTGGGGTCCGAAGGTGGCCCTGCCGCCCTCAAGGAAGAAGACCGTCACCAGGCTGCCCTGGGGCGAATCGGAGAACGAAGCAAACCATCCGAAGCGGGTTCCCTTGTCCGAGCAGGTTCCCGTCTTGCCAAAAACCGGCAGCTCGTGAAAGTTGGCGCGCAAGCGGCGTGCGGTTCCATATTCCACTGCCCCCGCCATGCCGTCCTCAATCTCGGGAACGTACTTGGCAATGTCCAGGGTGCGCTTGATCTTGGGTTCGAGCGTTGCCACTTCGTCCGGCGTGGTCGGATGTTGCAGATAATAAAGGGTTCCGCCATTGGCTAATGCAGCGACATACGCGCCCAGTTGCAGCGGAGTCAGCGAAACGCCCTGGCCGAAGCTGCACATCCGGGCAACGCCGCCTTCGGATGCGGGCAGCTCTTTGTCAGGGTAAACACCCAATTGCTCGCCGTCGATGTGGTACCCGGCCAGCTCGCCCAGCCCGAACTGGTTGGCGTAGTGGCGCACCCGCTCAAAGCCCAGTTCTCTGCCAAGTTCCTCAAAGTAAAGGTTGTTGCTCTTGGCCAGCGCGTCCGTCATGTTCATGCGGAAACCGGCCAACTGCACCGGCGTCTCCCGCGTGACGATGCCTTCGGAGAGCGCCGCCATGGCCACGGTGATCTTGATCGTGGAGCAAGGCTCGGCGCCCGGCGAAAGCGCGAGTTTCTGGTTGACCATGGCCAGGATGCGGCCGTTGGACGGGTCGATGACCACGGCGGTGCCGTTCATGTCGCCCATGGCATCGATCGCGGCCTGACGGACAACCGGATCTTCGCCAGCGGTCACGTCACCGGCAAAGATATCTCCCTTGGCAAAGGAACTGGCGGTAAACCGCTCATAAGAATGATGCCGGCGGGATCTGAGCGCGACCTGGCGCACGCCAGCTCTCGCCCTGCCTCTTGGAGTCAACCTGGCCTGCTGAGGAGCCGCTTTACCCTTTGCCCGGGACGCCGCCGATCGTGCTGCCCCTTCGGAGGCTTGAGCCGCGGCATGATGACTGGCAGCGCGATGCGCGTCTGAAAGATGAGGCTCTGTCGCCCTGGAATGGTGAAGGGTATGCGGCGCGTTCAACGCCGACGCCGCAGTAGCGGCCAGGACCAGCATCGGAACCACTCCGCAAGCCCAAACGCGAGACATTTTCATCCAGCCAACATCCTCTCAACCATGGACTTCGTGCCGTACGTCTGCCCTTGAGCGGCGCACTCCTTGCTTATCGGCCATTCCGCAGCCGCCTTTGAACTTCCTCGGAGATTGAGGACACTTTATCCCGGTGTTTCCCATCCAGAATGTGATCCCAATCACCCACGCGGCAAACCGTTTATTCTCTGCACAATACCCGAAACGACAACACAATCGCCGCGCCCTTGTCCTGGCCCCCCGATTTTGTTGAGCACTATTGCACTATACAGCCATGGTGACCAGTTCCAACAACAATCGCATTTCCATCGAGATACCGGCTTCCTAAAACTGAAACCGGCGCAAGAATGTGGGCGTATCCAGCTCGCGAAGCACAGCTTCGTCGGGGCCGGCAAAGAGGGCTGTGGCCGGCTGCACACGGTGCTCTTCCAGCGCAGCCGAGAAGCGTGGGCCGCCACCGTATTCCGAAGAATAATCCCGGGGCAACGGTGTGTACGACGGCTCCTCGCCCATCTCCGCGAACTGCGGCCTGACTCCCTCGGACACGGGTTCCTGCTTCTTCTCAACCTCGGTTGCAGCTTCCTCGACGGCGGCCATGGTCGCCGCAGGCACAGCGGATTCAGCAGTCATCGCTTGCGGCGAAAAGAAGCACGGCTCGCATACCAGCATCGCCCGCCGCTTCTCGTCTTCTTCGTCTTCATCCTGGCTTTGGAAGCGTGGCGCTGCCGTCGTGGTGGCAGATTCGCGCAGCCAGTTTTCAGGCGCCACGACTGGCACTGAAACCACAGGCGCTTCCTCCACGTTCAACATGCGAGCGCGGCGGTCCGGCATCTGGTCGCGAAAGCCCGTAGCGATCACGGTGATCTTGACCTCGTCCCCCATCTTCTCGTCCAGCACCGCGCCAAAGATGATGTTCGCGTCCTCGTGCGCGGCAGACTGGATCAGCGAGGAAGCTTCATTGACCTCGGAGAGCTTCAGCGAGCTGGAGCCGGTGATATTGATGAGAATGCCGCGCGCTCCGTCGATGGCGCCCGCCTCAAGCAACGGCGAAGCCATGGCCGCCTGGGCCGCTTCAATCGCGCGATTCGAACCGGATCGAACCGCCGTGCCCATCACCGCGTGTCCCATGCCCGCCATGGTTGTCTTCACATCCGCAAAGTCGCGGTTGATGATGCCGGGGATGGTGATGATGTCCGAGATACCCTGCACGCCCTGCCGCAGCACGTCGTCGGCGATGCGGAAACTCTCAAAGAAGCCGGCGTCTTTGGCGACGGCAAGCAGCTTCTCGTTGGGGATCACGATCATCGTGTCCACGCTCTCCAGCAGCTCTTTCATTCCGCGATCGGCCTGTTGCAGGCGGCGCTTGCCTTCGAATCCGAAGGGCCGCGTAATCACAGCCACGGTCAAAATCCCCATCTCGCTGGCCAGCGAGGCAATCACCGGAGCTGCGCCGGTGCCCGTTCCGCCGCCCAGTCCGGCAGTCACAAACACCATGTCGGCGCCTTCCAGGGCTTCGATGATCTTTTCCGAGTCCTCGAGAGCGGCGCGGCGGCCCACGTCCGGGTTGGCGCCCGCGCCCAAACCGGACGTGAGGCGCACTCCTAGCTGGAGCTTGACAGGAGCCTGCGACAGCTTGAGCGCCTGCACATCGGTGTTGGCGGCAATAAACTCCACGCCCTCCATGTGCGCCTGGATCATGCGGTTCACGGCATTGCCGCCGCCACCACCCACGCCGATCACCTTAATGCGGGCTCCGCGCAGGGGCTCTTCGTGATACTGAATGCGCATCTCTCCGGCTTCATTCTTCTGCTGTTCCATAGCGGGTTCGGCCTCCTGATTGCTGGCTAAAACATTCACGGTTAAAAGCTGGCTGCAAAAATAGCGCGCAGCTTGGCGCGCAAAGTATTGTTCTCTGCATCCCTGGTGACCCTGGTGCGATGGGCATACAGCAACATGCCAATGGCCGTTGAAAAGCTGGGATGCACGAGTTCACTGGGCATCTGCGAGAGCCGCACCGGCATTCCCGTCCGTGCCGGAACCCGCAACTGGCTCTCGGTCACATCCAAGAGGCCGGGCAACAGGGCACCGCCGCCCGTGAGTACGCAGCCGGCGCCGAGCGCATCGACTACGCCGCCCCTGCGCAGGCTTTCTTTCACAAATTGAAAGAGTTCGCGGGCTCGCGGCTCCAGGATCTCCGCAATCGCGCGCAGGCGCAGAGTCTGCGGCTGGGGGTTCGCGATCTCAATCTCCGCATTTTGCGGCACCGCCGTCACCACGGCGTGACCGTACTGGCGCTTCAATTCTTCGGCCTGGGCGACTGGCATTTGCAGGCCCACGGCCAAATCGTTGGTAAAGTGCGCTCCGCCGATGGGGACCGATGCAGTGTGCGCCACCGCCCCCTCGAAGAACACCGCTAGTTCGCTGGAATGAGCGCCTACGTCGAGCAGGCAAACTCCCAAGTCGCGCTCGTCGGCTGAGAGGGTAGCCTCGGCGGCGGCAATTGACTCGAGCACCGCCTCTGAAACCTCAAGGCCAGCGCGGTTGGCGCAGGTAACCGTGCTTTGCAATGCGCTGCCAGAGCAGGTGGCGATATGCAGATCCACCTCGAGGCGCGTGCCTACCATGCCCACTGGATCGAAGATGCCCGGCTGCTCGTCCAAAATGAACTGGCGGGGCAGCAGGTGCAGAATCTCGCGATCCGGAGGCCGCTCGACGGCCCTAGCACGCTCGACGGCAGTGCGCACATCCTCGCGGGTGATCTCCCTCATGCGATTAGCAAGCTCGAATCCCCCGTTGGTGTTGAGCCCACGAATATGCGGCCCGCCCACCCCAACCACGCACTCGTCGATATTGGCGCGCGCCATGCGCTCAGCCTGCTCGTTGGCTGCCTTCACCGCCTTGGCAGCAGGGGCAAGTTCGCCAATCAATCCCTTGCGCATACCCGCCGACTCAACCACGCCGTGCCCGCGATAGCGCAGCGCGCCTTCGTTCAGGTCCGCCGCCAGCACGCGAGTGTGTGCGCTGCCAATGTCCAGCACTACGATCAAGTTGTCCTGCTTTTGGCTCATACGCTCACTCACCCTCTATACCAGTCGCGGCTGGGCGAACTGGGGGAGCTGGTTTCCTTCTGTTCACGTTCAGTGCGGCGCGTTGGGCTTCCGCGTGTCTCTTGTCTTTTCCTGGTTTGACCTTCTTGGCATTGTCCTTCGCCCGGCTGGCCTTAGGCATGGCAGCATCGTTTCCAGTGGGTTGTGCACTGGCGTTCTCATTGTCGATCTGGGCCGCTGTCTTGCCGGAGGCTGCAATGCCCGCCATATTCAAATTCAGGCCGACCTGGGTCTTGTCCCCCGGCTCATCTGCCGCGGGCTTCACGCCGCTCCCGTCCGAAACAGTTTCCCCTGTCGCTATGGCATCGGCAGCGTTCGTGCCCTTCGCCATCTCCAACACCACCTGCTGGTCGTAGCGCAAATCCACCGCCGCCAATTTGGGATATTGCTGCCGCCACTCAGCGATGTGCGCCTTGTAGCGCCTATAGCGATCCAAAAAGTGATCTTCGCCAAAGTGCAGCAGGGTATCGTCGTCCTGCATGGTCACCCTGGCATCTTCCGGGTCTGTCAGATCGATCTCTGAAATCTGCTCTGAAAGCTTCTGTCCGTTCGAGTCCAGCTCTGCTAACAGCCGCAGATAAACCTGCATCCGCGCCCTGCGCGACTCCAACTGGTCTTGGGGATCGATTCCGGAGAGCGTTGGAAACGAGAAGTGGTTCTGGGCCATGGAGGATGGCGTCATCGCCAGAAGAATGCCGTTTGCATCTACCAAGCCGAACTGTTGCCCCTGACGCGCAAAGGCCACCGGATGCCGCTCCACCACCGAGACGCTGATCCTGTCCGGGAGCATTCGCATCACCGTTGCCCGCTCCACCCAGGGAATCTCTTCCAATTGCTTGCGCCGCTCGGCCAGATCGACAAAGAAAATGTTCTTCCCAATGTCTTCGCCAAATACCGGCAGCATCTCCGCGCGGCTCACCTGGGTCAGTCCGGCGACCTCGATGTTCCCTGTCCCCGCGATACGAAAGCGCGCATCCCTTCCAAGGCAGGTTTTCAGCAGGATGCCGCCCGTCGCCAAGCCGCCCAAAGCGATCAGGGCGCCCAGCCCCAGGGAAATCCGCCCCAAGGTACTTGCCGGCCGCCACCAGGGCCTGCGCGGGGCGCCCAAACGCGCACCATCCTGGCGGGCAGAGTCTTCGCCGTCGGGGCCGGTCATCTCCAGCGGCATGCCGGGCAGCATGCGTCCCGATGGGGGCACACCCTGCTGCACGCGCCGGAAGCGAGGCTCCGCGGTGGTATCGTCCTCCCAAACCAGGGGGCGGGTTATGTTGTCGCTTGATCTCATCTGGCCTGAGCAAGGTCGCGAGAATCGCCAGACTTCAATATAGCTCGGACGTTGCCGGCTTTTTCCTGCGAGCCGCGAAAGGGGAACCAGCACCGTTACGGGGGCTAGATCGGCGGCGCAATCGACCGATCTGCAGCGATCGCTACTCAGCGCAACACGCTCGCGCCAACCACGACCCGCGACAATTTAGACTAGGGCAGTACCAATAGTCGCGGAACGGAGAACGCTTGAACAAGAAGCAATTGGTTTTTGGTTTGGTGGTGCTGCTGGCGCTGGTCGCGCTTGCGACTTATGCACAGCACAAGCATCCCTTTCACTGGCAAGCGTTTGTAGAGCAATTCAAGCTGGCAGACTGGCGCAGAATCTGTGTTGCCGCTGGCTGCATCTACTTAGGCTACGTTTTTCGCGCGGTCCGCTGGGCCATGCTGCTCAAACCCAACAAAAAGGTGTCGGCTTTCTCGCTACTGGGAACGCAGGTGATTGGATTTACCGCGATTGCGCTCATTGGCAGAATCGCGGACTTGGTGCGCCCGTACCTGGTTGCCAAAAAGACCGCGCTGCCGCTGAGCACACAGATCGCGGTCTACATTGTCGAACGGCTCTTCGACGGTGGCTCCGTAGCGTTGATCTTTTCCTCTGCCATTCTGCTAGCTCCAAGCGGAGCATTGCCACATCCAGAGGTATTCAGGAAATTCGGATACGGAGGGCTGGCTGCAACTCTGCTGGGCGCGCTGTTCCTGGTTTCCGTGCGCTTGGCCGGTGGAGTCGTGGCCTCATTTATTGAGCGTTCCTTTGGCGTAATTTCCAAGCGCCTCGGCCATGCGCTGGGTGGAAAGATTCGCAGCTTCAGAACGGGCTTGAACACGCTACGCACGCCCGCCGATTTTGCAGTAACGCTGGGCCTGTCGCTGGCAATGTGGGGGCTGATTACGATGGCTTATCTGGAGGGGACACAGGCCTTTGTCGCTGGTCCTCAACGGGAGTCGGTAACTCTGGCCAAGTGCATGGTGCTTATGGTCATCAGCGGGGCAGCCAGCGTCGTTCAATTGCCCGTGATTGGCTGGTTTACTCAGATCGCCGCAGTCGAAGAGACCTTGAGGAACCTTTTTAGCCTTTCCCCTGAAACCTCCACAGCCTGCGCCACCACTCTGCTCTTGATTACTTTCCTGAGCATCGTGCCCGTCGGCCTGATCTGGGCGCAGTTCGAACACGTCAGCCTGCGCAAGATCACCGTGGAAAGCGAGCAAGCCGGCGAGGAACTGGCAGTGGACGATCCGACTGACCATGGGGCTGCACTTTAGCAATTGCCGATCTGGGCGTTTGTGTTACCGATATCAAGCGGAAGGCACTGGTGGCGTATCCTGCTCTGGAGCCGTTAGCGCAGGCTTGTTGAACCGGATCTTGTCTGGCCCCACCGCTCCGCCCGTCATAATCATGCTCATGGCCTGCTCCATGCTCAGGTCTGTCTCGGTTACGCGGTCAATCGGCAAGATTTGCAAAAAAGCCGAGGTCGGATTGATGGCGTTGGGCAGCAGAACCGCGGCCAGCAATTCACCTGTGGTCTCGTCAACAAGCGTGCGGGTCAGGAATCCGATGCTTTTCTGGCCAACTATAGGGAAATCGACTAGCACCACTCGCTGGCTGGACTCCTTTTTGACCATCATGCTGTCCAAAAGCTGGCGCACAGAGCTGTAAATCTTGGCCACCACGGGCAAACGTTCCAGCGCCGCTTCAAACAGCTTGAATGCCTGCCTGCCCACCACCAGCGAGGTAACGCGGCCAACCACATACAGCACAACCAGCGTAAGCACAACCGCCAGCAGGGACTGCAACCACGGCTGATCGAGCCAATCCCCTGGAATAATGGCCGCCAGCAGCCACACCGCAGGCAAACCCGCCTTGGCCAATACGCCCAGCAGGAAGCTGAAGATCAAATAGGTAACAAACAGCGGTCCGATGGTAATAATGCCGGCCAGAATGTTGCGCTGCAGGCTGCGCAGAGTACGAGCAAGAACTGGATTCACACATCACTCCTGCGTATGAGGATACGCGACCGCGAACCAGGCTATTGTTCAAAACGAATCGCACTCGATATGCTGAATTTCCTGGTCATGGCCAAATCCCTTATAGAATGAATGGAGACGGGATGCGCAAGCAAATCTGGGGGTGGGCTTGAACGGATTCGACGAATTGGACGAGCCAGGCAGCCTTCTGCCGAACCGGGTTGAGCCGCAACTGCGTGTACACGGCTCATCACTGCCGGGTGGATTTCGGAGTCCATCCCCTCTGCCTCCGTTCCAAAGCGATTCACCTCATTTCCGGACTACCGCTACGCAGCAGGAACGCGCGCTGGCCACAACAGCACCTTCAGGGGAGCGGCGCACGGGATTGCAAAAGGCAGCCGGTGCTTTGCGCGCGGCGCTGCCATTTGTCCAGCGGATATTGCCCCTGTTGGACGGAAACATCGGCACAGCGGTGTCGAATATCATGTCGCCCTACCAAATGGCTCCGCCTGCGCCGCCTGTGAATCTTGAGCCTATCGAGGAAGATCTGGCGGAACTAAAGGCCCAGCATCGGGATTTGCGGAATCGGATTCTGGAGCAGAAATCGGCACTGAAGCGCGTTGAAGATCAGTTGGAGACCGTCCGCGAAGCAGCCGACCGGAATTCGCAGGAACAGCAGGAAATGCTTGACGATCTGAAGGCCGTTCGCAAGAAAATCAATACGTTTGCACTCCTTGCATTGGCGCTCCTGGTTGTTTCGGTGGCCTTGAACGTGATTCTGTATCTCCACATCGTGCATCTTCTGCCCTAGCTGGCGGCGGAAGATTGCGCCCGTCTTTGCAGTGGATCCTCGTTTCCTTGGAATCCCGCGTTGAAAGGCGGAAACGTTGAAGCGGCCTTCCGCTGGGAATTCTGGCCACGTTTCAAGACGGATTGTCTGACCCAAATGGACCTGTTTGTTGTGCTGTCAACTACTTTGTTGCTCACACGAATACCGACTTGTTGCGTTCTGCCTCCTTTTTTGCGGTTGGTGATTTGGATCATTGCCAGTCGTATTTTCAGGGGGTTACTATTCGCTTTAGAGTAACCGGGTCTGCTGATCCTAGCCCGTCCTTACGCCTTTATGCAGTTGTTCCCAAGTTCACAGAGCTTCACCAACGTGCGGCGCTCGCCAGCGCACGCAATCGGAGTGTCTCGTTATGGCGTGGTATGCCTACTGCATCGGTGAAAGACAAGCATTTCCTGAAATAGCCCGTCATCGCAAGCCAGTTCCGATGGAATCTATCCTCGGGGTGAGCGGCAACCAGGTCTTTCTTTATCCAGCCTGCGACCTGGCAGTCGTGGTCAGCGAACACAACCCCGCAGAAACCCTGAATCAGAAATCCGGCGTGGACCACGCCCGTGTCATCGCCGACTGTTTTCACCACTCCACGATACTGCCGTTCCGGTTTGGAACCGTCTTCAACGACGACGAATGCCTGCGCAAGTCGATCCGTTCAAACCAGCGACAGTTTCTCGGTAACATAGACAAGCTGCGCGGCAAGACCGAAATGCACTTAAAGGTTCTGGTCGACGACTGCTGTGGACGCGAAATGATGGGGCATTTACCGGCCGAGGGCGTGGGCCGGGGCTACCTTACAAATCTTCGCGAAAATGCTTCTCGCACCCGTGAGCGGCAGACACGCGCACGCGCCGTGAGCTTCCAGATGCACAGGTTGTTTCTGCCATTGGATGAAGATGTCAGCTGCCGGCTCACCGAGAGCGGAAAGATGGTGCTGGACATCGCCCACCTGATTGATCGGAAGTTCG
>Ga0182013_10003761_pt1 | contig 18730 bp, 16 predicted proteins | sample 612S2MmetaG_FD_120487 | JGI IMG/M metagenome (GOLD analysis project Ga0182013, IMG submission 120487) | Permafrost microbial communities from Stordalen Mire, Sweden - 612S2M metaG | ecosystem: Environmental > Terrestrial > Soil > Wetlands > Permafrost | place: Sweden: Stordalen | collected... | reverse complement strand
AGCACTTGCCCCCCGCCGGCAACCCCGGTATTCATGGCCGCCGCATAGACGAATGGCTTGAAAACAGATCCCGGCGGCCGTTTTGCGAATATCCGGTTTAGCTGGCTGCGCGCATAATCGCGTCCGCCCACCATGGCCTTCACTTCGCCGGTATGCGGATCGAGTGCGATCAAAGCGGCCTCGGCGTGCTGCCCACCCTTGCTGTACTGTTTCGCCAGCGACTTGTCCACTTCCTTCATTCCTGATTCGATCGCATCGCGGGCCGCGCGTTGAAGATTCAAGTCGATCGTCGTGTAAACGTTCTTCGAGCCGTCTTCCGGTTGATCGATGGATTGCAATTCATCGTTGACGAGATCGAGAAAATATGGCGCGCCAAGTTCTTCATGCGCCCCCGCCGGGCCCGCCACCTTCAGCGGAGTCGCAACCGCGCGCTCATACTGATCCCGCGTAATGTACTTGTTCTCGCGCATCAGCGCCAGCACCACATCGCGTCGCTTCGTGGCCCGCTCCGGATTGCGATAAGGATTGAAATAACTGGGCCGCTGCACCATGCCGGCAAGAAGCGCGGCCTCGGGCAAGGTCAGGCTTCGCGGTTCCTTGCCAAAAAATAATTGAGCACCCTCTGCAAATCCATGGACGCTGTATGCGGCTTCCCTTCCAAGAAATACCTGGTTGGCATATGCCGTGAAGATCTTTTCCTTGGACCATTTTCGCTCCAGATGGACGGTCATGATGGCCTCGGCCATCTTTCGTTTCCATTTCTTCTCGGGCTGCAGCCAGAGTCCGCGCACCAACTGCATCGTAAGCGTCGAGGCGCCCTGCTCCTTGCGATGCTCCCTCACGTCTACGTATGCGGCTTTGATGATGCGAGGCAGGTCCAGTCCCCGATGGTGAAAGAAGTGCTTGTCTTCGATGGAAACAACGGCATTTACCAGCACGGGAGGAAGGTCCTGAAACGTCACCAGTTTGCGTCGCTCGTTACCTGCGGAAAGATTCTCCAGTAGCGGATACCCCATCGTCCAGGTCTTGACGTCTTTTCCATTCGCTTCGATGCGCTGGATTTCGCCGCCTCCCGTCACAATTCGCACTGGCGACGAACTATCTGAACCGGCTGGCGGGACGATCTCAAGTCCACCAGGCGATTCTTTAAAGGTTCCTGGTTTGGCGGTGTTGGCGGATATAAAGCCGGACAGTTTCAGTTCCGCCTCGATCTCCACTGCTGTCAATGCGTCGTCGTCGTTAAGCGTGCTCGGAGCGCCGTAAATATTGACTGAATCCCGAAAGGGTCCGCCTTTCAATTGGGCGTCGATGAGGCGCGAGTAATGAAAATAGTACCAGCCTCCGACGGCGAAAAACGCCACCAGCAGAACCAGCACGACCGCCGATCCGACTGCGATAATTCGCTTCAGCTTCCGTTGCCAGGGCTGCTCAGGCGATGCGGATTCCTCCGGCTTTTCAACCGGCGGCTCATGTATCTCGGTTCCCGGGGGCATGTGTACGGGAACCTAAGGCGCATGGTTTAGGCCAGTGGGTGAATCAGTACAATTGGATTTTTTCTCAAGGCCGGTCGTTGGCCGCACCGTCACGATAAATCGTGCCTTGAGTCGGATGAAGCTTGATGGCGAATCGCCAGAATCTGCTGCTCCAACGCTGGCAATTCCCGCTGCGTCACCATCCATAGCTGCTGCATATTGAGACCAAAATACTCATGGACCAGAATATTCCGCAGAGCGACGATTTGTGTCCAGGGTACTTCGGGATAACGGCCTCGGCTGAACTGGGATACTCCACGCGCGGCTTCTCCAATGACCTGCAGGTGATGAATCACCCAGACCTGAAGCATTTCATCGCCTCGGAAATTATCGAAGTCAGTCGCGACGCGTTCTTTGATCTTCGAAATCGCCCCAAGGATGTCATTAAGGCGATCCGAGTCGCTTCTCACAGAGGAATGGCGTCCCGATAGACCGATTCCCGGATTTGTGGTTTCACCCAGCCGTCACTGGCAATGTCAACCCGTCGGCCCAGCAGCCTCTCCAACTCCTGCATTAGAGCAATCTGGTCGAACAAACTGGTGCCTTCCGCCCACGCCACAAGGAGATCTATGTCGCTATCGGGACGAGCCTCACCACGAGCGACCGAGCCGATTAAGCGGACACGAGTAGCGCCGTGCTTTGCAGCGATACTTATAATCGCGTCTCGCTTCGCGCGAATCGCCTCACTTATGGTTAGCACTGCCGGGCTCGGGCCTCCTCTTGTTGAAGTATATCGTCGGAGTCTCGGGATTACTCCTCCGTTACCACCACAATCGTCCCGGGCGAATTCCCTTCCAGCCGGTTATTCACATAAACAAATGCCGGTCTTCCGTTCACGCGCGCCGTATGAATCAACTCCTTCAATCCCTTCCGCACCGGCTCATTCACATCCCGCACCTGGTCATAAGGCGAAAACATCCGCACTGCGTCCTCATAGGGACGCCCTCGCCGTAATAAAGCCCGCGCCACAACCAAATCCGTCGTCTGCGAACCTGCCAGACGCATCTGATCCGCAATCTCCGGCATCCGGGTCCAGGCGTTATAAACATGCGTCACCTGATGCGCACGCAAACAGTCGAAGTAGCGCGGCTCCAGAAATTCCGCATTCCGAATCTCCACCGCATACCGGAATCCAACCGGCAATCGCGCAAGAAACGGGTCTAAGACTTTAACAAAATCCGCCGCGCTGGCAAAGCTGCGTTCCCGAAAGGTCCCAAACTCAAAAATCAATACCCCGACCTGCTGCCGATAGGGTTCGAGTGCACGCAAAAACGCCTGCTCAAGAAGCCCGCCATCCAGAAACGTGGGATTCTCTAAACCCGCCAAAGCCCCATATCGCGGATGCACCGGCCAGGCCGGAACTGTAATCTGCTCCGGCACCTTAAAACCCCAGCGAAACGACGGATCAGGCGTCTGCCGGAACAGCTTCGCCCAAAATGCCTCGGAGGGAAATTGATAGAAAGCAAAATCTCCGCAGACAGTGGGAAACACACTCGCATACTCCCGCAAGCAAGTGTCTTCAAATAGCTTCTTTGAAAATCTCCCGCGCGTCTGATAAAGCGAACGCGAATAGATCTGCCCCAGCCAGCCTTCGTACTTCCAGGAACTGCCGCCGACGCAGATACCCTGCGCCGCCAATTCCGTCAAACGATCCCGCAGCCGTTCGCGATCAAACCCCGCCGGTCGTTCGTCCAGATCGAATAAAGTTCCGCCTTCTACCAGGCCTGCATGCTCCGATAGCCAAACGGATCGGCGCCCGCTTCAATCACACCGCCGGGCGTCACCCGCACCATGCCCGGCGCGGATCCGCTCGACCACTTCGGCCGCGTTCCCACTTTATGCCCGCGATTTGCCAGGTCCTGGATCACGCTCATGGGAGTTCTGTCGTCCAACTGCAAATCGCCCGGATTCATGGCATGGTTGTCGAAGCTCGAAACCAGATGCCGGGTCTCAAACCGCGGCGCTTCAATCGCCTGTTCGGCGTTCTGATGGAAGATCATCACGTTGAACATGATCTGCATCAGCGCCTGCTCCTGGTTGTCTCCGCCCGGTGTCGAAAGCACGAACCACGGCGTTCCATCCCCATGCGTAACCAGCGTCGGACTCAGCGTCACGCGCGGCCGTTTGCCGCCCGCCAGTTCATTCGGACTGCCACGCACCAGCAGAAAACTCTGCGCCCGCTCCGTGAGCGGAATTCCGGTATCGCCGGCAATCACGGACGGCAGCCATGCGCCTGAAGGCGTTGCCGCAAACATGATCCCGGACGCATCGATCGTATCGACGCAAGTCGTATCGTGGGCCATCAGGAATGCGTCGATCTTCGTCCGCGCAATATTTTCCAGCGAAGGATGCTGCGGCGGATTCGGCCCGATGCTGCCCGGCCGGAACGTTTGCGAGGCCTTTTCGCTGATCAGCTTCCGCCGCGCTTCCGCATACTTCATCGAAAGCAGTTCCGCTTCCGGAATCTTCGAAAACTTCGGATCGCCGTAATAGGTGTCGCGGTCCGCGTAAGCCAGCTTCAGCGCTTCCACCAGCGTATGGATGTACTCGGCCGAATTCTGCTTCATCGGCGCCAAATCATAGCCGCTCAGCATGTTCAGCGTTTCAAGCATTGCAGGCCCCTGGCTCCAGAAACCGGGTTTATAAACCTTCGCGCCCTGAAACTCAGTAGAGACGGGCTCTTCCGGCTTCAGTTTGAATGCCGCCATGTCCTCATAGCGAAGCAATCCATTGTTGGCCTTGCTGAACGCGTCAATTTTCTTCGCGATCTCGCCGCGATAGAAGTAATCGCGAACCGCATCGATCGCAGCTACGCGCGTGGCCCCTTTCGCCAGCGCAGCTTTCTCCGCCGCCACCATGCCGCGGATCGACCCGGCCAGGTCAGGCTGATGGAAGATCTCACCCGGCGGCGTCACATGCCCTTCCGGCATAAAGTGTTTCATCGAAGTCGGCCAAAGCGTAAAGAACTCACGGCTGGAATAAACGGAATTGGCCCGCTGCTCATCGATTGCGGACCCGTCGGCCAGTTCCAGGGCAGGTTCAACCACTTCGGTGAACGATTTCGTCCCGTACTCCCGGAGCGCAGTCAGGGCCGCGTCCGGCAGACTCGGCACCACCGCAGCCAGGAGCCCCGCAACCGGTATTACGCCCTTAAGCCCGTTCTTGTCGGGAGCCTCCAAAACTTCGCCCGGCTGCAGCGGACGATTGCGATAGAAATCAGCGGTCGCTAGTTTTGGCATGGTGCCTACACCCGCGATCGCGTGGACCTTGCCGTCCTTTGTGCGAATCAGGATGGGCGCTTCCCCGCCCCAGCCCACGTGAGAGTATTCGGTTGTAGCCGCCGCAAAAATGGTCGCCACACCCGCATCGACAGCGTTCCCGCCCGCGTAATACATCCGCATGCCCGCGTCAGTGGCATATCCGCTGCCAGCCGCCACCGCTCCATGCGTGCCGCGCGCCGGATACTGCGCCGGGGGTTCACGCCGCTGTTGTGCGAAAAGGGCTGCCGCAAGCACCAAAATGAAGAAAGCCGGTTTGAGTCGCATAATCACCGATGCCTATAATGATGCTAGTTCCGTGGAGCCACCGCAACCACCTCCTGTAAACAATCAGGCAACCGAAGACAACCCGATGCTCTATTGTCCGGTGTGTTCCACTCGCCTCGACACGCGGAAATGCAAGCTTTTCTGCGGCCAGTGCGGGTATTACTTGAGCTGCGCGGACTATTATTAAAATGAGAAAAAACCTCGTTTCTTCGCGAAGGATGCCAAAAAACTGATGCCCGACTGGAAAACCCAAGGGATTCGAGTGATACGCGCGGGCGAACTCGATTCCAGCACGCCGCAAACTCCCGGCATGAGCCGAGCCGCCGCCATCACCCACGCCACCGCTGGCGCGAGCAAGCTTTGGGCAGGTACCGTCGTCGTGGATCCGGACGCCAAAACCGCGGCCCATCATCACGGCGAACTCGAAACCGTCCTGTATATCGTCAGAGGTCGCGCACGCTTTCGCTGGGGAGATCATCTGGAGTTTTCCGAAGAAGCCGGACCCGGCGATTTCATCTTCGTTCCGCCCTGGGTGCCGCATCAGGAAATGAACGCGCGCCCTGATGAACCAGTCGAGGCGGTGGTCGTTCGCAGCGGCCAGGAACCCATCGTCGTGAACCTCAACATCGCGGAAGCAAACGAGTTCCCGATTCCTTTCCACCCGCGTCCGTTGTAAGCCCGAATGCGACAATCAACCAGATGACGAAAGCAGAGGTTAAGGCCCGGATCGAGGCCATCGGAATCATCCCCGGAGTGCGCGTATCCAAGCCCAATCATGCCCATTTTGCTGCCGAAATGGTCGTGAAGGCGGGCATTCCGATCGTTGAAATTACGATGACTGTGCCCCACGCGATCGACGTAATCGCGCAGCTTGCGAAGAGTCATCCGGATCTGGTCGTCGGCGCGGGAACAGTTCTCGATGTGGAGACGGCGCTCCGCTGCGTCGATGTGGGCGCTAAGTTCCTCACCAGCCCCGGTTTAGTCACCGAGGTTGTCGAGTTCGCGGTCAAGAATGACATCACGGTTTTCCCCGGTGCGCTGACCCCGACTGAGGTCATCAGGGCGTGGAAGACCGGCGCCGATTACGTTAAAGTCTTCCCCTGCGCGCCCGTGGGTGGTGCGACGTATATCAAATCACTCAAAGTACCGCTGCCGCAGATTCAGCTGATCGCCTCTGGCGGAGTGAATCAGACTACGGCAACCGGCTTCATTGTGGCTGGATCGACTGCGTTGGGCCTCGGCGCCGAACTGATTCCGCACCAGGCTCTCGAACTCCATCAGGAAGACCGCATTCAGGAACTGGCGCGGCGCTTCCTCGGAATGGTCAAAGAAGGGCGCGCCCAAATCGCCCGAGCCAACGGAATCTAGCCCTCGTCTTGTGAGGGAGATGCGGCTATCAGCCGCGTTGGCAATTACTTCGGCTGCGGAATAATCCGCAGATAAGGCTTCGGAGCTTTCCATCCGCCCGCGTACTTCTGCTTCGCCTCGTCTTCAGAAACAGAAGGCAGGATGATCACATCGTCCCCATCCTTCCAGTTCACAGGCGTTGCCACTTTGTGCTTAGCGGTCAACTGCATGGAATCGATCACGCGCAGCACTTCATCGAAGTTACGGCCAGTACTCATCGGATAGCTGAGGGTCAGTTTGATTTTCTTGTCCGGACCCACCACGAATACCGTCCGCACAGTGGCATTAGTCGCGGCGGTGCGGCCCTCGGAGGTATCGCCCGCATCCGCCGGCAGCATGTCATAGAGCTTCGCCACTTTGAGCTCAGGATCGCCAATCATCGGAAAAGTAACCGGCGAACCCTGTGTTTCTTCAATGTCAGCCGCCCATTTACCGTGGCTGCTCACCGGGTCGACACTGAGTCCGATTACCTTTGTATTCCGTTTCGCAAATTCCGGCGCGAGCTTCGCCATATATCCAAGCTCCGTAGTGCAGACCGGAGTGAAATCCTTCGGATGCGAGAAAAGAATTGCCCAGCTGTCGCCAATCCACTCGTGAAAGTTGATCGGCCCCTGCGTGGTTTCCACCGAAAAATCAGGTGCAGTGTCGTTGATTCTGAGGGACATAATCCTCCTATTGTTTTACAGCGTAAACGAACATCGATGTGCCCGCGTTAACCGTCACATACTGCTTGCCATTGACCGAGTAAGTCATTGGGCCGGCAGCTACCGGGCCACCCAGCGATGTGCTCCAAAGCAGAGCACCGTTGCGCGCGTCGAGAGCATAGAAGTTACCATCGCGCCCGCCGCTGAAAAGGAGATTTGAATCGGTGGTCAGGATACCCGCGTCCGTAACATCGGTCATCTTGAATTCCCACTTGCGTTCACCGGTCTTCGGATCGATCGCACGAACCGCGCCGTACCCTTCGTCTTCCCGCCGATTAAGCACCGCGGCGGGCTGCATCAAAAGAGGCACAACATTGCGCGGCGCGCCCCCCATAAAGAGACGGCCTTCCACATAGTCTCCGTCGGTTTTGCCGTAAACGCTGGAATAGTTGTCCCAAACGGACAGATAGAAAAGTCCGGTCTGCGGACTGAACGACGGCGAATACCAGTTAGTCGCCCCGAGGTTACCAGGGTAGATCTTGGTTCCTTCCGGCGTCGGCTCCATATTGGCCTGGCGCATCGGGCGGCCTCGTTCATCGAGTCCGGTTGTCCAGGTTACTTTCGCAAATGGTTTGCCCAGAAGATACTGGCCGCTGGTCCGGTCGAGAACATAAAAGAAACCATTCCGGTTGCCCCACATCATCACCTTGCGAGGCTTGCCTTCCCACTGCATGTCAGCCAGCACGGGAACCTGCACGGAATCGAAATCGAAATCGTCGTGCGGCGTGAACTGGTAATACCATTTCAGCTTGCCCGTATCAGGATCGAGAGCAATGACGCAATCGCTATAGAGGTTGTCTCCCGCGCGCTTGTCTCCGTTCCAGTCAGGGCCCGGATTGCCAATGCCCCAGTAAGTCAGATTCGCTTCCTGATCGTAGGAACCGGTAACCCAAACAGGCGCGCCCCCATGCTTCCAGGAATCTCCCGCCCATGTGTTGCCATTCGGCTCGCCCGGCGCGGGAATGGTATAGAAACGCCAACGCTCTTTGCCGGTTTTGGCATCGTAAGCGGCAATGAAACCGCGGATCCCGTACTCGCCACCCGCCGTACCAACAATGACGTTGTCCTTAATGATGAGCGGCGCGTGCATGAGCGAATAGCCTGACTCCGCTTTCGCGACATCCACCTTCCAAACCGGCTTCCCCGTTTTGGCATCGAGCGCAATCAACCGTCCGTCGATCGTGCCTAAGTAGAGAGTGTCCCCGAGGATGGAGACACCGCGATTCACACGGCCGCAGCAAGTGCGGGCCGCAGCCGAAGCGTTGGCCGAATAAACCCAGAATATGCGCCCGGTCGCCGCGTCGAGAGCAACCACATCGTCAGGCGCCTGCGTCGTATACATCACGCCATCGACCACGATCGGAGTAGCTTCGAACTTTTCCAGCGACCGCTGCTGAAAGACCCACTGCAGTTCCAGATTCTTCACGTTCGCGGGCGTAATCTGCGAGAGTGCGCTGTGGCGCTGACTCTGCGGACCGCCCGAGTAAGATAGCCAGTTTTGTGGTTCCTTTTCCGGATGCATCAGGCGATCGAAAGTCACCTGGCTGAAGAGGGCAGAAACGTTAACAAGACCAGTTAGGGTAAGAAGCGTAAGAGTACGAGCGTTCATTTTGATTAGAGACCCTTCAGTGAGGTCAGATAGCCGACCACGTCACTCAATTCCTGCGCGGTCAGCCTGTCCTTATAGGACGGCATCGTGGATTTCTCCAGAAACGAATATTCCTTCAGATCCGCTTTTTTGAAGGAGCGAAGATGTTCGGTGGAGTCGAGCAACTGCACGCTGAATGTATCCTCATTCAGCAGACGTCCGGTCACCGTAACGCCCGCTTTCGTGACGACCCGGAAATAGCGGTTCTGCGCCAGCACTTCCGCATCGGGATCCACCAGAGAACGCTGCAGATCGGCTGTGCGGCGAAGCATTCCGATATCTGTGAGATCCGGACCAACGCGCGATCCATCTCCCCGCACGCGGTGACAGCTCAAACAACCGCCCTTCCCCATGAAGATGTCCTTGCCGTGAACCGCATCGCCGCCAACCACTGTGGCGACGTTCGAAGCCGAGGCCAGTGACCGGAGATACGCTACAACCGTCAGCGCCTGCGATTCGCTGAAGTTGCCGGGAGGCATGCCAGTCCCTGGAATCCCCTTCATGATGATGGCGGCGACTTCCTCATCGGAATTGGCGCGGCGAAACTTACCATGGCCGAGATCGACTCCCGGCTGAAGATCGCCGTTCGGGCCGTGACAGGACGAGCAGTTGCTGCGATAGACCCGTCCACCGGTTTCTATGTCAGCCGGAGTATATCCATGCTGGGCCAGCAAGGGGATGGTTACAAGCAGGGGAATCAGGAATTTCATCGAAATCCAGTCTATCGTAGTGGGCGTAAAAGTGCTTAGATGCCCTCGCCTTCCAGCAGTTGTTCCTCGTGGCCAACCAGTATGCCCCGGCGCTCCAGCAGGTTGAGAGCTTCATGTGTGGCCAGTTTGCGGGCGTCGATTGCGAACCTCGGCGGTTCCCCCACAACGATCGCGATCATGCCGGCCGCCTTTGCCATTTCCAGTGCAGCCGCAACCGCGATCGGGATTACGGCCACCAGCGCACCCCGTTCGAACAATTCGCGCTCCAGCAGCAGCGCCGCTTCGGAATCATCGACGGCGACGATTACTGACCGATGGCCGTAGCGCGCCTGACGTTCCGCTGCCGTCACCTGGCCACGGATTTCTTCCTTTCCTTCGACCTCGATGATCATGCCCGCGCCCATCGTTTCGTTGGACAGCGGATCGATCACGATAAACGCGCCCGTGATTCGGTTCGTTTTGTAAGGATCGAAGAAAAGCGGACGATGCGCTTCGACAGAGATCTCGCCGATTTCGTTCAACTCGAGGCGCTGTGCTTCCACATGTTCCAGCGTGTTCACATCAACCCGATGATGAATGCCGCGGACCACGCCGCGCACCTGATGAGAGGTGTGTTTGATGAAATAGCTGCGTCCGGTTTCAAGGGGCCGCAAGTTCATCCAGACGATGCTGGCCCGAAAACGCCGGGCCACGGACGGCACGGCGAGAGCCGGTACAATCATGTCGCCGCGGCTGATATCGATCTCGTCGGCGAGACAAATCGTTACTGACTGGGGAGCCTCGGCAGAAGGCAAATCGCCGTCGAATGTAACAATGCGTTCGATACGGGTGTGGCGTCTGGCCGGCAGCGCCAATACTACGTCCCCGGCACGGAAAACACCAGAAGCAATCTGGCCCGCGTAGCCGCGAAAATCGAGGTTCGGACGCAGTACATACTGAACCGGGAACCGGGCCGGCAAGTTCTCGCTGCCGGCATCAGCCGGTACTTCTTCCAGAAATTCCAGCAGCGCCGGACCTTTGTACCAGGGACTGCGCTCGGACTTCGTGACCACGTTGTCGCCATCGCGCGCGCTGATCGGAATGAACAGAGGAGCAGGTGCGCCGATGCGATCCATGAATCCCGTGAATTCGATTCGGATCTTGTCGTAGACCGCCTCATCGAAGTCCATGAGGTCCATCTTGTTGATGGCGACGACGAAGTGTTTAATGCCGAGCAGATTCGCGATAAATGCGTGCCGGCGCGACTGCGGTAATACGCCATTACGGGCATCGATGAGAATAATGGCCAGGTCTGCCGTCGATGCCCCCGTGGCCATGTTGCGCGTGTACTGCTCGTGGCCCGGGGTATCCGCAATGATGAACTTGCGTTTCGGCGTGGAGAAATACCGGTACGCCACGTCGATGGTGATGCCCTGCTCGCGCTCGGCACGCAGGCCGTCCGTAAGAAGCGCCAGATCGATATGGCCGCCGCTGCCGTTCGCCGATGCTTTAGCGACGCTGGCTAACTGATCTTCATAAACGCCTTTGGAATCGTAAAGCAGGCGGCCGATAAGGGTGCTCTTGCCGTCGTCAACGCTGCCGGCGGTGGAGAAACGAAGAAGGCTCAATTTAGAAATAGCCCTCGCGCTTCTTGATTTCCATGGAACCTTCCTGGTCGTGATCGATGATGCGGTTTTCGCGTTCCGAGCGGCGCACCAGCTTCATCTCGTCGATGATTTTGGCGATCGTATCCGCTTCCGAATGGATCGCGCCGGTGCAGGGACTGCAGCCCAGAGACCGCATGCGGCACATCACCATTTTCGGCTTTTCGCCAGGCAGAAGCATGAAATCGTGCTCCACGGGAATGAGGGAACCCCCGCGCACCACCATCGGGCGTTCCTTGGCGTAATAGAGCGGAACGATGGGAATATTTTCGCGCTCGATGTACTGCCAGACGTCGAGTTCCGTCCAGTTGGAGAGAGGGAAAACCCGGATGTGCTGACCCTTATCAACGCGTGAGTTGAAGACGTTCCACAACTCGGGACGCTGGTTTTTCGGATCCCACTGGCCAAATTCATCACGGAAGGAATAGACCCTTTCTTTGGCCCGGGATTTTTCTTCATCCCGGCGGGCGCCGCCGAAAGCTGCGTCGTAACCACCCGCGGAGAGCGCATCCAAAAGCGCCCGGGTCTTCAAGAGTCCGCAGCATTTCTGGGTGCCCAGCCGCAGTGGATTTGCCCCGTCGTCAATCGCCTGCTGATTGGTGTGAACGATAAGTTTAGCCCCGATGGATTTCACGAATTCGTCCCGGAACTCAATCATTTCCCGAAACTTATACGTCGTATCCACGTGTAGCAGCGGGAACGGAATCTTGCCCGGGAAGAACGCCTTCTGGGCCAGCCGCACCATGCAGGAGGAGTCTTTTCCGATGGAATAAAGCATCACCGGATTGGCGAATTCCGCAGCTACTTCACGAATAATCTGGATGCTCTCGGCTTCGAGAAGGTCTAAATGGTCCACTTGAACCTCAATTATAAGATACTGATCTAACCCGATAGGGATTCAGGAGAATCGATAGCCGCTGTACAAGAGATGGATGCTGGTCGCAAACAGTGGTCCGTAAATGCGATCGAAGACCTGCCAGGCGATTACAAGACCGATAATCGCCATCGCCCCCATCTTCATGCGCCATTCCTGCAAGCGCCGTGCGCCCTGCTTTGTAGTAAACAAGCCGAGAATTCCGTAGCCGTCGAGCGGTGGAAACGGAATCAGATTGAAGGCACCGAGCAGGATGTTCAGAGAGAACATGACACTCAACACGGTGGCGATTCCTTCCACGACCCCGCCGGATCCCTGCGCGGGCTCGACGATCCGGGTGAACGACGGACTGGCAGGAACAAACGAACCCATTGCGAGGCCGATGCGCATGATAATGCCCGAGATAACCGCCATGACGAAGTTGGAAACAGGACCCGCCAGGGACATCCAGGCGGCGCGTTTCGGGTGCTCCTGCGACCACTTCACGCTGTATGGCGTGCTGGCCCAGCCGATCAGGCCGGATTGCGTAGCAATGCCCAGCAGCGGCATGATTACCATCCCAAAAGGCTCGCGCCGGATGTGCGGGATTGGATTCAACGAAACCTGTCCGGCTTCGAGCGCAGTGGTGTCGCCGCCCCACTTGGCAACCAGTGCGTGCGCGCCTTCGTGACAGGTGGTGGAAAAAAGGAAAACGACGTACTCGAGGAATCCGAGCGCGAAGAGGTCTGGATTCATTTGAAAGACGCCTCAGTATAGCGAACGTAGAATGGAAGAGCATGCGGATCAAAGCTGGCATCTTATTTTTGGTGGCATTGGGGTTGGTGGATTGCAAAAAGGAAGCACCCCCACTGGAAACTCCGCGGCCCGCACCGGTGATTAGTTCGTCGGTCGTGAATCGGCCATTGGTCGATGCGCCCCGCGAGCGGCGTGGACCGATGTCGATAATTATGCGGGAGATTCCGCAGGGAGCCACCATTCAGATCCGAAATAACGAAGCCATTTCATTACAAGGGGCACAGCCGGGCCAGGCTTTTCCGGGTCTTGTAGCAGCCGATGTACTTGACACCAAAGGCCTCGTGGCAATTCCGCAGGGTTCTGAGGCCATTCTGGTTGTGCTGGGCGATCGGTTGCTCGATATTGGTGGCGTAACCGTAAAGGGTCGCAGATACGGCATCGAAGGAGCGAAGCGCGGAGATGCCAGCACCAAAACCCCGCAAATCCCGCTCGGCACTTTACTCAGTTTCCGTCTGGAAGCACCTGCGCAGATCCGCCAAATCGAGTAACCGTTGAACTGAATCGTACATTCGTAGTCCTCACCTCGCGACAAGTTGGCGCGTGGTGGGTTGACATACAGTGACGACGGTCGTAGTGTGCGTTTTTTGCAAGTGGCCGTTGCGTTGCGACCACTTAGGTAGTTTTTTTTGGATTCGTTGCTCTATGGATCATTCTTCATCTTTCCTTTTTCATACTATTGAAACGCCGCACACTCCTTTAAGCCGCTGGTTAGTCAGCTTCGGAATTAACGCTACGTTCGTTTTTATTCTCATTGCGATTCCTTACGCGGCTAGTCGGAGTGTAACGGCATATTCTCACTACGTGGCAGTTCATCTGGAGGACCCACCGGTTATTCCTTCGCCCGTCACCCCGCAGCCCGTCGTCAAGGTGCGGAACCCGGAACCGGTTGTTCGTCCCAAATCCGTCAAAGTCCTGCCGGTCGTTCTCAAGCGAACAATTCCGCCGGTACAATCCGTATTGATCGAGCCGCCGAAGATCGAGCCCGTGCGCGCGCACGAACCGAAGTTTGAACTTCCAGCGCCGCCGGCGCCGAAGCCCGCGATCAAAACAGAAGTTTTCACAGCAAGTAACGAAACTCCGGTGGGACCAAAGCCCGCTGCCCATGAAGTAAAGCTGGGGGGCTTCGGCGATCCGAATGGCGTTCACCAGTCCGCCGAGGCTTCGAAAGGACTCACTGTCGCAAAAGTGGGTGCCTTCGATTTGCCCTCCGGTCCAGGTGCGGGCGGTGCCGGAGGCCACGCCAGGACTGTTGCCGTGGCTGGTTTTGGATCGACTGGCGGCACGGGATCAGATCGCAGCTCAAGCGGTCATGGAAACGGGGTCGTCCGTTCGTCCGGTTTCGGCGACTACACATCAGTTCCCTTTTCATCCGCGGCAAAAACTACCGCGCCATCCACCCCCGCTGTTACGCCGGTGGAGATTACATTTAAACCCAAGCCGGCATATACCGCCGAGGCGCGTCAGCAGAGGGTTGAAGGTGAAGTGCAGCTGGATGTTGTCTTCTCAGCCAGCGGGCAGGTTCACGTTGTTCGCGTGGTGCGCGGGTTGGGCATGGGCCTCGACGAATCGGCACGCGAGGCTGCAGCACAAATACGCTTCCGGCCAGGCACTAAGGATGGAAGCCCCGTGGATATGCGGGGAATCGTGCATATCGTTTTCGAACTTTCATAACTTTCATAAGAGGTAACAAAACCATGACGAGAAGGTACGCCGTCGGGATAGTGTTTTTTGCAGCCGCATTATTCGTATTTATTTCCGCGGGACAACTTCAGGCACAAGCCATTGCAGGGGCCGAACCGCCGGCCAGTTTCGATGCAATGATCGATAAAACCATCGCCCGCGAAAACGCGCTTCTGACAGTGCTGCAAGGCGCTCATCCTGTCGCGGAAACCTATATCCAGGAGATGGCGAAGGATACAGATTTCGGATTTGTACCGAAGACCGACCACTATTTCCTGGGAAAAGTTGACTTGTCGAAAGGCGTAGCGACCGACTCTTTTATGCCGAAGCCGGGATTCACCGCGAGCGCACTGGCCGCATTCACGCAGATGTTCTCGCTACGCTTCCTGCCGCGAGGTTTCGCCCAGATGATGATCATGGACGGCAACAGTTTCGACCGCGGCCACTATGACTTCAAGCTGATCCGGCGCGAGTTTCTCGGCGACGTCAGGACATGGGTGGTGAGCGTTTCGCCAAAACCCGAAGCAGGCTCGGGACGATTCAACGGGCGTATCTGGATCGAGGACAAGGGATACAGCATCGTCCGGTTCAACGGAACATACGGCGGTTCCAAACGTGACAATGTGTTCCTGCATTTCGACAGCTGGCGCATTAATTGCGGTCCGGACCTGTGGGTTCCTTACCAGATCTACAGCGAAGAAACCGAGTTGCCTTACGATGTGAAGCTGCGGCGGCACATCCACTATAAGTCGATGACGCAGTTGTGGGGCTATACGCAGGCAGAACAGCGCAATACGATGGAGTTCACAAATATGACCGTGGATTTGCCTTCTGTGCGCGACAACAGCGCCGAAGCCGCCGATTACACACCGGTTGAAAGTCTGCGTAACTGGAGCCGCGAGGCCGAGGACAACATTCTGGGCAGACTGGAGAGCGCCAATCTGGTCGATCCCAGCGGGCCGGTAGAGAAGATTCTGGACATCGTAGTCAACAACATCCTGGTGACGAACGATCTGCATATCACGCCGGATATACGAACGCGCGTTATGCTGACCACGCCGCTCGAAACGTTCACGATCGGGAATACGATCGTAATCAGCCGGGGGCTGCTGGATACGTTGCCGGATGAAGCCTCTCTCGCGGCAATACTGGCGCACGAGGTGGCCCACATTGCACTGGGTCACAGCGTGGACACGAAGTTTGCCTTTGGAGACCGGACAAATTTCAGCGATGAAGACATCCTGAAAAAATTCCGTTTCGCGCGACCACAGAACCAGGAAGACGCGGCCAACGAAGAAGCGGTGAAGCTACTGGAGAAATCGCCCTATAACGACAAACTTCGGCAAGCCGGGTTATTTCTGAAGGCGTTGGGCGCCGAATCCAACCGGCTGCCCAATCTGATTAAGCCTCTGATGGGGAGCCGAATGGCGGAACACAGCAATGTGTTGCGACTGGCGGCTCTGCTCGAAACCGCGCCCGAACTGCAGCGCACGCGCCCGGAACAGGTCGCGGCGCTGCCGCTGGGAGGGCGTACCCGGCTCGACCCGTGGACGGATGAACTTCGCATGTCGCGGACGCGCTCCGTTCCATTGTTATCGGCGCGTGAAAAAATGCCGTTTGAGGTTGTGCCTGTTTATTTACATTTGACATACGGCCACGAGCCTGAACGGGTTGCGGTTGGGTCAGAGCCCGCGCCGACTCCTCCGCAAGAAGAAACCGCCCCTTCGGCACCCGTGAACAGCGCACGAGCCCGAGAGCGCTAGTGTAGTATCCGCGAAATACCTGCACAAGGCGACAGGAAACCTGGAGATACGGCTATTGATAGCCGCATCTCCCTATGTCTGTACGGTTAATTCCTGAGACACAACGCCAATATTCGGGAGCATTCGATTCCGCCAAAACCGCATATCCCGGAAGAACTGCGCGAAATAAAAGAAAACTCAGGCAAATGCGACCGCAGAAGGCAATCAGCGACTCGAAATCGCACCGGCTGCGGTCATTTTGTTATGCGACGCACAGCAAATCCCTCACCTGAGATTTTTCATTTACAAAGTATTTTTATCAATAGTACTATGAGTACCATAATGCGTTGTTTGCATTAAGGCGAAATATATGTTGACAAGCGGATTTTGGTCGAAAAGCTGCATTGGGTGCAGCTCCCAAGACCTTCGGTGTTCCCGAATTCGGAATCTGACGGAACGGATTCTTTCCTTCTTCGCCGTACCGTGCCGCTGTTACAACTGCAGTGAGCGAATGTTCAAGTGGAGGCATTGCGTTGCGGACATTGCCTTCGCTTCGAAAATTCAGACAGTGGAGACTCAGAATCTCCCTCTCCAGTCGGACGATCGCGGCGGTGCCTGTGGGGATGCCTCCGGGCATATAGAGCTGACCCCGGATTCGCTGTTTGTCGGTTGCCTCTTAGGTGCCCCCGCGACCCGCGTATACTGTCATCCGATGTGTCCGGCCCACGCATCGTATCCAGAGAGCGCAACGTTGTTCCCGTCAGCTGCCGCAGCGCAGGCGGCCGGGTTTCACCCCTGTACAAGATGTCATCCGGAAGTGTCCGGGGACGCGGTGAAGAAAGAGGTTGAGGCCAGGATCTCGTCGGGCTACGCTTCCAGCGGCTACCCACATACGGGTTTGCGACCATCTGCTCTTTTGCTGTCGTCGCCTTCCCGGCAGCGCGGCGGCAGATCGAGGCCCCGGCTGCGACGGCGCCGGCCGTGTCCGGTTCTCCTGCTTCCCGGCCTGGACGCTGAACAGTTTGTGGCCGCAATCGAACGGGCTACAACCAGGAAAGCATGATCCGCCAAAAGGCACGCGAGGCTGGAAATCAGCCAGTGTGCCGGAAAGGCTATAAGTTCTCTATGGGGGCATCAATCCAAAGATCTTGAGTGAAAAACCGGGCCTTCCGACCGTGGGCATCCCCCTCGACATCTCCAGCCACTTCTGCCTTTTATTGAATCTGGCGGAGGAAGAGGGATTTGGTGGTCCGCAAACCACTGATTGCGCATTAGTTATTGATTTCTCCATCAGCACGATTGGCACAATTTGCAGCACAAAGACGATTTTGACAGCTTTGACTTGCAAACTCGCTACAGTGAGTCGAACGTCAAGACGGCCGTCCTGACCCTTCCTGCCACTAGTGTTGTGTCCAACAAATAACCAGACAAGCAGCCGCGGGGTGTATGGCGCAAACGGTTCGTGGAACTAGGGTTGGACGGCCTTTGGGACATTGCTCCGGGCCGGGGCCGGAAACCGATCTACGGGATCGACAAGATTGCAGCCATCGTGGACGCCACTGTTTAAACCAAACCGCGGGGATGACGCATTGGAGTTCCCGGTTGTACCAGACCGAATCCTCGAAAGCGGAAAAAATCCGCTGTATAGCTATTTCGCGGACACTACACTAGCATTGGAATTTGATTTTCCAAATATGCGCGCAGCGGTTCCGATTCCGCGCTCTTGACAGGGTCGTGTTTCCCGCGGGGAAGGCGGGAAATGTACTGCGCGGCGCCTTTGGCAAACTGCTATGGGGGTCGGAAGACTTTGCGCGGTTCTTCGCGCCAAAGCAGGATAGCGGACCAAGTGGCCTGGCCGATCCGCCGCGGCCGTTTGTATTTCGTGCCGCGCACCTTGACGGCTGCGTTTTCGAAGCGGGAGCGGAATTCTACTTCGATGCGCATACCTTCGATGTGCGCGCACCGCTCGCCGGGGCTTTAACGCACGCATGCGCGGATTTGCCACCGATAGGCTTTGGCACACGACGGGGACGGATTGAATTCATCCGGGATGACGCACCGCCTGTCATTCATGATGTGGATCTGTCCCCCGAAGCCGCGTCTGAAGTTACCGTCATCTTCCGTACTCCGACGGATTTAAAGGGCGCCCGGTCGCTCCCGTCTCAGGCGGAGATCCCATTTGGAATTTTGTTTGCGCGGATACGGGATCGTATCGGGACACTCAGCAGTCTGTATGGCGGCGGTGCTCTGAATATCGATTACAAGTCGATGGGGGCGGGCGCGGACTTGATTCAAACCGTGAAATGCGAGGTGGAATATCGCGATGTTTCACGGCGTAGCGGGCGGACGGGCGACGTACATTCCATCGGGGGATTCACCGGGATGGCTCAATATCGAGGCGATCTCACAGAGTTCATGCCTTATCTGCGGGCGGCCTGGTGGACTGGCGT
>Ga0182013_10003756_pt1 | contig 18748 bp, 15 predicted proteins | sample 612S2MmetaG_FD_120487 | JGI IMG/M metagenome (GOLD analysis project Ga0182013, IMG submission 120487) | Permafrost microbial communities from Stordalen Mire, Sweden - 612S2M metaG | ecosystem: Environmental > Terrestrial > Soil > Wetlands > Permafrost | place: Sweden: Stordalen | collected... | reverse complement strand
GAAGCCGCGCTGCTGTAGAGTTGTCAAGACATCGGTAACAGGTGACCTCCGGCAACGGGGGCGCCTATTAAATTCCCGCGGGGCAGCCGACGTGAGGAGGCTCATTTCAAATCGGAATTGAAAAAATGAGCCTCGTCACCTCGTCTCCTACACAATTGAACGAGGATGAGAATAAACTTTGACAGAAAAGGGCCCGTGCGTTTTCATCAATTCATGTTCACAAAGGCCAATGTGAAAACTACCGGGAACGACATTGTTCGGCGATGGCTTAGCTTTTATGATTAAAAACACATTTCTAATGTTGTGTTTGGCGGTGATGGCATCTGTGTCAGTTCATGCCGATGAACTGTCCATCAAGATCAGTTCTGTCAAAGAAACAATGCAATTGCAAGAGCCGCTTCACTGGGTTGATCAAAAGAACGCCCGGTTTGCGATTCAAACCAACTTTCCAAAACTGCCGTTCTCATCGGGAGGCATACTGGCCGACGACAAATTTCAAACCGCCGTCCAGGCTTTGGAAGCAAGAAGCGGTTCGGAAACTTTGGCTGAACCCGTGATGACCGTTGAGAGCGGCCGGCAAATTCAAATGATGGAGGGATACGCCTGCATGAATGAAATATCGGCCCGAACAGCTTTGGCCCGTTGAGCCTTTACGGGGCAGGTGTCTGGGCCACCACCGTCATAAAACCATATGCTTGGATTTTTTCTTGATCCCGCGATTCTGTGGCTCATTTTGTTTTTCATCGCCCGTCACGGCACCGAGCGGTCTTATTTCACGCTGTTTTTTGTTTCAGTGGGAATCACCGTCGTCGCGTTTTTGTCATCCATTTATATTCCCCAGTTTGCCGTTATTGTTATCCCGATTGTGAGCGTTTTGGCTTTGAGGAGATTTTGTAATGTGGGCTGGGGCAGGGCGGTTGTCGTGACTGTTTTGTTTGTGGCCTGGCTGTGTTTCAGTCCGGTTTTATTCGAGAGCCTCATAAAATGAAGCCGTAGCCAAGCACATTGGCGGCGGCTTCATCTTGACAGGAAGTAGACGCGTCATCTCAAAGCTGCGCGGCTTTGCACCGCGCAACTTGAGTTTTGATTGAAGTTATGTGCTTCCGACTGCGCCGGATTCTTACTTCGGATTGACGAGGTAGCCAAATCGTGCGCGGAACAGCTCGGGTGTCATGTTGACGACGGCTGCGAGCTTGCCGAGCTGCTTGGCGTCCTCGAAATCTTCGCGTTCGAGGCGGATCATGTAGGCGCAGGCGCATTCGTAGGCTTCTCCGTTCACGTTGACCTTGCGGTTCTGCATGCGGCCTGTCTTGGGATCAAGCATGTCATCGAACGGCAGCGGGTTCATCTTGCCGTCCACGAAGCTGATGATGGCGCCGTATTTTTCGGCGGCGGGCGAGAGCAAGAATTTTACGGCGGCATAACCGAGGTCGCGGGTGTATTCGGCGTCGAAGGGAATCGGGTCGGCGCAACGGAGTTCGTAGCCGAGGTCCTTGTCAATGAATGTCATCTTGATGCCGAGCTTTTCGAGGCGCGTGGTCAGGAGTTCCTTCATGAGACGGCCAAACTCGATTTCACCGAGGCGCAGATGGCCGTGGTCGTCGCGGATGATTTTGCCGAAACGTTCAAGCTGGCCTTCGGGCATGGCGGCGAGCAGACCTTTTTCGCCGAGCGATTCAATCAGTCCTTCGGCTAGTACGACGAGGCCGTATTGCGACCCGTCGGCTTTGCGCTTGATGATGGAGCCGATGATGATGTCGCAAACTTCGTCCACCGTGACAGGGCGTCCGTGAAATTCCTCGGAGATGACGGAGAGCGTGGCGGCGGCGGCCTTGCCGATGCCGAGCGCGAGATGGCCCGCTGCGCGGCCCATGCTGACGATGAGATACCAGCGCGAAGTGGTGCGCGCGTCTTCCATCAGGTTGCGGACAAGCTGCACGCCGTAATGCCGCGCGGTTTCGTAGCCGAACGTCGGCGCGGTGCCTGGCAGGGGAAGGTCATTGTCAATGGTCTTGGGAACGTGTGCGACCTTGATGTCACCGTTGCTGCGTTTGCGGACAACGCTGGCGGAAAAGGCCGTGTCATCGCCGCCGATGGTCACTAGCGCGGTGATGCCGAGCTTGTGGAACACGGTGAAAAGATTTTTCATGTGCTCCTCGGACTTGGTCGGGTTGGTGCGCGCGGTGCCGAGAATCGAGCCGCCCTTGAGATGGATGTCGCGCACGTCGCGGATGGCCAGCGGCTTGATCTGCGTGGTGTCGCCCGCCGAGATGTGCTTGAAGCCGTCACGGAAGCCGATGACTTCGTAGCCCTGGTTGATGCCTTCGATGGTGGCCGCCGCAATGACGCCGTTGAGTCCGGGTGCAGGTCCGCCTCCGACCAAAATTCCTAATCTGCCTTTGCTCATGTGAATAATATTTTTTGTTGCTTGTTGAATACGAGAACGTCAAAGGGTGCTTAAAGCCGGAAAATAATTCAATTCCATTCTTGCCAAAAACCAACCACAATTTGCCCGATGAACCGGGCCGTATTTCTCGACCGCGACGGGACGATGATTGCCGAAAGGAATTATCTGTGCCGTCCCGAAGACGTTGACATTTTTCCAGCGACGCGCACCGGGTTGAAAAAACTCTGCGTAGCCGGCTATAAGCTGTTCATCGTCTCGAACCAGTCCGGCGTCGGGCGCGGCTACTTCACGCTTGCCGACGTTGACAAGGTGAACCAGCATTTGTGCGGCGAACTTGCGCGTGACGGCATACTGTTCGCGAAAATTTACATCGCGCCCGAGGCTCCTGACAAGTCAAGCCGCGGTCGCAAGCCCTCGCCTCAGTTTTTGTTCGACGCGCGCAATGAATTCGATTTGAACCTGGCGGAAAGTTTCATGGTCGGCGATAAATTCATAGACTTGGAATGCGGCTGGAACGCCGGAGTGAAAAAGAGCATGCTAGTCCGCACCGGCTACGGCGCGGAAGTGGAACGCGCCTCGGCAAACAAATTTGCGAGCGCCGTGATCGTGGACGATTTGAACGGCGCGGCGGACTGGATTTTGAGTCAGAAATAATTTATGTGCGGCATCATCGGATTCGTCGGGAAAAAATCGGCCGCGCCCATCCTGCTCGAAGGATTGCGGCGGCTGGAATATCGCGGCTACGACAGCGCGGGCGTGGCGTTGCTGGATGAAGGCAGCGTGCTTGTCCGCAAGAAAAAGGGAAAAATTGACGAAGGCCTCGCGCGCCTGTTGAAATCCGAACCGGTCGCGGGAAATCTCGGCATCGGCCACACGCGCTGGGCCACGCACGGCGTTCCTTCGGACAAAAATTCCCATCCGCACCTCGATCAATCCGGCAAAATCGCCGTCGTCCACAACGGCGTCATCGAAAATTACGACGCGCTCAAACAACGCCTGCTGAAAGCCGGGCACACTTTCAAATCCGACACGGATACGGAAGTGCTCGCTCATTTGATCGGCGTGCATTACGAGAAGCGGCACGGTCAAAACGGAAAGAACGGCGGCGAAAATCCGCTGACCCAGGCTGTCTGCGACGCGCTTCGCGAAGTCATCGGCACCTACGGACTTGCCGTGATTTGCGCCGGGCAGCCCGGCACGATTGTCGGCGCGCGGCGTGGTTCGCCGCTCATCATCGGCATCGGCACCGGCGAAAATTTTCTCGCCAGCGACGCCAACGCCATCGTCGCGCACACGAAGAAGGTTGTTTATTTGAGCGACTACGATGTCGCAACCGTCACAAGCGACCGCTTCGACGTTTTGAACCTTGGCACGGACACCGCGACGGTCCAGATCAGCAACCTGGAATTTTCGCAGGAAGACGCCGCGCGCGGCAGGCACGCGCATTTCATGCTCAAGGAAATTTACGAGCAGCCGCGCGCCATTGAGAACGCCCTGCGCGGGCGCGTGGATGCGGAGGGTGCGACCGCGAAATTCGGCGGGCTGAACATGAGCGTGTCGGAAATGCGTTCAATTGACCGCATCGTCATCGCCGCCAGCGGCACGAGCTGGCACGCGGCGCTCGTGGGCGAATATTTGATCGAAGAACTCGCGCAGATTCCCGTCGAGGTGGAGTTCGCGCACGAATTTTGTTATCGCAATTGTCCGCTGGAAAAAAACACCGTCCTGCTCGTGCTCTCGCAATCTGGCGAGACGGCCGACACGCTCGCCGCGTTGCGTGAGGCCAAGCGGCGCGGGCACCGCGCGCTCGCCATTGTTAACGTCGTCGGCAGCACCATCGCGCGTGAATCCGACGGCGGCATTTACATGCACGCCGGGCCGGAAATCGGCGTCGCCTCGACCAAGGCCTTTGTTTCCACGCTTGCCGTTTTGTCACTGCTGGCCGTGCATTTGGGGCGGATGCGCAATCTGCCTGCGAGACGCGCGCTGGAAATTCTCCACGCGCTCGAAGCCGTGCCGAAACAAATTGAATCCCTTCTCACGCAAAACAATTCGCTGAAGAAGATCGCAAAGAAATATGCGAAGGCGGAGGATTTCTTTTTCCTCGGGCGCGGCTACACGTTTCCGATTGCGCTTGAAGGAGCTTTAAAACTTAAAGAGATTTCCTATATCCATGCCGAAGGCTATTCGGCGGCGGAGATGAAGCACGGGCCGATTGCGTTGATTGATAAAAACACGCCGACAGTTTTTCTTGTGCCGCAAGATTCGATGTATGACAAAACGATGGCGAACCTGGCCATGATCCGCGCGCGTCAGGGTCCTATCATCGCGCTGGCGACAGAGGGCGACCAGGCGATCAAGAAGGTGGCCAATGATGTCATATATCTGCCCAAAGCGCTCGAGCCGATTTATCCGATTATTGCAACTGTGCCGCTGCAATTGTTTGCATATCACATCGCAGCCGCACGCGGCTGCGATGTGGACAAGCCGCGCAATCTAGCGAAGAGTGTAACGGTGGAGTGAAATCATTTTTTCGTGTAGTCGGGATACTCCGGTTTGAACATCTGCGAGCGGATGTAGCCGGACAAATCTTCGGGGCGTGAAAGAGTGTTCAATTTTTTCTCAAATACTTCTTTGGCGACCGCTATAGCGATGGAGTGCGATACTTCATGTATGCGCTGAAGCGAAGGATATACGCGGCCTTCTGCAAGTTCGTTCTCGCGGATGAGCGAGGCGAGTGTGCGCGCTGCCACGATGAACATGGATTCGGTCACGCGCCGTGCGCCGGTGCTGACAATGCCCAATCCGATGCCGGGGAAAATGTAGGCGTTATTGCCTTGGCCGGGAACCAGCTTTCTGCCGTTGACCGTCACCGGTGCAAACGGGCTGCCGCTGGCGAAAACCGCGCGACCGTTTGTCCATGTGTAAGCTTCCTCGGCAGTGCATTCGGCTTTGGAAGTTGGATTGGACAGCGCAAAAATCACCGGGCGCTCGTTGATTTCAGCCATTAGTTTGACGATTTCCTGCGTGAAGGTTTTCGCCTGGCCGGATGCGCCGACGAGCATCGTTGGCTTCAATAATTTTACTGCCGAAAGCAAGTCGGCGCACGGCGCGTGGTCATGGGCGTAATGTAATTTGTGTTCCGTGAGGTTTCCACGGTCTTTGACAATGAGACCTTTGGAGTCCACGAACCAAATGCGTTTGCGTGCCTCGGCGAGCGGCAGACCCTCTTCGACGAGCACGTTGACGATGTTTTCGGCGATGCCGATGCCGGCCTCGCCGGCGCCGAGGAACAATACGCGCTGATCGGCCAGTTTTCCACCGGTGAGATGCAGCGCGGACAACACGCCCGCGAGCGCCACGGAACCGGTGCCTTGGATGTCGTCGTTGAACGTGCAGGCGCGGTCGCGGTAGCGTTCCAGCAGGCGGAAAGCGTTGCTGTTGCCGAAATCCTCAAACTGTACAAGCACGCCAGGGAAGTTTTTTTCCACGGCCAGCATGAATTCCTCGATGATCGAATCATATTCTTCACCGCGGGTCCGCTTTTGCCGCAGCCCGGTGTAAAGCGGATCGGCCAGCAGCGTTTCATTGTCCGTGCCGACATCTATTGTGATCGGCAAACATTGCATGGGATGGATGCCGGCGCACGCTGTGTAGAGCGACAGTTTGCCGATGGGGATGCCCATGCCGAAAGCACCCAGATCGCCGAGGCCAAGAATGCGTTCGCCGTCGGTGACGACAATCACCTTCACTTGACGTGTCGGCCAGTTGAGCAGGATTTTTTCCATCTGACCGCGGTCATTGCTGGAAATGTAAAATCCTCGCGACCGGCGGAAAATATGCCCGAACTCCTGACATGCCTTGCCGACGGTGGGCGTGTAAATGATTGGCATCAACTCCTCCAGATTGTCCATCACCACGCGGTAAAAGAGTGTTTCATTCCGATCTTGCAAACCAACTATCTGGATGTAGCGCTCAAGGTCGCTTGACTTGCTTCGGAAGGTTTCCATCACACGTCGTGCCTGTTGATCGATGGTTTGGACATACGGAGGCAGCAGGCCGTGCAGACCGAGCGCGTCGCGCTCCGACTCGGTGAATGCGGTGCCTTTGTTGAATACGGGATTATGCAGCCAGTCCACACCCCGAGTTGGCAACGTGCGGTTGGTTTTGTGTTTCTTAAGCGTGGTCATATTTTTGATGGAATGAATGTAAAAGCCAGTTCATTGGATTAAGAAATAGCAGGGCAGCTGAGACTTTTCTGTGTGTAAATTGCTAATTTCAGGGTGTATATTGCTCTATAAAAAAGTCTCTATTTGACTCGTCGGCGGAAAATTTTGCCTGTTTTCTGATTTACCTTCGCTGCTTGCATCGGGAGGGGAGGCTGTGGCTAAATTAGCTGCATGAAAATCCATGGCATCGTTCCAGCACTCTTTGCTTTGTCGGCTCTTGTCGTCCTTTGCTTGATCGCTGCGCGGAACGGCTATTGCACCGGAACCAATTCTGTCCCGGCAACTAATGTTGTCTCTTATGCGCCCGCCGTTTTGCCCGGCAACGGACTGGCGCAGCATCCGTTTCTTTACACCGGCGAGTGGGATCATCGCGCGAATCGTGACCAGACCATTTTCGTCGTCCGCGATGGCAAGGTGGTTTGGACTTATTCAATTCCGATAAATGACACGAACGGCACGTTGCAGGAACTCGGCGATGCCACGATGCTTTCCAACGGCAACATTGTTTTCTGCCGCAAAGTCGGCGCGTGCGAAATCACGCCGGACAAAAAAATCATCTGGAACATGGACGCGCCCAAGGGCACGGAAATTCATTCCATCCAGCCGCTCGGCACCAACCGCGTGCTCATTGTTGAAAACGCGAAGCCGGCAAAACTAATGATCATTAACACCGTCACCGGCCAGACGGAAAAGGAAATGGATCTCCCGACGCCGCATCCGGACAAAAGCCCGCACTTGCAATTCCGCCGCGTGCGTCTGACGAAGGAAGGCACATATCTCGCCGCGCATCTGGACGACAACAAAGTTGTGGAATACGACGCTGGTGGAAAGGCCGTTTGGTCGTTCACCACACCCGGCCCGTGGGATGCCGTCCGCCTCAAGAACGGCAACACGCTTATTTCCTCATATCACAACACCGTCCTTGAGGTGAACAAGCAGGGCGAAACCGTCTGGCAGTTTTCCGCGAAGGACATTCCTGAATACAAATGTTTCATTTTTCAGGAGGTGAACCGCCTCGACAACGGCAATACCGTGATCTGCAACTGGTGTCCCGCCGACATCAAGGACACGAAGCTTTGGCCCGGCTCGGTGCAGGTGCTGGAAGTGTCGCCGAAGAAAAAAGTCGTCTGGGCGTTAAGCGAATGGAAAAATCCCGACCTCGGCCCGGCCTCTTCGATTCAATTGCTCGATGAACCCGGCACGCCGGAAAATCCGGGCGACTTGCAGCGGTAAATGATTTCACAAGCCACAGCATCCGCCGAGACTGGCAGCAGTTCTGCATTCCGCTGGCGCATGGCGTTTCTCGTCAGCGCGGCGATTGTTTTGAGTTATCTGGATCGGCAGACGCTGCCATGGACATTGAGCCAGATTAAGGCGGATTATCCTTTCTCCGACCAGATCAAGGCGATGTTCGACTCTGCTTTTTTGATCGCCTACGGCCTGATGTATCTGGGTGGTGGATGGCTGCTGGACAGGCTCGGTACGCGCCGGGGATTTTTGCTGGTGATGATTTTCTGGTCGCTTGCGTCCGCCAGCCAAGGCTTCGCGTCCAACTACGGATTCGCCCCGGTTTTTGGGATGTCGTTCGCGCTGGTCATGCTTGTGGCGAGCCGCTGTCTATTGGGCATGGGCGAGGGTGGCGGATTTCCGGCGGCGACGCGCGTGGTCGCGGAATGGTTTCCGGTCAACGAGCGCTCGACCGCGATGGGCATCATCAACGGTGGCTCGGCTGTCGGCGCGGTGGTCGCGCCGTGGCTGATCTTTCTGGTGCTGAAATACACCGGCTGGTTCGGTCTTGCGCCGTGGCGCTGGGTGTTTTTTCTTTCCGGCGCGCTCGGCCTGTTGTGGACGGTCTGGTGGATTTGCGATTATCGTCCGATGGATCAACGTCCACAATCGGCGGCGGATGAATCCAGCAAGCCGGTTCCCCTTCGTGAATTATTGTCGCACCGCGAAGTCTGGGCGATCGTGGGGGCAAAATTTTTAAGCGATGCGGCGTGGTATTTTTATATCTTCTGGCTGCCGAAATTCCTGATGGAAACATTCCAGATCAAGTTTAACGCGGCGACCGGCATCGGCTGGATTCCTTACGCGGCCTCCGGCGTGGGCTGTCTGGTCGGTGGCGGATTTTCGAGCTGGCTGCTTGGGCGCGGCGTGTCCGTGAACTGGTCGCGCAAACTCGCGCTCGGCGCGAGCGCGGCGCTGATGCCGTGGGTCATGCTCGTGCCGCAATTGCATTCCGTCGGCTGGGTGATTTTTATTTTCAGTCTGGCATTTTTTGGTCAACAATCATGGTCCACGCTCGTGATGATTTTGCCGACGGACATGATTTCCAAACGCGCGGTCGGCACGCTCGCCGGCCTCGTCGGATTCGGCGGCGCGATGGGCGGCGTGCTGCTCGGCCAGATCGTCGGCTGGCTGCGCGACCATGGTTACAGCTATACGCCCGCGCTCGTCATCTCTGGTTCGATGCACATCGCCGCGTTCATTTTGATTTGTCTGGTCATCCCAAAAATTCAACCGTTATCTTTTCCAACAACAAAATAGAATATGAAAATCACTGAAATCCGCACCCGTGTCGTCCAATGGAAGGGCAAAACTGTTCCTCTCCCGCCGCATTTTTGCACCAACCCGATGGACGCCATCGCGCCCATGCTCTCGAAGAAGACGATGGGCACGTTCACGTTTCACGGCTGGCTTGTCGTGGAAATTTTCACCGACAGCGGCCTCGTCGGCATCGGCAACGCCGCGCTCTCGCCGCTCGTGACGAAGCAGTTGATTGACCTCTATCTCAAGCCGCTGCTCATTGGCGCTGATCCGTGGGACATCGAGTTTCTCTGGCAACATATGTATCGCAAGACGATGGCGTTCGGCCGCAAAGGCGTCGCGATGGTCGCCATCAGCGCGGTGGACATCGCGCTCTGGGATTTGCTCGGCAAGTCTGCTAAGCAGCCGGTCTATCGTTTGCTAGGCGGGCGCACGAAACCGAAGATTCCCGTTTACGCGAGCCGTCTTTACAGCACGCCGCAGGACGAACTAGCGCATGAATCGAAAAAATATAAGAACGAAGGTTACAAAGCCATGAAGCTCCGCTTCGGCTGGGGCCCGACCGACGGCGCGGAAGGAATGCAAAAAAATCTCGCACTCGTGCGCGTCGTGCGCGAGACAGTCGGCGACGACATTGACATCATGGCCGACGCCTACATGGGATGGAATCTGGATTACGCCAAGCGCATGATTCCGCTGCTGGAAAAATTCAATCTGCGCTGGCTTGAAGAAGCCGTCATCCCCGACGACATCCACGGCTACGCGGAATTGAAAAAGTTTGGCCGCATTCCGATTGCGGGCGGCGAACACGAGCACACTATCTACGGCTTCCGCGAACTCATCGAGGCGCGCGCGGTGGATTACATCCAGTTCGACACGAACCGCGTCGGCGGCATCACGCAGGCGCGCAAAATCTCCGCGCTGGCCGAGGCGCATTCAATTCCCGTCATTCCGCATGCGGGGCAGATGCACAATTATCACATCGTCATGGCGAGCCTGAATTCGCCGATGGCCGAATTTTTCCCGCCGGTGGATGTCGAGGTCGGTAACGAACTGTTCTGGTATATCTTCAAGGGCGAACCGATGGCGAAGGACGGCTTCATTGACCTCGATGAAAACACGCCCGGCCTCGGCCTGACGATTGACGAGAAGAAGCTCAAACAATTCCACGTCACCGAATGACCCGCCTCGTCCAAATCCAAAGTGGTTCGAAGAGCGCTGTGGCGTTTGTTGAAGAGCCGCATCTGCGCTTGCTTACCGGCTTTGGTTCAATCTACGAACTGGCAAAGCAATCAGCCGAAAGCGGAACGTCGTTGCTGAAACTAATCCAATCGCGTGCCACCAGTGAACGGCTCGACTACGATTCTATCTACGACGGTAAATCCGAATGGAAATTGCTTCCGCCAATTGATCATCCTGCCGAACCCGCGCGATGCCTCGTCTCCGGCACGGGCTTGACACATCTCGGCAGTGCGAAAAATCGCCAGGCGATGCACAGCGCAAACGAGGCCGAACTAAACGACAGCATGAAAATTTTCCGCTGGGGCATGGAACGTGGCAAGCCCGCGCCCGGGCAGATTGGCGTCGCACCGGAATGGTTCTACAAAGGCAGCGGCGGCATTTTACGCAGGCCCAACGAATCTCTCGACGTTCCGTCATATGCCGAAGACGGCGGCGAGGAGGCCGAGATTGCAGGAATTTATTTGATTGATCCGGACGGCCAGCCGCGCCGCATTGGAATGGCGATTGGCAACGAATTTTCCGACCACAAATTTGAAAAGAAGAATTATCTCAACCTCGCCGGCTCGAAACTGCGCAACTGCTCGCTCGGCCCGGAACTGTTGATTGATCCCGATTTCAAATCCGTGCCCGGCAAGGTTACAATTGAGCGCGCGAACAAAGTTTTGTGGTCGCAGGAAATCCTTACCGGCGAGGACGAGATGTGCCACAGCCTCGCGAACATCGAGCATCACCATTTCAAATTTGAGGCGCACCGCCGTCCCGGTGATTTACACGTCCATTATTTCGGCGCGTGCAGCTTGAGCTTTGGCGCAGGCGTCCACCTCGCGGACGGCGATGAGATGATTGTCGAATTCAACGGCTTTGGTCGGGCGTTGCGCAATCCGTTGCGGGTCGCGCGCGATGGAGCTACTTTGGTCGCCGTCAAATCTCTGAGTTGAAATTTTATGAGCAAACCACGCATTGCATTTCTCGGCCTCGGCATCATGGGCGGTGGCATGGCGCGACGGCTTTTGGCAAACGGATTTCAACTGACAGTATTCAATCGCAACGTTGAAAGATCAAAATCGTTCGCAGCAGAAGGCGCGAAGGTTGCGAATTCTCCCCGCGAAGCGGCAGCGCAAGCGAATTTCATCATTAGCATGGTGGCTGATGACAACGCTGCGCGCAGTTTGTGGACGGGTGAAAATGGCGCGCTCGCCGCCGCCAAACCCGGAACGGTGTGCATTGAATGCAGCACGGTCTCGGTGAATTGGGTGCGAGAACTCGCCGCCATCGCCGCGAAAAAACAATGTGAATTTCTCGATGCGCCCGTGACCGGCAGCAAAAACCAGGCGGCTTCGGGCGAACTGAATTTTCTTGTCGGCGGCGATTCCGCCACGCTCGAAAAAGCGCGCCCGGTTTTCGCCGCGATGGGCAAAAATGTTTCGTTGATCGGCCCGACCGGCAGCGGCACCTTGATCAAGCTCATTAATAATTTTGTCTGCGGCGTGCAAATTGCGGCTTTGGCCGAAGCTCTTGCGATGATTGAACGAAGCGGGCTGGATCGCGCGAAGGCTCTGGAGGTTCTCACGAACGGCGCTCCCGGCAGTCCTTTGGTCAAGGCGGTTTCCGCGCGAATGACGACACCGGATTTCACGCCGAATTTTCTCTTGCGGCTCATGGCGAAAGACCTTGGTTACGCGATTCAGGAAGGCCGCAAGCTTTCGGTTGAACTGGTGACGGCCAGGGCAGCGCTGGAAGAATTTCAAAAAGCCATTACCGCCGGACACGGCGAAATGGATATTGCTGCCATCGTCAAACCATTTCGAAAAAGCTAATAAATTATGTCAACTCAACCGATTTTAATCGCCGGCGAATGGCGCACGGCCAAGGCCAGCAGAACTTTTCACGCGGACAATCCGGCGACCGGCGAAAAATTGCCGGAAGAATTTCCAACGAGCGTTTGGTCTGATTGCGGCGATGCGCTGGATGCCGCTGTTGAAGCCGCGTCCATTTTGCGCGCGACACCGCCGGAACAAATCGCAAAATATTTGACGCGTTTTGCAGACCGGATTGAAGCGCGCAAAACTGAAATTGTCGAGGCCGCACATGCTGAAACTTCGCTGCCGAAAGCTCCGCGCCTCGCGGATGTGGAATTGCCGCGCACGACAAACCAACTGCGTCAGGCTGCCGCCGCCGCGCTCGAAGGTTCGTGGGCCTTGCCGACGATTGACACGAAACTGAACATCCGTTCCATGCTTGCGCCACTCGGTCCAGTCTTGATTTTTGGGCCAAACAATTTTCCGTTCGCATACAATGGCGTAGCAGGCGGCGATTTTGCGTCGGCGATTGCGGCGGGAAATCCGGTCATTGCCAAGGCTCATCCATGTCACCCAAACACATCGCGGCTGCTTGCGGAAGAAGCGATTGCCGCCGTGCGCGAAATCGGTTTGCCGCCCGCAACGGTGCAGATGCTTTACAACCTCGCGCCGGATGACGGTCTGCGATTTGTAGCCGACCCGCGATTAGGTGCGGTCGGCTTCACCGGCAGCCGCGTGGCGGGAATGAAGTTGAAAACCGCCGCCGATGCCGTCGGCAAGCCGGTTTACCTTGAGATGTCGAGTTTGAATCCGGTGGTGATTCTGCCTGGCGCGCTGGCGGAGCGCGGTGTGAAAATAGTTGAGGAATTCACGGGTAGTTGCCTGATGGCGAACGGACAATTTTGCACGAGCCCGGGACTGACAATTTTATTCGCAAGCAACGAGACCGAAAAATTCATCGCGGGCGTGAAGGCAAAACTGGAAAGCTCGACGCCGGGAACTCTCTTGTCATCCGGTGTCGCGCGCAATCTCGCAGCGAGCGTGAAAACGTTGCAATCGGCAGGCGCGGAACTTGTCACCGGTGGTTTGGCGCTGGCGGGAAACAAATTCTCGAACACACTGCTGCGTGTGAGCGGCGCGCAATTTCTTGCGGCGCCGGAAAAATTGCAGACCGAAGCATTTGGCAACGCCTCGCTGGTCGTAGTCGCGCGCGACGCCGCAGAAGTGGAAAATATTCTCACGCATCTTGAAGGCAATCTCACCGGCGGCATCTACTCGGATACAAACGGCAGCGACGAAGCCCTCTACGAAAAATTCGCGCCGCTGCTGCGCTCACGCGTCGGGCGTTTGCTTAATGACAAGATGCCCACGGGCGTGGCTGTTTCTCCGGCGATGAATCACGGTGGCCCGTTTCCAGCGACGGGCCATCCTGGTTTTACCGCCGTCGGCATTCCCGCGTCGCTGCGACGTTTTGCGGCGTTGCAGTGCTACGACAACGTGCGCCCGGCCCGTCTGCCTGCCGCATTAAAAAATACGAATCCAAACGGCCGGATGTGGCGTCTCATAGACGGCAACTGGTCGCAAGGCGACGTCAGCGCCTGAATCCAAAACCCCGTCGTTAAATCAAAGACAAATAAAATGAAAACCAAATTCGCATTGTCACTTGTCCTCGGCCTGATGAGCGTTGCGGCAAATGTCCGCGCGCAGGATACCACGAACATGCCGGAGGCCGTTACGAGAGCGGGAAGTGCGGGCGATGTCAGCGCGGAACGAGACACGAACAAGCCCGCGATTTTTGTCTGCGGCGATTCGACGGCAAAGAACAACGGCCGGGGCAAAAATGGCGAACCCATGGTCGGCTGGGGAACGCCCATTGCAGGGTATTTTGATCCCGAGAAGGTGACTGTCAAAAACGTTGGCCACGCCGGGCAGTCGAGCCGCACTTATTACACCGGGGACTGGCCGAAGGTTCTTCCGCAAATCCAGGCCGGTGATTTCATGCTGCTGGTGTTCGGCATCAACGATGGCGGGCCGCCGCGCACCGCCCGCGATCGCGGTTCCGTTCCCGGCGTTGGCGACGACACGGTTGACATCCAGCGTGCCGACGGCACGACAGATACTGCCCACACTTACGGTTGGTATATGTCCAAGATGGCCACGGACGCGGAAGCGAAGGGCGCGCATGTCATTTTACTTACCGTTACAACACGCAACATATGGACAAATCCAAAGGCGAAATTCCGCGATGCCACGCCGGTCGGTCCGCTGCCCGCCGACTATGATCCCAAGCAGGACAAGATCGAACGCGGCACAGCGAATGGCCAGTACACGCAATGGACGAAGGAGCTTGGTCAGAAGCTGAACATTCCCGTGTTCGACCTCACTGATTTCTGCGCCGACAAATACGAGGCTATGGGCCGCGAGGCAGTGAACAAACTTTACAGCGACCACAACCACACTTATGCTCCCGGCGCGGAAATTGTCGCCGAATCAATCGTCTCCGGCCTCAAGGCATTGAAGGACAGTCCGTTCATCCCACTGCTTTCGGACAAGGGCAGTGCGCTCACTAATGCCGATGCAAAATATGTGAGCGATAATCCCCCGGCAAAATAAATTCCAACTGCGGCAAGGTCAATCGTTCCAAAACCAGTTCCAATTTTACCATGAAAAAAAACATCGCCCTCGCAATGCTTGGCATCTTCTTCACGAGCCATGTCATGGCTGTAGACACAAACGCCCCCGCGCTTTATCTCGACTTGAACCAGCCCGTGGACGTGCGCGTCGCCGATTTGATTTCGCGCCTCACGCTTGAGGAAAAGGCCACACTGTTGAACCATGTCGGCCCGACGGTCGTACGGTTCAACATCCGTTCCGACCAGTGGAACCAGTGTCTCAACGGCGTGCAATGGGACAAGCCGACTACCCTGTTTCCCATTTGCCTTGCGATGTCCGCAACTTGGGACACAAATCTTGTCCACGAAACCGCGTCGGTTCTCTCAGACGAGGCTCGGGCTATTTACAACGGCTGGCATCTCGACCCGAACGCGCCCGGCCAGCACAAGGGGTTGATCTACCGCGCGCCGGTCATCAACATCGAGCGCAATCCCTACTGGGGCCGCAACCATGAATCGTGGGGCGAGGATCCGTTCCTCACCGGTCGCATGGCCGTCAGCTACGTTGAGGGGTTGCAGGGCGACGATCCGCATTACTTGAAAATCGCCGCGACGCTGAAACATTATGCCGTCAACAACGTTGAAACCGACCGGCAGAAACTGAACGCCGTCGTCTCCGAACGGATGCTGCACGAATACTGGTTCCCGCATTTCCGCGATGCCATCGTCGAAGGCCGCGCGCAATCCATCATGGCGAGCTACAACGCCATCAACGGCATGCCCAACAACATGAATCATTGGCTGCTTACGGACGTCCTCAAAAATGACTGGGGCTTTCAAGGCTTCGTCGTCTCCGACCTCGGTGGCGTGCGCACGATGGTTCAAGGCCACGAGGCGAACAAGATGACCTATGAAGATGCCGTGGCGCAATCGGTGATGGCCGGCTGCGATTTTTCGGACAAGGAATTTATGGACAACATTCCCGCTGCCGTGCGCGACGGCAAACTGGGCGAGGCGCGGTTGGACGACGCCCTCACGCGTGTGTTGCGTGTCCGGTTCCGGCTCGGCGATTTTGACCCGTTCGCCGCCGTTCCTTACAGCAGGATTTCCCCAGATGTCATCAACAGTGACGCCAACCGCGCCGTGGCGTTGAAGGTCTCCCAGGAATCCATCGTGCTGATGAAAAATGAAAACAATTTCCTGCCGCTCGACAAGACCAAACTCAAAAACATCGCCGTCATCGGGCCGCTCGCCGACCGCATCATCATGAACAATTACAACGGCAAGGCGGGCAAAACCGTGACCGCCCTGCAGGGAATCCAGGAATACGTCGGCGCAAATGTTCAGGTCACTCACACGCTCGGCGGGCTGGTTGGCGGCGACACGACCGGTCGCTGGAAGGCGGAATCGGCGGAAGCCGCAGCCGATCCGGTGGCGGAGCTTGCCAAAGCCGTTGATCTTGCGCGCAAGGCGGATGTCGCCATCGTTTTTGTCGGCTCGACGGCTGCGGTGGAGCAGGAAGCACGCGACCGCAAAACCCTTGGCTTGACCGGCACGCAGGAGGAACTGGTCGAGGCCGTTTTTGCCGCCAATCCAAAAACCATCGTCGTGGAGATGAGCGCCGGGCCGCTCACGGTCCCGTGGATTGCCACAAATGTTCCCGCGCTGCTGCAGGCGTGGTGGCCGGGTGAAGAGGGCGGTCATGCGATTGCCGGCGTGCTTTTCGGCGATGTGAATCCCGCCGGCCGTCTGCCTCATACGGTCTATGCGTCCGAGGCACAGGTGCCGCCGGTGGATGAATACGACATCACCAAGGGCTTTACATATATGTATGTGAATGGCACGCCGCTGTTCCCCTTCGGCCACGGCTTGAGCTATACAACCTTCAAATACGGCAACCTGAAATTGTCGCTGGATAAGATCACGACCGGCGACGTTGTGAATGTCAGCTTCGATGTGAAAAACACCGGCAGCCGGGCAGGGGACGATGTCCCGCAACTCTACGTCCATCAGGAAAAAAGCAGCGTGAAAGTTCCGCTGGAAATGTTGCGCGGCTTCCAGCGCATCACCCTGCAACCGGGTGAATCCAAAACGGTCACGTTCACCCTGCCCGCCGCGAAGCTGGCGATCTGGGAAGAAACCACGCACGGCTTTGTCGTCCAGCCTGGCAGGTTCGACCTTATGGTCGGTGCGTCATCGGTGGACATCCGGTTAAACGGCCAGGTTGAAGTGGTTGCGGATTAAATGATGCCATCATAACCGGCGGCATGATTGTGTTTGCAGACGCCGGCTTTATTTCTGTTCCCTGACATATCGTGCCATGGTGTCGGGGTGGACTGATGGGAAAAAGTCGCGGGCAATGAGGCGACAATAATTTTCCGCTGTTTTTATAATATACCCGCGGCCGGTCTGCCCCTACACTCGTCTCCAATACTAATCATGATGAACAGGAACCTTATTCTGGCAGGTGCCGCACTGGCATTGAGCCTCACTTGGACGGGTTGCAACAAATCCGGCAAACTTTCCCAGACCTCCACCTTCACGCCGCCCGCCGGCCCCGTGGAGTTGAAGCTCAAATGGCCGCAGGACGAACACATCCTGCAGGACATGGACATGAAGCAGACCATGCAGTTTTCCATCCCCGGCCAGCCCGCGCCCATGAAACAGGAAATGACCATGGGACAAGGTTTCGCCCTGACCGTCCTGCAGGCAAACGCCGACGGCACACACGAAGTGGAGATGGAATTTCTCAGCGCACGCATGAACTCCACGATGGGCGGCAGAAAATTGATCGACTACGACTCCACCAAAAAAATCAATCCGGACAAGCCGAACCCCGTGGCCGGCATCCTCGGGAAAATTGTCGGCTCCAAGATCCGCTATTTCCTCGGAGTCACCAACGAAGTGCTGCGCATGGAGGGCATTGACGAAATGATGACGCGGCTGGCGTCCGGCGCATCCGCGCCCGAACTGGCGCAGCTCAAGAATTCGTTCAACGACAGTTATTTCAAGCAGTTGATGAGCGCAAACCTCTTCCTGCCCGCCAAACCCGTGCAACCGGGTGACACCTGGCCCGTGCAGGTGCAATATCCCATGAGCACCATGGGCACGCTCCTGCTGAATTATACGTTCACCTTCAAAAGCTGGGAAATGCACGGGCCGCGCAATTGCGCACGCCTTGAGTTTGCCGGCGACATCAAATCCACGCCCGACACCAATTCAAGCCCCACCGGGATGCAAATCAATGTCACCGACGGCAGTGTTTCGGGCGTGTCCTGGTTCGATCCTGACCTGGGCATCGTCATAGACACCACCATGGAACAGGACATGGACATGGTCATCAAAGTGCCCATGGCCAGGCGTGGAAACGCGGATGCCGCCGCCCAGATGCAAAGCATCACCAACCAGATGACCCAGACCATCAATTTAAAGCTGATATCCGTGAAATAGGCCGGGTCTCGAACCTGACCGACGGTTGATTTTCGGACTAAAACCTCGTTGGAAAACGATTTTCCATCAAGGTGGATTAACAACCCATGACAACCTGCATCGGGCCGGTTCACACCACAAGAGCCGCCCGTCCTCTTGTGGTATCTAAAATTGACCACCGACATCCCGATCCACCCCAAATCAAGTGGTTAAATTGCATAAACCACTGTCAATCAACAAAAGTCGCCTTTGGAAATCCCCTTTTCCAGTCGGGAAAAGAGGAAGTCACGACGGGAAAAGGGGATTTCTCGTCTGGAAAAGCGGATTTCGCGATGGGAAAAGCGGTTTTCCCGTCGAGAAAAGCGGATTTCCCTCCTGGGAAAGGGGATTTAGCGGCTGGACAACCCCTTTCCGGGTGGGAAAAGGGGAAGTCGAAGAGGGAAAAGGGGATTTCCCGTCGAGAAAAAGGGAAGTCACGGCGGG
>Ga0182013_10003755_pt1 | contig 18749 bp, 10 predicted proteins | sample 612S2MmetaG_FD_120487 | JGI IMG/M metagenome (GOLD analysis project Ga0182013, IMG submission 120487) | Permafrost microbial communities from Stordalen Mire, Sweden - 612S2M metaG | ecosystem: Environmental > Terrestrial > Soil > Wetlands > Permafrost | place: Sweden: Stordalen | collected... | reverse complement strand
TGTCAATCCGTGACGTTCCGTTGCCGGATTTCGACGTGCATTGTCCGTTGCTGAGCCTGCCACGCGCTTTCGCCACCCGCCTCGATTCCATCCCGGCGGAAATTCCCTGGCTCCGCTCCAACGGGGAGGATCGGACGCGCTGGAGCCAACGAAACGGCGGCGATGGTCTTCGGGTCGGCATCGTCTGGGCTGGCAACCCCGCGACCAAACGCGATCACTTCCGCTCCCCGGGCCTGGACAGCGTCGCGCCGCTGTTTTCCGTTCCGGGCGTCACCTTCATCGCCCTCCAGGTCGGCTCCCGAGACGCGACCCCGTTGCCTCCCAACGTTCTGGATCTCGGCCCGGAGGTGACGGACCTCGCCGATACCGCCGCCATCATGTCCGGACTGGACCTGATGATCAGTTCCTGTACCGCCCCGTTGCACCTCGCCGGAGCCCTCGGCGTCCCAACCTGGGCGATGATCCCGTTCGCGCCCTATTTCCCATGGTTGCTGGAACGTACCGACACGCCCTGGTACCCGAACATGAAGCTGTATCGCCAGGACAAACCCGGACGAGACTGGTCGGGGGTCGTCGCGCGGATCGCTGAAGATCTGGCGGCGAAAGCCCGGCCAGAGACCCGGAAACCGTACCCTACGTCAACCCGGAATCGGCCATTATTCCACATCATCGAGAGCGTTCCGAACCAGGAATCCGGCGGCTTCAACGAACTCGCGCACTGCCGCGCAGGTCTCATGCTCTATAATCGTAACGACACCTATATCGGCGCCAGCCTACGAAAATACGGCGAGTTTTCGGGTGAGGAGACCATTCTCTTCGACGTCATCGTGCAGCCCGGCAGGACCGTCCTGGACATCGGAGCCAACATCGGTGTGCACACAATCGATCTCTCTCGCCTGGCCGGCCCCACCGGCATCGTGCACGCGTTTGAGCCGCAGCGTCTGACGTACCAGACCTTGTGCGCCAACATCGCGCTGAACAGCCGCCGCAACGTGTTCGCCCACCACGCCGCGGTTGGTGATTCCCCTGGCACGCTGCTTGTTCCCGCTCTGGACCCCGACGAGCGGCACAATTACGGCGGCGTGTCGTTACTGGAGCAACTGCCGGGAGAGCGGGTGCCAATGCTCACCATCGACAGTCTCAACCTCACCGATTGCCAGTTCATCAAGGTCGATGTCGAAGGCATGGAAACCGAGGCGCTGCGTGGCGCCGCAGTCACGCTTCATAAATTTCGGCCGGTCCTGTATGTCGAGAATGATCGCCAGCACCGTTCCGCTGGATTGATCGCTCTTCTGCGACAATACCGTTATCGGCTTTATTGGCACCTTCCCTCGATTTACACGGCGAACAATTTTCGCTCGGATGTCGAAAATATCTTTGGCGCCAAGGTCTCGGTCAACATGATCGGCATCCCGATCGAGGTGCCGCAGTCCACGCTCACGAATTTTCGCGAAGTGACCGGCCCGGACGACAGCGTCATCAAATGGTGACCCGCGTCTCGCCGGCGGCCGCGAACCGCGGCGATCCTGAATTCGAAACGGAGTCCTGATCATGTCGGAAACCCTGTCAGAACCAGTCGCGGTCCTCGGCCCAGACGCGCGGCGAGAAACGGCGGATGTCCTGCATGTGGGATGCGGCGTTTACAATCGCGCCAAACTGCCACCGGTCTTTCAAACAGGCTGGCGGGAAATCAGGCTGGATATCGACCCCGAAGTCGATCCGGATGTCGTCTCGAGCATCACCGACATGCGGGCGATCAACGACGGCGTCATCGACGCCGTCTACTCATCGCACAACGTCGAACACCTCTATCCCCACGAAGTAGCTCTCGCTTTGGGAGAGATGCGGCGGGTTTTGAAGTCGACCGGATTCGCTTTTATTACGCTGCCGGACCTTCAGGAAGTGGCGCGTCACGTCGCCGAGGGGAAGCTGGAAGAGCCGCTTTACATGTCGCCCCTTGGCCCGATTTCCGCTCTGGACATCATTTTCGGTCATCGTCCGGCCTTGGCCAGCGGCAACACCTTCATGGCGCATCACACCGGCTTTACCGGCGTCACACTGGGCGCCGCATTGGTGAACGCCGGATTCGCCGCCGTGTTGCTCCAACGCGATCCTCCTGGCTTCCGCCTGACCGCCATCGGTTTCCGGACGACGCCCGATCCTGAGCAATTAAAGTCGGCTCAGGCGACAATGCTTCCAGACCCCGATCGGCCCGCGACGCTCTACAAACCGGTGGGCTGACCATTCAACGCGTCCCGCGCTCAGGAATTAAACGACCCTTAAATCGGTAATGACGTGCGTCGCCCCGTCTTTTCGTTACGGTTCCTTAGGGAAGGGTTAAGGTTTCGTCCGTAGTGTCGGCCTCCTTCCTGCAAAAAGTCGAGCGGCAAAGGCCCAACATGACCACCTACATCGTGACGTCCGGTGCCGTCAGCAGCGGCATTGTCCTCAGCGGAGGCGACGAGCTGGACGTGCACTCCGGAGGCATCGCCAGCTTCGCGGTCGTGAGCAGCGGCGGTGTCGCCAACGTCCTGAAAGGCGGAGTCGCCAGCGGCATCGTGGTGAACAACGGCGGCGCCGCCAACGTGTCCTCCGGAGGCATCGTCAGCGGCACCGTCGTGAGCAGCGGCGGAATCGCTTACATCTACCAGGGCGGCGTCGCCAATTTCACGGTGGTGAGCAATGGCGGCGCCACGTTCGTCTACTATCGCGGCGTGGCCAGCGCCACGACGGTCGGCCCCGGCGGTATAGAATACGTTTACACCGGCGGCGTGGCCCGCCACAGCGTTGTGAACAGCGCCGGCGCCGAGTTCGTCTACACCGGCGGGGTCGCCAGCGGTACCACCATTAACAGCGGCGGCAGCGGAATCGTGTTCAACGGTGGCGTGGCCAGCCTGACCGTCGTGATCGGTGGCGGCATCGAAACGGTCTTCGCCGGCGGTGTCGCCATATCCGCGGTCGTGAGCAGTGGCGGAACACAGGCTATACTCGGCGGCGTGGCCAACGCTACCGTGCTGAATGGCGGCTATCAGGTCGTCACTTCGGGCGGCGCGGCATCGGGCACGATCCTCAACAGCGGTGGCGGCGAGACAGTCGCTTTCGGTTCCATCAGTGCCGCGACCGTGAACAGCGCCGCGGTGCTGACCGTTGCCTCGGGAGGCGTCGCCAACGCTGTCCTGGTGAACACCGGAGGCGCCGATTCTGTGTCCTTCGGCGGCAGCGCCAGCGGCACCGAAGTCAAAACCGGTGGGCTCGAGGCCGTTTGGGCGGGTGGTCTCGCTGACGGCACCGTCGTCAGCGGTGGCGGGCGCCAGACCGTGACCGGCGGTGCCGTCAGCGGCACGGTCCTGAGTGGCGGAAGCGAAACTGTCGCCTCGGGCGGCACGGCGAGCGCGACGACCGTCAACGAGAACGGCGCGGAAATCGTCGCATCAGGAGGCACGGCCAGCGCCACGACCGTCAACAGCGGCGGATCGCAAACGGTGTCCGGCGGCCAGGCCTTCACCGCGACAGTGAACGCGGTCCAGATCGTGATCTCGGGCGGTGTCGCCAGTGGCACGCAGATAAACAGCGGCGGCGTCGAGACGGTCGCGTCCGGCGGCAAGGTCAGCTTCAGCACGATCAGCGCCGGTGGTCATCAGCTGGTATCTGGCGGCGTCGCCAGCGCCACGACACTGAACGGTGGAACCCAGGTCGAGATGGCCGGCGGCGTCGCCAGCGGCACTGTGATCAGCGACAACGGCAGCGCGACGGTTTCTTCTGGCGGTCTTGCGAGTTTCGCCGTGGTCAGCGCGCGCGGTGTCGAAACAGTCCTCTCCGGCGGTGTCGCCAGCGGCTCGGTGTTGCGCGGAGGCCCACAGACCGTGGACTCCGGCGGCATCGACAGCTTCACCGTGGTGAGCAATGGCGGCACCGAGGCAGTGTCTTTCGGCGGCGGCGCCGATTTCACGACCGTCAGCAACGGCGGCATTCAGACGGTGGCTGGCAAAGCCTCCAGCGCCACGATCCTCAGCGGGGGCGTTCAAACGCTCGTCTCCGGCGGATATGCCAGCGCGACCAGTGTGGACAGCGGCGGCATCGTGAACATCGGCGCCGCGGCCACCGCCTCCGCCGTCGCCGTCAATCTGGGCGGCACCGAGTTCGTGTTCAGCGGCGGCCTGGCCAGCGCGACGTCGGTGAACAATGGCGGCACCGAAACCGTTGAGATATTCGGCGCTGTCAGCGCCTCCATCATCAGTGCCGGCGGTGCCGAGATCGTGCAATATGGCGGCACCGCCAGTGACACGATCCTCCTGAGTGGAGCGACCCAGTTCGCCTATTCGGGCGCCGCGATCAACGACACCCAGGTGGATAGCGGCGGCAGCGAAATCGTCTCCGCCGGAGCGACCGCGGATGGCACAGTGCTCAAGGCCGGCGGCATGATCGACCTGCGCGGTTTGAATTTCAGCAGTGGCGGCTCGGCGTCAATCGACCCGGCGACCGGCATCCTGACCGTGACCGAGGGCGCGAGCCAATATCAACAGGCCCTGACAGGCACTTACGCGAATGTCACCCTTCGGGTCGGCCCCGATACGGGCGCCGGGACATTGGTCACCATGGACAGTACCTCGCCGTGTTTCGCCGCCGGTACGCGCATCCTGACCGATCGCGGCGAAGTTCCCGTCGAGGCGCTCGCGATCGGCGATCACGCGCGGTTGCTGGATGGACGCGCCGCGCCGATCGTCTGGATTGGCCATCGGCGAGTCGATTGCGACCGCCATCCGCATCCGGAGCAGGTGTGGCCGGTGCGCGTCGCGAAAGACGCGTTCGGGCCGGGTAAACCGCACCGCGATCTTTTCCTCTCGCCCGATCATGCGATCTTTGTCGAGGACGTGCTTATTCCGGTGAAGTATCTGATGAATGGCGGCGGTATCGCTCAATTGAAGGTGACTGAGGTGACGTATCATCACGTGGAACTGGCGGCGCATGACGTGGTGATCGCGGAGGGGCTGCCATCCGAATCCTACCTCGACAGCGGCGATCGCGCGAAGTTCGCCAATGGCGGTGGCGCCCTGGTACTGCATCCCAATTTTTCGTCGCACGCGTGGGAGGGGAAGGGCTGCGCGAAACTCGTCGTGGTTGGCCGGGAAGTCGAAACCGTGCGACAGGCCCTGGCGGAACGGGAAGCGTTGATCCGTCCGCATGCGCGTATCGCGAACGTGGCGTGACATAAGACCGGAACGAACGCGCCATGTCCGCCCGGAACCCACCAGAATTTTTCATTCGGTAGAGGAACAGACGTCTCCCGTACCATTCCGGGGGCGCGTGATTGACGACGCCGCGGCCGCCTGTCACTCTTTCCCACGCGCTTAACCGGCCGGCTCGATCAACGTCCGCGGCCGACTGGGAGGGAATGATGACGACTTCGATCCGGCGGATCGTGGCCGCGTTCGCGCTGGCCCTGACGGCATTCGGTGCGCGGCCCGTCCTCGCGGCCGACACGATCAAGGTGGCTTATATCGATCCGTTCTCCGGCCCTTTCGCGTCCGGCGGAGACGAGTTTCTGAAGATCTTCAAAGTCCTGTTCGACCGCGTCAACGCGAAAGGCGGTGCGCTTGGCCGCCAGTTCGAACTGGTTCCGTTCGACGACAAGTTGCAGCCGGCCGAAGCGCTGATCGCGCTGCAAACCGTGACCGATCAAAACATTCCGTTCGTCATGTCATGCACCGGCTCGAACGTCGGGGCGGCACTGATCGACGGCGTGTCGAAGCACAACGCGCGCAATCCGGACAATCGCGTTCTTTATTTGAACTGCGGCGCCCTGGCGACCGAACTGACCAACGAAAAATGCGACTTCTGGCAATTCCGCTTCGCCGGCAGCGTGGAGATGCGGGCCGCCACCCGGGTCAAGGCGCTGCCGGAATCAGTCAAAAAGGTCTATCTGCTCAATCAGGATTATCTGTTTGGCCAATCGATCCGCGACGACACGATGAAATATCTGGCGAAGCTGCGTCCGGATATTGAAATCGTCGGCAACGAACTCATGCCGTTCGGCAAGGTGCAGGACTTTTCGTCGTATGTCACCAAGATCAAAGCCTCGGGCGCGCAGAGCGTGATTACCGGCAATTATAACCGCGACCTCAACCTGTTGATCAAGGCGGCGGTGGATGCCGGCCTGGATGTGCGGTTCGACACCTATCTGGCGCATCTGATCGGCGGCCCCACCGCGATCGGCGCCGCGGGTGAGAATCGGCTGAGCTCGGTCATGGAATACAGCGCCAACGTGGCGGTCGATCAGAAGGCGCCCGAGGCTGAGCAATTCAGCATCGAATGGCGGAAGAGCCACGACACCGATTTTTCCACGCTCAACTTCATGACGATGCTGGACATGTTACAGACGGCGATCAACAAAACCGGTTCGACCGATCCGCTGAAGGTGGCGCTGGCGCTGGAGGACATGCACGCGAAAGACCTGGTCGGCCAGGAAAACATCATGCGCAAGGACGACCATCAGTTGTTGATGCCGTTCTACGCCGGGATTTTCACCAAGGACGTGAAATACGACTCGGAGCACACCGGCTTCGGCTGGAAGACCACCGCCACCGCCACGGCGGCGGATCTCACCTTGCCCACCACTTGCAAAATGAAGCGCCCAGCGAACTGATTTCGTTCCGATGGAGATCTTCGTCATCTCCCTGGTGAATGGGCTGGTTTACGGCATGTTGCTGTTCATGCTCGCCAGCGGCCTGACGCTGATCTTCAGCATGATGGGCGTGCTGAACTTCGCCCATGCGAGCATTTACATGCTCGGTGCTTATCTGGCGTTTCAGGTCAGCCGGTTGCTGGGGTTTTTCCCCGCTCTGGTGATCGCGCCAATCTTGTGCGGTCTGATCGGCGCGGCGATCGAGGTCTTCGGCTTGCGTCGCGTGCACCACAACGGCCATATCGCCGAACTGCTGTTCACGTTTGGCCTCGTGTTCATCATCCAGCGTCTGGTGCAAATGACCTGGGGCATGCTGCCGATGCCCTATCGCGTGCCCGCCATGCTGGATTTCTCATTGTTTTCGATTTACGGCGCCCACTTCCCGGCCTATCGAGGCTTCATGCTGCTGGTCTCGGGCGGCATGCTGCTTGTCACCTGGCTGTTGCTAAAGAAGACCCGCATCGGCCTGATCATTCAGGCCTCGCTCACCCATCCTGGCATGGTCTCGGCGCTCGGCCACAATGTGCCCATGGTATTCACCACGGTCTTCGCCGGCGGTTGCCTGCTGGCGGGTCTCGCCGGCGTCATCGGCGGCAACTACCAGACCACGGAACCGGGCATGGCCGAGTCCATGGGCCCTATCGTCTTCGTCGTCGTCGTCTTCGGCGGACTGGGCTCGCTGGCCGGATGTTTCGTCGCCTCCATCGTCATGGGCATGATCCAAACCTTCGCCGTCGTCATCGATTATTCCATTCTCGATCTGGTTCGCCCTCTGGGTATCACGGCGTTCCCGGATAACCTTCTGGGCGAGTTCCTGTCGGTCCCGGTCGCGCGCATCGGCGCTTTGCTGCCGTTCGCGATGATGGTGCTGATCCTGCTGTTCCGCCCACGAGGATTGATGGGAACCCGCGACACATGAAAGCGTCCAATTCGTGAAGACGCGCGGTCTTTGGATCTTCGCCATCGTGCTGGCGCTGGTATTGCCGTGGCTGTTCTACGACTGGGGCCATCATCGCCATTCCGGCTTCGTGATCTCGATGCTCAGCCAGATGGGGATGATGATCATCCTGTCGCTGTCGTACAACATGCTGCTCGGCCAGGCCGGATTGTTTTCGCTGTGTCACGCGGTGTTTTTCGGCATTGGCGGCTATGCGACCGTGCATCTGCTGAACGCCATCGGCGATGGCGATGTACCGATACCGATGGAACTCGTTCCGCTACCGGCGGGCTTCGCCGGCCTCGGATTGGCCATCGTGTTCGGCTACATGGCGACCAAGCAACGCGCCACCGCGTTCGCGATGATCACGCTCGGCATCGGTGAACTCGTCACCACTTCCGCGTTGATGTTCCACCATTTCTTCGGCGGCGAGGGCGGCGTCACCACCAACCGCATGATCGACCGCAGCCTGTTCGGCCTGACCTACGCGTCCGGCATCCAGGTCTATTATCTCATTCTCGCGTGGACCCTCCTCGCCACCGCCGCGATGCTGTTCCTGACCCACACGCCGCTGGGACGCATGGCCAACGCGACCCGCGACAATTTCGAGCGTGCGCAATTCATGGGTTATGACCCACGCGTCGTGCGCTTCCTCCAATTTTCGCTGTCCGGCTTCTTCGCCGGCATCGGCGGCGGGCTGTACGCCATCACCTATGAGATCGTGACTTTCGACGCCCTCGCGGCCCCCTTGTCGGCCAACGCCCTCCTGATGGCCTATATCGGTGGCACCACGGTTTTCGCCGGGCCGGTGCTCGGCGCCGTACTGATCACTTTGCTACAAAGCGGCGTCAGTCTGCTGTCGAATTCCTGGCTGGTCTACGTCGGGGTCATGTTCATCGCGATGGTCATCTTCGCCCCCGCCGGCTTGTCGGGCATGATCATGGCGCATCAACCGCTCGCGCGCGGAGGTCGCCTCGGCCGATTGACCGTCCCCTATCTGCGGCTGATCCCGAGTGGGATCGCTGTGCTGTTCGGCTTCGTCGGGCTGGTCGAACTGTTGTCCTTCCTGACGATCGGCGCGGCCCAGGGCAAGAAACTCGTGCTGTTCGGCAACGCCATCGACGTTCATTCGCCGGTGGCCTGGTGCATCTCCATCGCCTGCCTGGTGTTCGGTGGCGCGTGGCTGCGATACGAGGCCGCCGGCTTCCACAAAATCTGGGAAAGCCTGACCGCCGATCTCAAACCGGCGGACGCGCGGCGATGACCGTTCCCGCGCTGAGCCTGCGCGACGTGCGAAAGAACTTCGGCGCCACCGAGATCATTCGCGGCGTCTCGCTAGACATCGCGCAGGGTGAACGTCATTGCATCATAGGTCCGAACGGCGCGGGCAAGACCACCTGCTTCAATCTCGTCAGCGGCCGTTTCCCGATTTCCTCCGGCGAAATCCTGCTGAACGGCGCCCGCATCGATCAATTGCCGCCGCATAAAATCAACCGCATGGGCCTGTCGCGCAGCTTTCAGATCACTTCGATTTTTCACCGCCTGTCGGTATTCGAAAATCTGCGCTGCGCGTTGCTGTGGAGCAGGGGTTATCGCTACTCGTTCTGGTCGCCGCTCTGGCGCCAGCCGGCGCTGAATGAGGCGGCGGACAGCCTGTTGCGCGACCTGAACCTGGAAACCCGCCGTGAGGTGCGCGCCGGCTTGTTGTCCTACGCCGAGCAGCGCGCGCTGGAGATCGGCATGACAATCGCCGGGGGCGCCTCGGTCATTCTGCTGGACGAACCAACCGCTGGCATGAGCAACACCGAAACCGATGCCGCCATGACGCTGATCCGCCGCGTCACGCAGGGCAAAACGCTGCTTATGGTGGAGCACGACATGAAAGTCGTGTTCGACCTCGCCGATACGATCACCGTCCTGGTCTACGGTCAGGTCATCGCTTCCGGGCCGCCCGCCGAGGTCCGAGCCAGCCGCGCCGTGCAGGAAGCGTACCTCGGAGCACTCGACGGATGATGCTCGATGTGCGCGGCCTGCATGCGTTTTACGGGCAAAGTCACATCCTGCACGGCGTCGACCTGTCCGTGGACGATGGAGAGATCGTCAGTCTGTTGGGTCGCAACGGCGTTGGGCGCTCAACGACGTGCAAGGCGATCATGGGACTGGTGCCGCCGCAAGGCGAAATCTGGTTCCGCGGCAAGGATATCGCTGGCATGCGCAGCGACCTGATCGCCCGCGCCGGGATCGGCTATGTGCCGGAAGATCGTCTGGTGTTCCCGACCTTGACGGTGCGTCAAAATCTGGAACTCGGCCTGAAGCGCGCCGGTAAATTTGGCCGTTGGACGTTTGACGACGTGTTCCGGCTGTTCCCCAATCTCGCCGCGCGTCAGAATAATCTGGCGGGCGTGTTGTCGGGCGGCGAACAGCAGATGCTGACGATGTGCCGCACGTTGATGGGCGATCCCGATCTGGTGTTGATCGATGAACCGACTGAAGGTCTCGCGCCGATTCTGGTCGAGCAGGTCGGTGTCCTGCTGGCCGAAATCGCCAGCCGCGGCGTGGCGATTTTACTGGTTGAGCAAAAACTGACGATCGCCCTGAAGATTTCCCACCGGCTATACGTGATGGGCCACGGCCATATCGTGTTCGAAGGCACGCCCGCGGAACTCAACGCCAACGCGGGAATCCGGCGGGAGTGGCTGGAAGTTTAAACGCCCCTCCACCGTCGAACGCCGACATGGCCCGGAGCAATCGGGCCATGTCGAAGTCAAAGATCAGGCCTGCAACACACGTTGCGTCTGGATCCCCAAACCCTCAACGCCCAGTCGCATGACGTCTCCAGGTTCGAGGAAGATCGGATGCGGTTTCATGCCCAACGCAACACCGGGCGGTGTTCCGGTGGCGATCACGTCGCCCGCGTGCAGCGTGATGAAGTGGCTGACATAGCTCACCAGTTGCACCACCCCGAAAACCATCGTCTTCGTGCTGCCGTTCTGCATCTTCTTGCCGTTGACCTCGGTCCACAGCGAGAGGTTTTGCGGATCCGGCACCTCGTCCTTGGTTACCATCCAGGGACCGGTCGGCCCGAACGTATCGGCGCCCTTGCCTTTATCCCATGTGCCGCCGCGTTCCGCCTGGAATTCCCGCTCGGACACGTCGTTGCAGACGCAATAACCGGCGACGGAATTCAACGCGTCCGCCTCGCTGACGTAACGAGCGGTCGTTCCGATCACGATCCCAAGCTCGACTTCCCAGTCAAGCTTCTTCGACTCGCGCGGCCGCAGCACGTCGTCATTCGGCCCGGAGAACGCGCCCAGGGACTTGAGGAACACGATCGGCTCTTTCGGCACGGCCGCACCGGTCTCGGCCGCGTGATCGGCGTAGTTCAGCCCGATGCACACGTAATTCGTCGGCCGCGCCACGCAGGGCCCGATGCGAGGATTATCCTCGACCCGCGGCAGCGACGACGGATCGATCCCCGCCAGCATTTTCAACGACGCCGGCGACAACGCGAAAGCATCGATGTCTCGCACCACGCCCGAAAGGCAGCGGATCGAGCCGTCAGCATCGAGCATCGCGGGCTTCTCGGCCCCCGCCGGGCCATATCGCAGCAGTTTCATAACGCTTCCCCCATATGCATCAAACCGTCAGCCCGCCATCGATCACGACAGCCTGGCCGGTGATGAATTGTGCCGCATCCGAGGCCAGATAAACAGCCAGCGCGGCGATTTCTTCCGCCGTTCCCAACCGCCCCATCGGCTGCCGCGCCACGAACGCCGCCCGCGCCGCCTCGATCGAGCCCGCCGCCGCCGCGTTCGCCGCGATCCTCTCATCCAAACTCGGCGTATGCACCGTTCCTGGGCATAGGCAATTCGCCCGGATGCCGCGTGTCACGTAATCCGCCGCCACCGATCGCGTCATGCCAATGACCGCCGCTTTCGTCGCCGAATACACGAACCGCGACGGCACGCCCTTCAGGCTCGACGCGACCGAGGCCATGTTCAGTATGACCCCGTAACCCTGATCCAGCATCCCCGGCAGAAACGCGCGCATGGTGCGAAACATCGACCGGCAATTCAGCTCGAATCCGAAAGACCATTCGTCCTCGGTGGCGTCCAGAACGGTTCCCTGGTGCACAAACCCCGCGCAGTTGAACAGGATGTCGATGGGTCCGGCATCGCGGGCGGCACGCTCGATATCGGCGGCGTGCAGGACGTTCAACCGGGCGATCCGGATGGCATCGGTCGCGAGGCCCGCCACCTTCGTTTCATCGACATCGGTAGCGATCACATGGGCGCCGGCAGCGGCGAAGGCGAGCGCGGTGGCGCGGCCGATCCCTTGCCCGGCGGCGGTGACGAATGCGGTTTTCCCCTCAAGCGCGTCGGTCATGGCGGTCTCCCTTGGTGCCGATCTCTTAAAGCAATTGGCGGTTACCCGAAACGTCGAGCCTGTCGCACACGTGCCGCTTCCGAATGGCGGGACCATCGCCGTACTGGATTTTATCGTCGGCCCGGACAACCGCGGCATTACTTCACCCGAAACCCGACCCGCGTGACCGCGCCGTCCGCGTCCAGCACCGTTAGCCGGTAGAACCCCGCCCCCGGCGGCGTCCAGGAAATCTCACGCCGCGCCGGATCGGTGCCTAGTGGGGCTCCATTCATCAAAAACGTCAGCGGCCGCTGCCCTCCCATAACCCGCAGCGTCACCGGCCCATCGCCACTCACCACCGCGTCAGGCGGAGGAAACAGCAAACGAGGCACGTTTGAGGACGACATCACTCTGACCGCCGCCGGCCGCGCGCCAGGCGGCGGATCTCGCGGCGCGGAGGGCAAGATCTCGAACACCCGCGCCAGCAATGGCAACGCCAGCCCATGTCCGGTCGCCCCGGGCAGAGGCGTCCCATCCGGCCGCCCAACCCAAACCCCAACAACATGAGCGCGATCAAACCCCAAACTCCAGGAATCGCGGCCGCCCCAACTGGTGCCGGTCTTCCAGGCGATACCCGGGAGGCTAGAGTCCGGGAGCCGCTGCGTCAGCACCGCCGCGATCGCCTCCGCCGCCCGAGGCTGCAAAAATGGGCCGCCAGTGGCTTTCGGCTCCGGCAGCATCCTGGGCCCGCCCGCCGAGCCATCGGTGGCCAACGCCGCGTACAATCCCGTCAGATCCCGCAATGTAATTCCGGCGCCACCCAAAGCGAGCGGCAACGATGGACCGGCGCCAGGCGGAAGGTGCAACGTGACTCCGGCCAACTTCAATCGCGCCGCGAATTGCGCCGGCCCGACCTGATCCAGCAACGCCACCGCCGGCAGATTCAGCGACCGCCGCAGCGCCTCTCCCGCCGTCACCCCACCGGCGAAGCCGCGGCTGAAATCTTCGGGAGCGTAGCCGCCAAAGTGCCGAGGCAAATCCTCTACCCGCGTGTCCGGCCCGGCGATGCCGTCCTCGAAGGCCATGGCATAGATGAACGGTTTCATCGCCGATCCGGGGGAGCGCACGGCCCGTGTCAGGTCCAGCGCGCCCGCTCGAGCCTCGCCCGGTGTTTCGCCTCCGGAAACCACGGCGCGGATTTCCCGTGTCGCCGCGTCCACGACCAGCAGTGCGAGAGATGCCCGGTCCGGCAATCTCCGAGCCTGCTCGGACGCCAAGCGCTCCAACGCGAACTGCAGCGGCAAATCCAGTGTCGTCGTCACGCGCGCCGGCCCCGCCAGTCCCGCGACGGCCTGCGGCGCATGCCGAGGCAACGGCAATCGCCGAAGCGGGACCTCGCCACCCGCCGACACCAGGATCCGGTCACGCACAGCGCGGGCCGCGTCAGGATGCCGGTCCGGTCGCAGTGCCTCCGGCCGCCGGGGTATCCCCACCAGCAGCGCCGCCTGCGCCGCGTCCAGGTTCCGGGGCGATGCGCCGAACCACGCCATCGACCCAGCCCGCACACCCTCCAAATTCCCGCCATACGGCGCCAGGGTCAGCCAAATTCCTAGGATATCCCGCTTGGAGAAATGCCACTCGAGTTGCATCGCCCGCGCGATCTCGATCAGTTTCGACCGCACCGTTCGAGGCCGAGGCTCCAGCAACCGTGCCACCTGCATGGTCAAGGTGGACCCGCCCGACACGACCCGCCCGGCGCGCAGGTCCTGCACCGTCGCGCGCAGCAGAGCCAACGGGTTCACCCCCGGGTGGTGCCAGAAATGCCGGTCCTCGGTCGCGACCAGCGTGTCCAGCAGCACCGGCGCCACGTCCTCGGTTGACGCACGGAATCGCCAAACCCCGCCGGGTGCCGGGAAGAGCGCCACGGTTCTGCCCTGGCGATCGAGAATCTCGGTGCCGGTCGTCGCCAGACGGCTCAGGTTCGGCGGGAAGGCCCGATCCAGCATGAACGCGGCGCCCAAACCGATCAGCACGATAAGCGCGGGCCACATCAGCCACTGGCGGCGGCGCGCGAATCCGATAAAACCGGGCGGTGAGGCGATCACTCCGCGCCCAACACCTTGATTCGCGCCACGCCCTGCCGCGCGAACACGCCTGGACGGTACATATCGCTCGCCTCCGCCCCCGGCAATTCGAATTCCCCGGGGGTCACCGCGCGCAGGTGTACCGCGACCCGGAAGCCCGGTGCGTCCGGCGGCAGCGACAGGACGGCCGCGTAACGATCGTCGGCGGCGGGCTGCGCCTCAGTGGCGGACAATTTGTCCAGCCACGCCATCCCCGGGACCGACCCCTCATTGAACCTTCCAATCACCTCCCACCCGGCGGGCAGGCCCTGCACCACCAGGGCGCGATGGTCCTGACCATCATCCGCCCGACCTTCCAGCAGCAAAACGAAGCTGTTGTTCTGTCGTAACGTATCCAGGTCGAGCGGTGTGCCGTCGTCATGCAGGAACTTCCGGGTGATCCGCATGCCTGCCCGCGCGGCCGGCGGCGCTTCAAGTGGCACTCCGGTGACAGAGACAGTCTGCCAAACCGGGCGATCCCCCAAATTACGAACCGTCACCGGCCCGGTCAGCGCGGCGATCACGGTCGCCGCGGCCGGCAACGCGTTGCCCTCGATCTGAACGCGCGTCGGCTGCCCGTCCTTGCCGAGCACGGCCGCCGCCGCGACGGCCCAGGCTTCCTCCTGGGTGGAGAGATAAACAGAGCGGAGATCGGCGCCGGGCAACGAGGCGATCAGCGCCGCCAAACGATCCGGCAACAGCCCGCTCTCCTTCAGCAACACCACCGTCGCAAGTTGATCGCGCAAGGCCGATCCATAGTCCTTGTACCAGAACTTCCGCGCCGGAGCGGCCAACGCCGCGGTGAACGCTGCCTCAGCCCGCGGCCGATCTTGCGCCAGCATCAACGCGGCCCCGACTTGCGCCTTCGCCAACGGCGTCGGCAGAGCGTTCACGTCCTCCGCCAACACCCGCGCCGCGCCGGGCCGGCCTTGCCCCGCCCGCGCCAGCACATACAAGCGATACGCCTGCGCCGATTTGGCCTCGGGCGAGTCGCCTTCCTCATCCGCCGCGTCCTTCAGGAACTTCAGCGCGTCGGCCATGGCCTGATCCGGAACCACCGCGCCGGCGGCTTTCGCGCGCTGCAGGAAGTCCACCGCGTAAGGGGTCAACCATGGCTCCGCATCGCCCGACGCCGACCACAGCGCGAACCCGCCGTCGAAACGCTGACGGTCCAGCACGGACGCGACCGCGGTCTGCAACCGGCCCGCCCGGTCGTCGCCCGCCATCGGCCCGTCGGGCAACACCGCCAGCGGGAAGCCACGGCTCGTGGCCTGCTCCAGGCACGACCACGGATAACTCGCCAGGGCCTGGACGATACCGGCGGCGTCATAGCGCACTGGCCCGCCAAAGATCGCCGCCGTCTTCCAGGTGCCTGGAATGAATCGATCCGTCGCCGGCGCGATCCGGGAATCCGTTCCGGGGGCGAGTTCCGTACTCGCGACGATCGATCCCAGCCCTCGCGACGGACGCACGGTGATCGCCGTATCGCGTAGCAGATTGAACCCACCGGGGCCGGTAATCCGCAATTTCACCACGCCGCGACCGGCGCCTGTGGCATGCAACACCGTTCCCGGCACCGCCCGCTGACCCGGTTCCAATATGGCGGACACCGTGTCCGCGCCTTGCACCGCCAAGGGCCCTTCCGTGCTGATCACCGCCTTCGCCTCGCCCGCCGGCAGATCGATGTTCTGCAGCAGCACCGCCAACCGAGCATCATCGCCGGGCGCCAGGAACCGCGGCAGCAGTGCCTCGGCGATCAGCGGATCGCGCACGATCAGGTCGGTCGCCGCGGCGCCGATCTTGCTGCCCTGCCAGGCCACGACCATCAGCCGCACCTGACCGTTGAAGTCGGGAATGTCGAGCGGGATCGTCGCCGTGCCGTCCGCTCCCGCCTGCACCGGGGGCGTGAACAGAGTCACCGTGCGGATCGGAATATCCGGCAACGGCGTGCCGCCATCGTCGCCGCCCTGCTTCAGCAACGTCGCCTCGCCTTCGCCAGGCGCGATCAGGCGCCCCCAGTCGTCGCGGATATCCAACCCCAGTCGCCGGCGGGCCAGGAAGTGCGCCGCCGGGTCCGGAGACGCAAAGCGCGTCAGGCGCAGAATCCCCTCATCCACCACCGCCATCGTCAGCCACGCGCCGGGAACGGCCTTTACCGGCACCAGAAGGCGGCCGCGCGGCAAGGTTTTCTCGGGCGCCACGATGCTGACCGCCATGGTTCGCGCCGAGGGATCGACGCCAACCCAGGTCAGTCCCAAAGCGCGGCCCGGCCGGTTCCCGGTACCGCCACGGAACACGTGAACGGCGACATAGGCCCCGGGCCCCCAACTCGCGTCCACTGGCACATCGACGATGGTGCCGCCCTCGGGCACCGAGAGGTTACGCGACGCCAACACCTTGTCGGACAGCACCAGCAATGTCGCCTCACCGGCGAACGGCGGAGCGATGTGGATGCGCACCGATTGGCCCACCGGCACCGACTTGCGATCGGCCGAGACGTCGACTCGATCCGGCACGTCGGGGCTATCGCTCGACGCCCACCCGGAACGGAAACGGTATGAGGTGATCGCCATCCCACCCGCCTGCGCCACCTCGATCCGATAGCGGCCGAAATCGAGCCGCTTCGTGAAACGGAGCGGCTGTCCGTCGGAAATCGCGATATCCCGCGTCTCCATCGGCTCATCCTTCCAGACCGTCTCGTAGCGCGCCAACGAGCCGCGCATGACCATCCGCCAGTCCGGCCGTTCCCGCACCAGCCGCAGCTTCGCCGTGAGCGCGGCGCGAGAGCCGTCCGGCGTCACCGCCGCGATGTCGAACCCCGCCTCGGTCTGCGCGTCCACCGCGTCGTCCGGAAACAACGGCTTGATCCCGATCGACAACCCAGGCGGCCGCACCGGAACCGACACGCTGGTGCGTGACGCGCGGCCGGACGGATCGTCAACCTCGACATCGATCTCGGCCTTCACCGGCCGCGTCACGTCGGGCGCTTTGTCGATGGTCACCGGCAGTGTCGTGTGCCCATCGGCGTCGGTATCGGGCATCTCCAGTTCGCGTGAGTCGGGGGCGTAGGTCTCATCCACCAGACCGATGCGATAGCCCGCCAGCGCCGGAAATGGGTCGGGATCGACGACCAGCCGCAATGTCGCCTTGCCGGTCAGCCCGGACGCCGGGGCGCCGTACAGAAACCGCGCCGAGACCGGGATTTGCGCCGCCTGCCCAGGAATCAGGAGGGACGGGAGCGGGCCGGCCTCCACCGCCATTCGGTCGGGGACAAAGGCATCGACCCGGAAATCCGTCGAGCCGATGGGCGGCGCCTTCGGATCGGCGTTGATTTCAACGTGCCACATTCCCGCGGAGGCACCCGACGACAACACCACTGGCAAGTACACCGACGCGTCGCCGGTTCTGGGCGGCGTGGTCCGCAGGAAAACCTGCCCGTTCGGCCGTTTCACGGTCACGGTCGCCGGAATATCCAGTGGTTGGCCCGCCGCGTCACGCACCATCGCCATCACCTGGACGGTCTCGCCCGGCCGATAGATTCCGCGATCCAGCCAGACGAACGCATCCATCGGGCCAGGATGCGGCACGCCCTCCACTCCGCGATCGGACAGGTCGAACGACGCGACGTTCAGGTCCAACGCCGCGAAATCGTCATCCGCGCCGAACGCGTGCACCGCGGCCGGTGCCTGCGGACCCTCGCCCAACATTAACGGTTGCGGGAAACGAGCGAACCCCTGTGCGTCCGTCCGCGTCTCCGCCAGAATATCGTTGTTGTGCGCGAACAGTTGCAGTCGCACGTCGGCGCGCGGCTTCGCGTCCGAGTAACCGCGCACCTGCACCGTCAGCCCATCCGATCCGCGCCAGATCGTCGGCGCCAGATCGGTCCGCAGAATGATCTGCACCGCCGAGGCGTCGTCGTCCTTGCTCGTGCCATCGCCAGGCGCCGCGATCAGCGCGTACAAACCTGGCCCGGAGTTCGTCAGAGCGTCGGGAAAGGGCAGGACGGTGCGGGAGGGTTTGTTCTCCTCCCATTTCGTCACCTGAGCGCTGCCGGTCCAGACTTCGCGGCCTGAGCTCTCGGCGATGTTGTTGGCGCGCCAGACGTCGATGTCCTCACCCAGTTTCGCCTGCCGCAAATACTCGACGACATTGCGTTCGGTCAGCCGGATCAGCCGCAACGACACCGCCGAAAGGTTGACCGTGGTCATGGTGACCGACGGGGCCTGACCGCGCGGCAATACGAACACTCGCGTATCGAAAACGATGCGCCGCGGCAGGTTGGGGATCGCGATCGGCAGCGCGGTCTCCTTGATCAGGGTCAGTCCGCCCTCGCCGGGCATTCCGGCCCGCAGCGTGATGCGCGTCGTGGTGCCGGGCGGCAGACCGGAGACGCAGATCTGATCGCCCTCCCGGGTCACCGCGCTGTTTGGCACCGGCGGCGTCAGGCGAACCCAATCGCCTGGTGCGAAATCGGACCGGCGCACCGGCGGCACGGTGAATTCCACGCAGGCGCGTGGCGGATCGGCATCGGTTTCGGTCCGCACCCGACGTACCAGCACGCCCACCGCACGCTGCATGTCCGCAAGCGACTTCAGATAGGCCGGATTATCCGGCGCCCGCTCCACCACCGCCTGCCACACGA
>Ga0182013_10003754_pt1 | contig 18751 bp, 13 predicted proteins | sample 612S2MmetaG_FD_120487 | JGI IMG/M metagenome (GOLD analysis project Ga0182013, IMG submission 120487) | Permafrost microbial communities from Stordalen Mire, Sweden - 612S2M metaG | ecosystem: Environmental > Terrestrial > Soil > Wetlands > Permafrost | place: Sweden: Stordalen | collected... | reverse complement strand
GTCCACCCAGGCTTCGTAGAAATCGCGCTGCTCGGGTACGAACGAATGGCCGATGCCCTTGTTCTGGATCACGACGTCGGCGACCAGCGTTTCACCGGCGGCGAGAGAGAAGCTGGTCAGGCCGAGAGGTGCAATGATGACATGGTCGTTTGGAGTGGCCGCAGCGTTCTCCTTCTCAAGCGCGAAGATGTCGACATTGAAGACGCCCTTGCCGTCAGAGGCGTTCTTGAGGAAATCGACTACCTTTTGCGCTTGCTCATCGAATTTGTAGTACTGGGGGACGAGGGTGTTGCCGGCCGGCCAGCGATGGGAGACTAGCTTTCCATCCTTGGCGCCGGGGTCGATAGTGCCCGCAGGGAGGGCTTCGCGCACCATGTGGCAGGTCTGGCAGGTGGAGACTGAGTCCTTCCGATAAAAAGGCAGCGGAGACTGCTTGGTGAAGCTGGCGGCCTGCCACTCGTCGTAAAGCGAGATCGCCCGCAGCCATTTGTAATCATCCAGTGTGCGTGGAATTGCCGCCTTATGGCAGGCGGCACAGTATTCGGCGGTTTGGTAAAGCGGCCGCATGACGGCTTTGGAATGGCGGTCGAGGTGGGCGAGGATTTCAGCGTCGGAGACAGGGCGCGTAATGGGAGCGCCGCTCTCGTCGACCAGCGCAGCGGGAATTCCCATCACGTAGCTTCCCGTGCCGGTGGTGTCCGTGGACACGATGGAGTGGCAGACGGAGCAACTGACGCCTTCATCTTCAAAGGGCCGCTTCTTCGGCATTCCCTGCGAAAGGTCGCCTGAAAACAGGGCTACCGGATTGTGACAGCCTTCACAGTGGCGGGAGTACTGAACCCCTTTTTCGTCGATCAGGGAGTTGACGTTCTTCAGGTACCAGGGAGCGCGGAAGCTATTCGAATGAACAGACTGACGCCACTGATGGTAAGCCTCCTGGTGGCAATGGCCGCAGTATTGAGCGGTAGGGAAGGCCTTGGGGCTATAAAACTGGCCGTTGATCGTGTTGGCGTTGGAGGGCAGAAACGGAGTGTCTTTCCCGAAGGCGTAGTTGTAATGGGAGGCGATCGAGTCGTGAAAAGCGGAGGTTGGGCCAGTGATGCCTGTGGCGGCGCTGTAACCCGGAGTTGTGTCAGAAGATGTCGAATTGGATGTGGCTGGTTTGGGTGATCCAGAGCCCGTAGCTGGATTAGATGGCGGATCGGTGGCCGCACGGACTCCCCAGGCCGCCATGAGCAGGGACACGGCGGCGAGGAAAGCTGAGACGAACCAGCTTCGCAGCATGGCCTTGAACCCGATCTTGAACATCTTTGAGCGATCTCCGGGGAAAAGCGGTTCCATCTTTCGATCGGGCTTCGCAGACAAGTCCGAGGGAACACAATAAAGGTATCAGGGAACGGGGGATGATTGTCCTCAACCGGAAGGGGGAGTGACTGGCCCTCAGGACAAGGTTTGACTCTCTCCGGCAGGTAATGCGGGGTGCGAGCGCGCACATTCTGACGGAACCTGCAGCGGACGGTTCACAGAGTGGGATGAATGGAGGAAAAATGGGCCTCACCGGTGTGCGTTAGCGCACATCCTCTTAGCCAAACGAGGGCTCAAACTGGTACGGTTGTCTTGAAGGATTCATTTTCGAAGATGGCCTCAAATCCTTATTTTTCTCTCGCAGTTCTGTTCGTCGTGGCATTGGGCTTTGGGCTGACGCCGCTGGCGCTGGCCTGGCTTTGGGCGAAGGTGTTTTCCCCAGCCAAGCCGAACGCGGTGAAGAACGCGATTTACGAGTGCGGACTGGAGTCGAGAGGCGACGCGTGGGTGCAATTCCGGTCGGCCTATTACCTCTACGCAATCATCTTCCTGATCTTCGATGTGGAAGCTGTTTTCCTGCTTCCGTTTGCGGTGGCATTTACGGGGTTGGGCCTGGCCGCCTGCGGGGCCATGCTGGTGTTTGTACTGATGCTGATTGAAGGCCTGGCCTGGGCATGGGCCAAGGGCGTGCTGACGTGGGCGTGAGAAAAACAGGGGTCAGGGATCAGGGGTCAGGGATCAGTTTTCCAGGCTTCGAAATCGAGACCTGAGGCATCCGGCTTTTCAAAAGCGGGTTAACCAGAAAGTGAATGAAGAGGATTGGGCAGCATGGGAGGCGATCGCTTTCTGATCCCTGAACCCTGATCCCTGATCCCTGGAGCGTAGCGACAATGGCCGACGATGGACTGAAGATCGAGCTGGGCAAACAAGGGGTCTTCGTCACCACCATCGAGGAACTCTACAACTGGGGCCGGCGCAGTTCCATCTGGCCCATGCAGTTCGGGCTTGCCTGTTGCGCGATCGAGATGATCGCGACGACCATGGCGCGCTACGACCTGGCCCGGTTCGGCGCTGAGGTCTTCCGGCCATCACCGCGTCAAGCCGACCTGATGATCATCTCCGGGACAGTGACCAAGAAGATGGCTCCGCAGGTGGTGCGCCTTTACAATCAGATGGCTGAGCCCAAATATGTGATTGCCATGGGGGCCTGCGCCATTTCCGGCGGCCCATTCAAGCAGGGATACAACGTATTGAAGGGAATTGACCGGTACATCCCGGTGGATGTACATATTCCCGGCTGTCCGCCGCGCCCTGAGGCACTGCTTCATGCATTCATGGCGCTGCAAAAGAAGATCGATGGACAGCACCTTACCGGCGAGGGCCGCCCGAGGCACCTGGATGCCGAGGCGCAGGGCGAGTTTCCCGTACCTGTGCAGGGCGAGCACGATTTGGAGCCAACGTCGAATCCCGGCGTATGGCCGGTGCCGATCACGATTCGATAAAAAAGCAAGGACTAAGGGACTAGGGACTGAGGGACTGGGATTTGAAGACTGTTGAGGAAATCAAGGCGGCGATTGAAGTGGCTGTGCCGGGCGCTGGGGTGGAGATTGTGCCCAACCCAAGCGTGAGCGGCCAGCATTCGCTGCGGCTGGCGCCGAGCCACGCATTCGAGGTGGCGACGTTTCTGCGCGACGATGCGGAACTAAGCCTGGATTTTCTTTCGAATGCAACCGGAGTCGACTGGCCGGACAAGGAAATCGCCGAAAAGGTCAAAGTCACGCGCACCGTCACCAAGACTGTAGATGGCGTGGAGCAGCAGGTAGAGGAAACCGTTGAGGAGACGAAAAAGCGCGTTGTGCCCGGCTGCCTTGAGGTTGTGTATCACCTGTTTTCAGTGGCCAAGGGGCATGGGCCGGTGGTGATCCGGATGAAGACCGTGAACCGGACCGACCATGTGCAGCTGCCTTCCCTGACGCCGATTTGGCGATCAGCGGAGTTTCAGGAGCGGGAGATTTTCGATCTATTTGGAATCGTGTTTACCGGCCATCCCGACCTGCGGCGGCTGCTCATGTGGGACGAGTTCAAGGACCACCCGATGCGGCGGGATTACGTGGAGCCGGACGATTTTGAATATGAGCCGACAGCGCACGACGAAGTGCTGAAAAGAGCCGAAGCGCACAGGGCAAAAATGGCGGCTGCGACAGCGATTCAGGAAGGCGCCGGCGCATGAGCACTTCAGGCTTTGTACAGGAGAAAGACAAGCACGAAGGCTGGAATCGCCCACCGCATATTGAGCCGGACGGGGAAGGCGAGCTGCTTGAAGTGGCCATGGGGCCGCACCATCCATCGACCCACGGCGTGTTTCGCATGGACGTGGCGCTGGATGGCGAGCGTGTGATTCGCCTCAAGCCGGTGTTCGGCTACCTGCACCGCAACCATGAAAAGATTGCCGAGGGCTCGAGCTATCTGGCATCAATGCCGTTTACCGATCGCCTTGATTACATGTGTCCGCTGACCAATAACTGGGCCTATGCGCTGGCCGTCGAGAAGCTGACCGGCCAGGAGGTTCCCGAGCGTGCCGAATACCTGCGCGTGATTCTGGGCGAGCTGACGCGCGTGGTGAATCATGCATCGGCGATCGGATTCTTGATCCAGGAAATGGGCGCCAGCGGAACGCCGCTGATGTATGCATTCAAGGAGCGCGAAAAAATCCTTGATCTGTTCGAAGCGCTGACCGGCGCGCGCATGATGGTGAACTACATGCGCTTTGGCGGCTGCCGCGTGGATGCAACACCGGCCTGGCTGGATGGAGTGCGCAAGGTGGTAGCTGGACTGCCGAAGTTTGCCGATGAGTTCGAGCGGCTGCTTTGTGGCAACGAAATTCTGATGGCGCGGACGCAGGGCGTGGGCATTCTGCGACCCGAACTGGCCGTTAACGCAGGCGTGACCGGGCCCATGCTGCGCGCCTCGGGCATCAACTACGACATACGCAAGGTAGACGGCTACGGCATCTACAACCGCTTCAAGTTCCGCGTGCCGCTGGGTGAACACTGGGATGTCTACGACCGCTTCATGATTCGCCTGCTGGAGATGCGCGAATCGTTCGGAATTCTGGAGCAGTCGCTCAAAGACATTCCCGGTGGACCGGTCATGGATCCCAAGGCCAAGCTGCGCGGTTTCCGCCCCAAGCCGGGCGAGGCGTACGGACGCATTGAAGCGCCCAAGGGCGAGCTGGGCTTTTACCTCATCAGCGATGGAAGTCCGAATCCGTATCGCTACCGAATTCGCCCGCCCAGCCTGATCAATCTAACGGTTCTTGAAGACATGTGCCTGGGCATGAACGTAGCGGATGTAGTGCTCATTTTTGGAAGTGTGGATATTGTGCTGGGTGAAGTGGATCGGTAGAGCAGGGACTAGGGACTAAGGGACTAGGTTGATTTGCGGGAGGGTTGAGTGTTAGGCGAAGGGATACTGAAGGGACTGGGAGAGACGGCGAGAAACTTTGCGGGCAGCTTTGTGTCTGCGGAGCGGCTGACGACGGTTCAGTATCCGGAGGAGCGCGTTGCTCCCATCGAAGCCACCCGCGATTTTCCTTTCCTTGTTTACGACGGGACGGATTGGGAAGCTGGGCTGCGCTGCGTGGCCTGCCAGATATGCGAGAAGGAATGCCCGCCCAAGTGTATTTACATCGTCAAGAGCACGGACAAAAAGCCGGATGCTCTGGGTAAGCCGCAGATTTATCCCGCACGTTTCGACATCGATATTTCGGTCTGCATGAGCTGCCAGATATGCGTGGAAGTCTGCCCGTTTGAAGCGATCAAGATGGACACCGAATTTGAGTTGAGCACGACCGACCGATTTGGCGGGCTGCTCTACGACAAGAAAGAACTTGCCAAGTCGAACGAGCACTACCACAAGATTCATCCCACCGAGGCCGCGGAAGTCGATGCGCGCCTGGCGGAGGAAAAGGCGAAGTCGGAAGCGAAGGCAAAGGCCGCGGCCGCTGCTGCTGCGGCCAAAGCAGCGGCCGCACCGGTTGCCGCAAAGCCCGCGGCATCCGCTGTTCCCGCGGTGAAACCGGCGGAAGGGGAGAAGCAGGGATGATCGAGAAAGCAGATCAGATCTTCGTAATCCTCGCCCACTGGCTTGTGAGTTTTCTCCCCGCATGGTTGCAGCAGCCTGCCATGGTGCTGTTGGGCGTAGTTGCCATCATCGTGACCTTCCCGGCGCTGTTTGCGATTACGGTTCTGCTGGAGCGCAAGGGCCTGGGTCGTATGCAGAATCGCTACGGCCCCAACCGCGTCGGTCCCTATGGCATCTTTCAGCCGGTTGCCGATGGCTTGAAGTCCCTGACCAAGGAAGACATTGTGCCGCTCAGCGCCGATGCGGTGGTGCATTTTCTTGCGCCTGTGCTCCTCGTGGTGGTCGTGTTCATGGGCTATGCGGTGCTGCCCATCGGCCGCAACATGACCCTGGTCAATATGGACGCGGGCTTGCTGTTCTTCTTTGCGATTGGCGCGTCGTCGGAGCTGTCCGTATTCATGGCCGGCTGGTCGAGCCGCAACAAGTACTCGCTGCTGGGCGCCATGCGAGCCGTAGCGCAGATGATCAGCTACGAGGTGCCGCTGCTCATGTCGAGCGTGGCCGTGGTCATGATCACCGGCTCGCTTTCGCTGGGCAAGATTGTCGACGCGCAGAATCAATACACATACGGATTACCGCACTGGTACATCTTTACTCCATGGGGATTCGCGGGCTTCATCCTCTTCGCGGTTGCCGCCACGGCCGAAACAAATCGCTCGCCCTTCGATTTGCCGGAAGGCGAGTCGGAACTGGTTGCCGGCTATTTCACCGAGTATTCAGGATTCAAATTCGCTCTGTTCTTTCTCGGTGAATATGTCGGTATGCTGGGCATTTCCGGACTGGGGACGACCCTGTTTCTGGGCGGATATTCGGCGCCGTTGCAGGTCCTCGGATTCGTTCCGTCGTGGATCTGGTTCTTCTCGAAGATCATGCTGTCGATGTGCGTCTTTATCTGGGTTCGCGGGACTCTGCCGCGCCTCAGGCAGGACCAGCTGATGAACTTCGCCTGGAAGTTTGTGTTGCCGCTGTCGCTCTTGAATCTGATCGTTGCCGGGATCTGGCGCTTCATGGGCGACGGATGGCTGCGCTGGGTGGCTTGCTCAACAATTCTGTTGTTGGCATACACAGTGATGGCCCGCGTGGGCATGAAGCGCGAGCACTTCGGACCGAGGAGTTACCGGTATGCGGAGTAAGTGTTTGGGGTACGGCCGATGAGCATTGTGTTTTACGTAATTGCGGCTTTGTCGGTGGCCGGGGCGCTGGCGGCGGTGTTGTTGAAAAACACCGTGCATTGCGCGCTCGCACTTACGGTGGCCTTTGCGGGCCTGGCCTTGATGTTCCTGGAGTTGGACGCGCAGTTCGCCGGTTTCGCGCAGATTCTCATTTATATAGGCGCAGTCGCAATCCTGGTCGTGTTCGCCATTCTCTTGACGCGCGGGTCGGAGACACCCAAGGATACGGTCTACAGCCGCAACTGGATTGTCGGCCTGGTGACCGCTGCTGCAATCTTCGCCATGCTCGGCTGGGCGGTTCTGCGCAGCGCGCCGGCTTTGCCTCACGAGTCCGCCGCCCCATCCGTAACCGTGATGGATATTGGCAACGCGCTTATGGGGCGCTATGTGCTTCCTCTTGAAATTGTGGCGCTGCTGCTGACGGCGGCCTTGATTGGCGCGGTGATTGTGGCCATGCACGAGAAAGAGAGTGCCAAGTGAATCCGCTGACCGGTTATCTTCTGGTGGCCGCGCTGTTGTTTGCCATTGGCCTCGCGGGCGCGCTCACGAGGCGCAACGCAATCCTGGTGCTGATCGGCATTGAGCTAATGCTAAATGCGGCGAATCTAAATCTGATTGCGTTCTGGCGTTACGGCCCCCATCCCCAGGCGCTGACGGGGCAGCCCGACCCTCTGACGGGAATGATGTTTGCCATTTTTTCGATTGCTGTTGCGGCGGCTGAGGCCGCAGTTGGACTGGGCCTGGTGATTCAGATTCATCGCCACGCGCATACAACAGACCTGGATGCGATGAACAGGATGAAGGGGTGAGAAGTTGATGCAAGAGACAATTTCGTTCACTCCGCAACTGGGAGCTTCGGCGATTACGGGAATGCTATGGCTGATTCCCGCAGTACCGATCGTGGCATCGGGCGTAATTGCGGTTCTGAAGCAGCCGAAGCGCAAGTCGGCGTCAACATTGGCGATTGGGGCGCTTGCATTTTCGTTGCTGCTATCCTTGATAGCGTTTGGACATGTACTGTCCGGATGGTCGCATGGTCAGGCAGTGCGCGAGACAGCCAATTTCACGTGGCTCCAATTCGGCACCACCAACGTAGACCTCGGCTGGGTGCTCGATCCGCTCTCCGCCGTGATGTTGGTGATGGTCACCTTCGTCGGCCTGCTCATCTTCATTTACTCCACCGGCTACATGGCGCAGGACGAAAACTACACTCGCTTTTTCTGTTTTCTTTCGTTGTTCGCAGGTGGAATGCTGGGCGTAGTCATCGCCAATAGCATCCTGCTGCTCTTCATGAGCTGGGAGATCGTCGGACTTGCTTCTTACTTACTCATCGGCTTCTGGTATCTGAAACCTTCGGCCGTTGCTGCAGCAAATAAAGCCTTCCTCACCACGCGCGTGGGCGATGTCTTCTTCCTGCTCGGGATCGTATGGCTCTTCAGCCAGACCGGCACGCTGCTCTTCTATAACGGCGGCGCCGGTTCCATCGAGGCCAACGCGTTAATGGCGCTCCTGCATCAGCACGCGGCGCTTGGACTTTCGGCTGCAGGTGCAATTGGCTTGTTGATTTTTGCCGGAGCAGCAGGGAAGAGCGGACAGTTTCCACTGCATGTCTGGCTGCCGGATGCGATGGAAGGTCCCACACCGGTGTCGGCGCTGATTCACGCGGCGACCATGGTTGCCGCTGGCGTCTATCTCATCGCGCGCGTATACCCGCTGATGCAGGCCGGCGCGTTGACCGGTGGCACAACGACAGCACTAACAGTTGTCACCTGGGTCGGCGCATTCACCGCCGTTTTCGCGGCACTCATCGCCGTTGCGCAAAACGACATCAAGCGCATCCTGGCTTACTCCACCGTCTCGCAACTCGGCTACATGATGGCCGGCCTCGGCATGGGCGGCGTCGCCGTCGGCATGTTCCACCTGATTACGCACGCGTTCTTTAAAGCGTTGCTGTTCATGGGCGCGGGCTCCGTAATCCACGGCTGCCACGAAGAACAGGACATCCGGCGCATGGGCGGGCTCAAATCCGACATGCCGGCGACTTTCGTGACTTATTCAATCGGCATGCTGGCGCTGTGCGGGTTTCCGCTGTTGTTTTCAGGGTTCTGGAGCAAAGATGGAATTCTGGAGGCAGCGCAGCATTTCAGCGTGAGCAAAGTTCCGTTCTACATGCTGGTTTTCGGTGCGCTGCTGACTGCGTTTTATATGACGCGGCAGGTGAGTTATGTATTCTTCGGCGTAAATCGGGGCGCGAAAAACGCACATGAAAGTCCACGTGCGATGACAGTGCCTCTGGCGATTCTTGCCTTCTTCGCAATGGCTCTGGGTTTGATTGGAACGCCGGCTTGGCCCTGGTTCCGCGGATTCCTCGAGGGCCACTCAGTGAACTTTGAATGGAGCGGATTCAACGAGCCAGGACTGCTGGCGCTGATGGCCACATCGACAGTGGTTGTGCTTCTTGGCCTTGTTCTGGGTTGGCGGTTGTATGGGGACAACACGCCGCGGCCCGATGAGTCCGATGTGCTCGAGCGGGCTATGCCGTTGCCCTGGAAGTGGCTGCATGATCGCCTCTATATGGATGAGCTCTATGGGATGACAGTGATTGCGTTTTACGGTTGGTGGGCAAAGGTTGCGGACTGGCTCGACCGCCGCGTGTGGGGCGGGGCAGTGGGCGCGGTGGCGTGGGCCTTTGGCCTGTGGGCGCAGTTGAATCGCTTTCTGGATACCAACGTTGTGGATGGCAGCTTCGACAAGGGCTGCGAAGAGCTGTCAACGGGCGGCGGGCTGCTGTCGCGCATGCAATCGGGCCGAGTGCAGACTTATTTGCGCTTGCTCGCTCTAGCCGTGGTGGCGCTGGCAGCGATTCTGATTTGGAGCAGCCGGGCATGAGCGGATTTCCTGTGCTAACGCTGTTGACCGTGCTGCCGCTAATCGGAGCGGCTATCGCTCTCATGTCGGGAAAACATGCGCGGGGCGTGGCCATTTTGACCACGGGTGCTTGCGTTGTTCTAGCGTTGTTTGTGTGGACGCAGCTGCCGGCAAATGGCTCGATCGGGCTCGTGGAAGTGCACAAATGGGCGCCGTCGCTGGGGATTGAGTATCACCTGGGCGTCGATGGACTGGGCGCGTTGATGCTAGTGTTGTCTGCGATAGTCACGCTAATGAGCGTTGACGCAGCGCACAGGGTGCATCATCAGCCGGGGCTCTATTTCGGATTAGTTTTGGTGCTGGAGTCGGGGCTTTTCGGATCCTTCACGGCGCTGAATTTCTTTCATTGGTTTTTGTTCTGGGAGCTAAGCCTCATTCCCGCATTCTTTCTGATCAAGCTTTGGGGCGGCACGAAGCGCGGGCCTGCGGCAACGCAGTTTTTCGTGTATACCATGGCAGGAAGCGTCGCGCTTCTAGTAGCGTTTCTAGCCGTGTTTGTCGCGACCCGGAGCATGGATTTCCAGCACCTGACGCTACTGGCATCGACAGGCGAATTGGAACAGATGGTCACGTCTCACCTTGGCCCAGTGACGATGTGGCTGGCCGTTGGAGTGCTCGCCGGGTTTGCAGTTAAGGTGCCGATGTTTCCATTCCACACATGGCTGCCGGCGGCTTACGCTGAGGCTCCTTCGCCTGTGACCATGTTGCTGACAGGCGCGATGTCGAAGATGGGCGTGTACGGATTGCTGCGGATTGCGGTGCCGCTTTTCGGCCACCAGATCGCGCAGATGCGCACACCGTTGCTGGTGCTAGCGGTTGCGACCGTGGTGATGGGCGCATGGGCAGCGGCGGCGCAAAAAGACCTGAAGCGCGTGTTCGCTTACTCATCGGTCAATCACCTGGGCTACTGTCTGCTGGGAATATTCGCGCTTGCTGTTCCATATTCGCTCGGAGACGCAGGCCAACTCGCCAGCCAGGCCGCCGCGCTGAATGGCGTTATTCTGCAGATGTTCAATCACGGCGTAACAGCGGCTGCATTGTTCTGGTTTGTAGCTCTCTTGCAGCAGCGCACCGGAGGACATCGCGGCATCGACGACTTCGGCGGCCTTCGCAAACCTGCGCCGGTCTTCGCGGGCCTGATGGGCATTGCGCTTTTCTCCTCGCTCGGTCTTCCGGGGCTCAACGGATTTGTAGGTGAGTTTCTCATCTTCCGCGGCGCGTTTTCGCTGGCTTGGGTGGCTTCAACGGTTTCAATTCTCGGCTTACTCGTAACAGCAGCAGTGATTCTCACCGTGATTCAGAAAGTTTTTTCGGGCCCGGTCCCGGAGCATTGCAAGGGCTTTCCCGATCTGCATACGGGCGAGCGAATGGCGCTGGCTCCAGTAATTGGCCTTATGCTGCTGATTGGTCTTTTGCCGCAACTGATTGTGGACAGCGTGAACCCCACGGTTCAAAACCTGCTGGCGCACTGGAGATTTTAAGTGTTGGCCTGGACGATCTATCTCTCGTTTGCCGGTGCACTGATTGAGGCGCTCTTGCCCAAGGGCAAAGCCATGCATGCTCGCTGTCTTGCGCTCGCTGTGTCTGTGGCTGGGCTCGCAATCGCAGTGAGCGGTTTCATCTACGGCATGGGCCGCGGTCGCGTTGTCCTTATCGATGTGCCGTGGGTCCCGACCATGGGCATTCACTATTTGCTCGCCGCGGACGGAATCAGCCGCGTGCTGGTGCTGCTCACCGGCCTGGCCGCGGTCGCAGGCGTGCTGTTCAGCTGGAATATCGAGTTCCGCACCAATGAGTTTTTCGCATTCTTCCTCGCGCTCATCGGTGGCGTATACGGGGTCTTTCTCAGCTTCGATTTATTTCTGCTGTTTGTTTTTTACGAAATTGCGATCGTGCCCAAGTACTTCCTGATCGCCATCTGGGGTTCGACGCGGCGCGAGTATGCAGCGATGAAACTGGCGCTCTACTCATTTGTTGGCTCGGCGATGGTGCTCATCGGCCTGCTAGCGGCGTATGCGGCATCGGGCAGCCACTCTACCGGACTTGTTGCGCTCGGCCACGCAAACCTGCCGGTTAGCTCCCAGATGTGGCTTTTTCCCCTGGTGTTTGTCGGCTTCGGAATTCTCGCCGGCATGTGGCCCTTTCACACCTGGGCGCCCACCGGTCACGTGGCCGCGCCAACTGCTGCTTCCATGCTGCTGGCGGGCGTCGTCATGAAGCTGGGCGCTTACGGTTGCCTTCGTGTGGCGATTGGGCTATTCCCGCACGGCCTCGATCCGTGGGGTTTCTCGTTCATCGGCGTTGGATCGTGGCGCGATGTGTTTGCTGTGCTGGCGGTGGTGGGCATTGTTTACGGTGCACTGGTCGCGTTGGCGCAGACCGATTTCAAATTTGTCATCGGCTACTCCAGCGTGAGCCACATGGGGTTTGTGCTGCTGGGTCTTGTCACGCTGAATCAAATCGGCGTAACGGGTGCGGTGCTGCAGATGTTCTCGCACGGCATCATCGCGGGCCTGCTCTTCGCCATTGTCGGCCGCATCGTTTATGACCGAACCCACACCAGGCAACTGGCAGAGCTTGAGACCATGCACCTTTCCAAGAGACTTCCGTTTGCGGCATGGGCATTTGTCGTCGCCGGAATCGCATCGATGGGGCTGCCCGGCTTCTCGGGTTTTGTGGCGGAGTTCCAGGTGTTAGTCGGCGCATGGATCGCCAAGCCGTGGTGGACATTGGCGGCGGGCGTGGGCATTGTGGTGGGCGTTGCGTATACGTGGCGCGCGACGCAGAAGGCGTTCTTCAGCGATAAGCTGCCGACTCCGGAAGAACACCCGAAGACCGGCTGGCCGTCGTTCGCTGCAATCACCTGGCCTGAGGCTACGGGCGTGGCGTTGCTTGCCGGAGTGAGCTTGTTCGTTGGCTTATACCCGAGGATACTGCTCGATGCAATTGAACCGGCGGTAGCCGCGCTGCTAGCGGGAGGGGGACGATGAATTACTCCGATCTCTTCCGTATAACATTGCCGGAAGCAATCCTCGAAATTGCCGCGCTGCTCGTGCTGATCGTGGACCTGGGTTTGTTGCGCAAGGCCGCGGTCAAAGTGCGGCTGGCGGTGGCAGTTTTCCTGGGAGCGTGTGGCTGTGCGGCTGCGCTCATCCCCGTCGAAATGCAAGGCGCTTCCTGGCTCACGTTTGGCAAGGGCATCGATTCTACTTTGCTTGGCACAGGCGGATTCATTGCCGTAGCGCAGACCGGGATTCTGGTCCTCACGATTCTGACGTTGTTGCTGCTTTTCGATTCCGGATTCACGAAGCATATCGGCGAGTTTGTGGCCGTGGTGCTGATGGCCGCTGCGGGCGGTTTGCTGGTGGCCTCGGCGCAGGATCTGCTGGTGATTTTCATCGGCCTCGAACTGCTGAGCCTGGGCCTCTACATACTGACCGCCTTCGCCAAGAACTCCGGCAAGAGCGCTGAAGCGGCGATGAAGTATTACTTGTTCGGGGGCATGTCGGCAGCGTTTCTACTTTTCGGATTCAGCTACTTTTATGGGTTGACCGGAACAACGAATCTGGCCTTGATTCAATACCGGATCACGCTGACGGGCCCGAGCCCGCTGTTTTACGTGGCGTGGATCCTGGTGGTTGCCGGGCTTGGCTTCAAGATCGCCGTGGTTCCATTCCATCTTTGGGCGCCGGACACCTATGAAGGCGCACCCGCTCCTGCCGCGGCGTTTATCGCATCCGTGTCGAAGGTGGCGAGCTTTGCACTGCTCATTACGCTGGCCATGAACTGGTGGTTGCAGCCCGGCGGCGATCTGGCTGCCGACGGCCATTCGATGGAGCAGATTCTGCGCGCCTACTACCAGGCGTGGCCGCAACTCGCGACGGTCCTGCTGATTGCCGCGGCCGGTTCCATGCTGTTAGGCAACCTCGCGGCGCTGGCGCAATCAAGCGTGCGACGGCTGCTGGCTTACTCTGCCATTGCTCATGCGGGATACATTCTACTTGGGCTTGCGGCGCATCCGACTTTTACCGGCGTTGGAAACGCGGTGGACTTTAACCTCGCGAATCTGTTTGCCACGCAGCGCACCATCCAGAGTGTGCTTTTTTACGTGCTGACGTACGGGCTCACCACGGTTGGCGCCTTCGGCGTGGTATCCGTTGTGGAGCGCGCAACGGGAAGCGACAAGTTCGATTCCTTCCTGGGCCTGCATAAACGCAACCCGGTGTTGGCCGCCGTGCTGCTGGTGCTGTTTCTATCGCTTGCGGGCATTCCGCCGCTGGTCGGATTCTGGGCCAAATTCAACCTGTTTGCGGCTGTCCTCAGCGAGCGTGCGGGAGCGGTTCCCTTTGCGCTGGTCTGCCTGGCAATTGCAATGAGCGCCGTTTCGCTCTACTACTATTTGCAGGTGCTCAAGCGGGCCTACGTGATGCCGGCTGTCGATGAGAGCCGGATCAAGGTCCATCCCGTAGTGATGCTGGTGCTGGTGGGGATTGCTGCCGCTGTTGTTCTGCTTGGCGTCTTCCCAACGGTGCTGGGTGGCTGGATCGCGCGCTTCTGATAAGAAACAATGTTGTATTTTGGCGCGACGTGTATAGAGGTTTGTGGTCTCCCAGGTCTCAAAATCGAGACCTGGGAGACCCAGAGTTTCATCGAAACCGTGGGTCGGCTACGCCGGTGGGGGACTAGAGCGAACTGCAAGAGGGTCCATCCCGTACTGCATTCTGGTCAAATCCGCCTTGAGTTCACGGAATTGCTTCCCTTTTTCCACAAGACCTTTGCCGCAACATTACGGCACTACACCGAAATACAGTGGAAAAAACGCGCGTATCTTCATAGATTATTTATCGCCAAACCCTTATTCTTGAATACACTTTAGTGCAATAGTGTCTAACCCCAGATCTTTAGGACGGGAACAGACTTGGATCCCGCCACCATAAATTCAATCACGGGATACCAAAGAATCTGTGAGGAGATTATGAAGAAAAGTTTTCGGAGCAGTGTCGCCCTGTGCGGTCTGATGTTATTGGCCGTGCTTTGGTGTACCATCCCCGGCCTGGCGCAGCAGACGTTGGGTTCAATCAACGGCACGGTGGTCGATCCATCCGGCGCCGCGGTCCCAGGGGCGACGGTCACGGCCACCAACGCAGCCATCAACGTAACCTCGACCACAACCACCTCCGGTTCCGGCTACTTCCAGATCTTCAACTTGCCCATCGGAACTTACACTGTGAAAGTGAGCCGCGACGGGTTTGAACTGAACGTACTGGACAACATCCCTGTTCAGGAAGCCCGCGCCACCACGGTGAATACGGCTTTGAAGGTGGGCAAGGCGACGGAATCGGTAACGGTGAATGCGATCCCGCTGCTGAACGCCACCGACACCACCAACGGTTACACGCTCGATTCTTCGCAAATCGAAATTACTCCCCTGGCCACAGGCAGCTTCACCCAGATGGCAGTCCTTTCGCCTGGCGTCAATGCCGAGCTTCTTTCCAACCTGGACTCCAACTCAGGACTCGGCAACCAGCCCATCTGGGCCAACGGCCAGCGCGACACGTCAAACACATTCCAGGTGAACGGCGTTGACTCGACAAACCTCTTCAACGGAAAGAGTTCGAGCGGTTCCACCTCGCAGCGTTACAACTTCAACATCGGCAGCGCGCCCACGGCCGGCGGTTCCTTCTCCGTGGGCACTTCCGTCTACGGATCGAACGGCAACAGTCTGCCCTCTCCGCCCCCCGAGTTCACACAGGAATTGCGCGTGAATGCTTCCATGTACGACGCGCAGCAGGGCGCCACGAGCGGTGCGCAGATTGACGTCAATACGATTACCGGAACCAATAATTGGCACGGCTCGCTGTACGGCAGCTATGCCAACAACCTGGCAAATGCCTCGCCTTTTTTCTTCAACCAGGACTATCAACTCGGCCTGCAGGGAATCGGAGTTTTCCCGCAGTCGATGGTCAACCCCTGGCTTCGCCGCTGGAGCGCGGGCGTTACAGCGGGTGGCCCACTCAAAAAAGACAAGCTCTTCTTTTTCGTTGCTTATCAGCGTCGCGACAATGAAGACAACGCGACTGGCCTTTCGGAAATGAACGTGCCTAGCGGCTTGACCAACGATCGATCGCTGAGTGGGCTCCTGAATGCCGACGCCAGCTGGGGTGGCTCGCTCACGAGCACCAGTCAGATCGACGGCGTCGCAGCTACGCTGTTGCAGGCTCAACTCCCGAACGGTCAGTTCCTGATTCCTTCGGCACAATCCAGTGCACCCTACGAGTTCGGTGTTCCAAATGTGTACTTGATTGGAACCTCGCGCCTGATCTCCGATCAGGGCACCATTTCTCTTGACTACGATCTGACCCCGAAGGATCGCATCGCAGCAAAGTACTTTTACCAGAACGCCCCGGTTACCCGCCCATACGGCTTCTCGAATACGGGGGGCTTCCCGGTTACGCAGCACAACGGCGCGCAGGTCGCTTCAATTGGCAACACTATTGCCATCGGTTCGCGGTTTAACTGGGAGCAGCGCCTCGGATTTGTCCGCATGGGTTCCTTCAGCAACTATCAGCAGACGGTCGCCGGCGGCAACCTGGGTGTCTCCGCGGCGCAGACGACGGGCCTGGTCTCAAATCTTTTGCCCGGATTGGAGATCAAGAATTTCGGCTATTTTGACCAGTATTCGCCGAGTCTCGACATCGGTCCGGCTGGAACGCCCGGCGCATTTGTCGACATGGGCTATTATCAGAACCGTCTCAATCCTTCAACGAACGTGATCTTTACGTTGGGCAAGCACACGATTGTTGCCGGCGGTGGTTACGACTACACACAACTGAACATCACCAATAACCGCACCGGTCATGCCCAGATGGAAGTCTACGGCTTTGACAGCTTTCTACAGGGCCAGGTGCACAGCTCAAGCGTTGTTGAAAGCATCGATCCCACCACGGGCCGCAACAATGCCGATCGATACTATCGCACCAATGAGATCAGCGGTTATGTGCAGGACAAATGGCAGGCTCTCCCCAACCTCAGCATCACGGCCGGTGTCCGTTATGACTACCACGGCGGCATGACGGAAAAATATGGCGATATGTTCAACTTCGATCCGGCGCTGTACAGCGTGACCGGCACGTCGACGACTGGATTTAACGTGACCAACTCCGGATTCGTCATCGCCGGGAACAACAAGCAGCACCCCAGCCCCGGCGTTTCCGCGTCAACCCTGGATGGACGCCAATGGGGCATCTCTCCCCGCCTTGGATTTGCCTGGTCTCCTTCGGCCAATCAGGGCAGGGTGGTCATCAATGGCGGCGTCGGTTTGTACTATGACCGCGGTGAACTCTTTACCTATCTCTCCCAGCCCGCGGGTTCTTCCACCGGCGGCCCCTTTGGTGTCACTGAATCCTCCCCGCTGGTCAGTCTCGCGACCGGAAATTCGAGCACCGGCCTGACGCTTGAGAACCCGATGGGCGATCTGGCTTTTTCTACACCGGCACAGGGGGGCATTTACACGCCGCCGAGTTCCGATCCGGGCGTTGTGGGCCAGGCTTTGCAGGCTCAGTTGAATGAGATGACTGGGACACCGCCTACCAGCAGCTACTACAACCAGTTTGGCCCGAATTGCGGCGGCGTACAGAGCCAGGAAGGATACTTCCTCTGCACCTCACCGCTGAATTTCGGTACGTACGACAAGAACAACGTTCTGCCCTACACCATCAATTACACGTTGAATTTTCAGTGGCAGCCGACGGGCACCGTGGCATTCACACTTGGCTACGCGGGCAATCGTGGCCGCCACGCGGTGATTCCGATTCCGTTCAACGAGCCGGGCATTGCAACAGCGAGTAATCCGATCTGGGGCGAGACTTCATCCTATGGCATGGAAGTCATGAACCAGAACAACCAGGTTGATCCCAACTACGACTATGCCCCGATTGCCGGAGAGCCCTGGAACACGTTTGACGCCGGCAATACGGACTTCCGCGCACCCTACGTCGGCTACAGCCCCAACGCGGCAGCCTTCAAAACCGTCGGTGTATCGGCCTACGATGCGCTCGAAACGCACGTCGAAAAACTTCTCTCGCATAACTTCCAGCTTGGCGCCAGCTATACATGGAGCCATTCCCTCGACGAGCAAAGCGACATCGGCCTGTTCTTCACGGGCGACAACCCGAACCATCTACGCGACTCCTGGGCCTCCTCGGACTTTGACCGTACCCATGTATTTACGGGCAACTTCCAGGTAAATATTCCCAATGCGGTCAAGCAAAGCAACGTCGCCTCCTACATCACCAACGACTGGCACATCACCGGAATCGGAACCTTGCAGAGCGGCGAACCCTACTCGCTCTATGAGTTCTACGGCGCCGTGGGCAGCATCAACTTCGGCAACTTCCCGACGCTGATGAACCCGGTTCTTGGCATCAAGAACCCCAGGAATCCGAAATCGGCGATGACCGGAAACAAGGGATCGTTCCGAGGCGGCGGTGGCAGCTACATTCCAACTCTCGACCCTTCCCAGATCGCCATCAATTACCTGCAACCGGGCACCAACGGCATTCCCATTTCAACGGGGAACGATCCAAGCGATATTTACCAAACGGCCTTCAACGTGGGGCAGCGCAATATCTTCCGCCAGTCGGCACAAAAGCGTCTCGATGTCTCCGTCCGCAAGGAGTTCAGGATTACTGGCAGGGTCAAGGCCCAGTATGAACTGAACGTCTTCAACGTAACCAACACAACCAGCCTTGACGTACCGCAGAATCAGGCACAGATACGCCAGAACAACGGGTGCTCCGCCACTGCGATCAGTGCTTATGGCGGTGACCAGAATTGCAACAAGTATCGCTCCTACCTTGGTTATGGCCAGATCGTGACCGCAAACAATCCAGTCGATCAACAGACAGCTCTGGCCAATCTGGATCAGGTCCCCTTCACGACCGGGTCAGGGAAGTCAACGCAGCTTCCTCTGACACTTTCGCTCAGCCCGCCGCAGGGAACTTGCACTCTTGCAGCGCTGACCATTGCGAACACCTCTTCCTGCCCGAACAATGCGGCTAACTTTGGCTCCGTCACTGGAACCATCGGCGGTTCCCGAGCTTTCACGATGGGGTTCCACGTCACTTTCTAACGTCTCGTTTGAGAAGCAGCAAGCCGATCGGGGTCTCTCTCTCGAGACCCCGATTGTTTTTGGGCAAGGGAAG
>Ga0182013_10003753_pt1 | contig 18751 bp, 19 predicted proteins | sample 612S2MmetaG_FD_120487 | JGI IMG/M metagenome (GOLD analysis project Ga0182013, IMG submission 120487) | Permafrost microbial communities from Stordalen Mire, Sweden - 612S2M metaG | ecosystem: Environmental > Terrestrial > Soil > Wetlands > Permafrost | place: Sweden: Stordalen | collected... | reverse complement strand
CTCCAATGCTAGCGCAAAGAAAAATGCTCACTGCGATAAGTTCGCTCCCAGCCGGGAGCAATGCACAGATGATTGCGATACCAACCAATGAGGCGGCGGCAGCGTATCCTCCGTGGTTTATGACTCTCGCACGTCTAATACGGAACTCTTGCCATGAGTTGGCTATTGTTTCCGCCCATCTGAGGATCGTAATCCAAATCCGACTCATATTAGCAACGAACAGAAACGCGACAACTCCCGCCATCACATCAAGAACGGAATGCATCCCCGTCGTTACACAACTTACCGACACGAGAGCCGCCCATGTCCACCAACAAACGCGTTGCCAACTCCGACCGCACCCTAGAACCGATGCAGCGATAAGCGCCCAGACAACATGAAAGGACGGGAATGCCGCCGCTCCTGAATAGGGCGTGCGCTCCCAACGCAAGATGTTGCCAATCGCAGTCGTGGGCTCGAACGGGCGAGGTGGGACAAAGATCGGCAACAAAAGATAGAGAGAGAAGATGAGTGCCATCGCAGCAATGCTGCGCAATGCAAATCGGTTGAGCCCATCGTTGGTTTGAAGTAGAAACGGCGTCAGTATGACCACAACGTATGTGCTGGCGTAGACGATCTCGGTCCATGCGAAGACGGGGATCTGCCGCTCAAAGGGCATGTAGGTTGAGATGGCATGGTCTGGCCTTCCGAGCAACCAGATCATTCCATATCCCGACAGCCAAGGCAGCAGGACTCGAATTGAGATTCGGAGGCGGAATACGAATGAGGGCGAAGCATCAGAGTTAACCGGTGAACCGAGAGATAGCGTCTCCGCGCCGAAGCGCCGCCGCAAATCCGGCTGCTCATAACCAAGAACCAATGCCGCACAAGCCAAGGCTACGCTGGGAGTGATCAGCCACAGCCCACTGCTAGATCCGAAGAAAATGGCGACCCCACCGCAGGTCATCATAAATCCTCCGTAGATGGGATGAGGAATGACGGCGTATAGTCCACTCGATACGAATCGAGGTGGGGGGAATGCATTCATGGGCAACCCGCCGCCACGAGTCCAAAGAGCCAGCATCCCAAGCATCGTAATGGCTCCTCCAGTCGCAGCCAACGCAGCTCCTCCTGCGACCATATGAGGTGCTGCCACGTGGATCGCATCTCTTGTAGCAAATGCCCATGCCACCAGGGCTGCAGGAAGCGCGGCAATAAAAAGCAGTCCATATGAGACTTCCGCCAACGAGGGACTTAGTTCTTCCACTTAACCACCTCGTGAATTACCCAACCGGTAGAGCTACGATCGCACGCTGTCAGCACTCCACGACTTCGCCATTTGTGCTCCTCCACACTAAACAGTGAGTGCGGAAACAGTTTTCCTATTGCTGGTACATCGGGTAGGATCGTCGATTCCAAACGCCCGCTCCGCAGCGGAAAGCCGGAATCGATATGCAGCTTTGCGTCGGGAACTGCAATCTCTGTATCCGATGCAGACAGCAGGGTACACTCCTCGCCATTGCTTAAGGCGAAGCCTGTGCTATAGGCCCCCTGCCAGTCCACCCACGCGAGCGAATCTTGAGGCGAGACGAATCTTCCCCATCGCAACTGCTTCAATGGAAGTCTCCAAGGCACGATCGACACAGTTAAACATTCCGCGTATCCGAGACCTCGCAATTTTCGGTCGCCGACGCGGAGATTGACCATGGACCTTGGCTGGAGACAATTCCACCGCACACTTCCGGCTTCGTGTTCATATACGATCCGTTCAAATGGGGGGCTATCGGCCTCCCAAATTCCGGTTACGCCCAACTTTGGAAGTTCCGCGGAGATATGATCGCCAGCGACCTTCACCCCGTAGCGAGAAATCGTCGAACGTGTGCTGAATTGTCCCTCTGCGGCTGATAGAACGCTGCTGAGATGCATGCGGATTCCACGCCAGTTCAGATCCGCGCAATAGACAATTGCCACGTCGCCGTCGTCGGTAACGCAGTCCATGTACCACTTGACCAACGAGAACGGGCGCGCTAGCACGTGCGATCATGCCTCTTTCCAGGCTGGAATTCGAAAAGCGTGGATTCTTCGGTAGCTCCCATTGTATCCCCGAGATTTTCCTCCGATGACTAAGAGTGTCTTCTATCCGGCATGAAGGAGCAGTCTCTGCGCGGGGCGCAATCTTACAGTGCGTTCTCTCGTTTCCACGATGTGCTGACGACAAATGTGTGCGCGGCGAGTCGGGGAGATCTCGCCATTTTGTTACTGATCGGTTTTTTGCTCTTGACAACCGCCCGCGATCAGTTTACTTTGCAATGTAAAGTAATTTCGGCATGAACGATCTAAACAGAGCGCTCGGAGACATCAGCAGCATCCGCCGGCAGGTGGCGCGGAGTACGGAGTTTCGCGGCTACGGCCCCGCAACTCTGGCTGCGACGGGTGGAATTGCCGTATTGGCGGCAGGGATTCAGGCGGTCTGGCTGCCTAACCCGGCAGATCATATTTCTAAATATCTGGCGATCTGGGTCTCGACCGCAATTCTCTCCGCAGCTTTGATCGCTGTCCAAACGGTTACGCGTTCACAGCGAATTCATTCTGGGATGGCCGACGAGATGATCCGCATGGCCGTCGAGCAGTTCTTGCCCGCCGCCGGTGCCGGAGCGCTGTTGACCATCGTCCTTGTGGGCTCTGTTCAGTCGGCCCTTTGGATGCTTCCAGGACTTTGGCAAATCACATTCAGTCTCGGCGTGTTTTCTTCGTGCCGGTTTCTCCCGCGTCCAATGGCCGCAGCGGGCGCATGGTATCTGTTGACGGGACTGACCTGTATCACACTCGCAGGCGGTCGCGCACTTTCTCCCTGGACGATGGGTGTTTCGTATGGAGTTGGACAGCTTCTCGTCGCTGGCATTTTGTTCTTCACCGCGAAGGAGGACAGCGATGAAGGCTAAACCCGCCGGTAAAGCAGAACTGGCCACTGAAGGCCGTTTCGCATACGAAGGGCTAGATCGCGTGATTCACGAGCGCGCTCGCCTCAGTGTGCTGACCTCTCTGCTGACGAACCCGAAAGGGCTGACCTTTGGCGATCTCAAACAACTTTGCGCACTAACAGACGGCAACCTGAGCCGGCATCTGAGCGTGCTCCAAAAGGCGAAGATGGTGGAGATACTGAAGGGACACGACCGCAATCGTCCACAGACGATCTGTCGAATTACCGCCAATGGTCGCAAACGCTATCTTGAGTACTTGTCGACGCTCGAACAGGTGGTCAAGGATGCGGCAAAAGGAACAAAGGAAGAACCGGCGTCCATGTCAATACGTGGCCTGACGCCACGAGAGGCCTAAACCCTTTTTTTGTGAGGAAGCTTTACGGTGCAAAGTGAATTTCCTGCACTCAATAACTTTGCGGTACAAAGTGAGAAACCCAAGGGCCTCCATGTGGCCATCATCATGGACGGCAATGGCCGTTGGGCCACTCGGCGCGGTTTCCCCCGCATGGCCGGTCACCGCGCCGGAGTGGCCGCCTTGCAGCGCGTCGTAGAACTTGCGCCGGATGTGGGGATCAGATGTCTCACTGTCTACGCATTTTCCTCTGACAACTGGCGCCGTCCAGCGCCCGAGGTTCAGGGCATCTTCTGGCTCTTGCGGGCTTTCCTGCGTCTGGAAACTGGGCGTCTCCGCCAACGCGGCGCACGGCTCCAGATCATTGGCCGACGAGATCGATTAGAAAAATCCGTGTTGCACGCGATCGACAAGGCCGAATTTGCAACGTCTGCCGGGCGCCGCCTTGATCTGCGCGTTGCAATCGATTACTCATCGCGCGATGCCATTGTGCGTGCAGCCGCGGACTCCACTGTGGCTCTCACAAATGGGCAGCCACGTCCGCTTAACTCCATCCAACCACTGATGGAGCGGGCTCTGACGGGGCAATGTGGGCAGGTTGATTTGCTGATTCGCACCGGCGGGGAAAAGCGCCTTTCGGATTTCCTGCTCTGGGAGTCTGCTTACGCTGAACTCGTGTTCACAGACCGGATGTGGCCGGATTTCGATAAGACTGACCTTGAAGCCGCTCTCGTCGAATTCAGTGTCAGGGAGCGCCGCTTCGGCGGTGTCCCGGAACTCACCAAACGCCTCGTCGCGCCATTGATCGGCGGTGTGAAATGATCGCTCCGGGCGCGCGGCCACTGAAGGTCAAGTTCATTCTGCCTGCATTGACTGAAGCGACTGATCCCTATTGGCGTCCGATCAAGTATTCGCTTTTCCCTCCGCTTGGCCTAGCGACACTCGCCGCATTTCTGGCGCCGAGCGACCAAGCGATCATAGTGGACGAACATGTGGAGGCCTTGCCTCTCGAAGATGAGCCCGACATGGTGGTGATCCAGGTGTACATCACCAATGCCTACCGCGCATATAGGATCGCAGATCACTATCGCAGTCGCGGAGCATTCGTCCTCCTTGGAGGCCTGCATGTAACGTCGCTCCCGGATGAAGCCGCCGTTCACGCGGACGCCATCTTTCTGGGACCCGGGGAACAGACCTTTCCGCAATTTCTCGCCGATTTTCGCGCGGGGAGATCGGCGCGCGTTTACGCCTCTGCGTCTGGCCGAACGCTTGAACGTATTCCGCCTATTCGCCGCGACCTAATCCGACGCAATTTGTATCTGGTGCCGAACTCAATCGTTGTGACACGAGGATGCCCGCAGCATTGCGATTTTTGCTATAAAGATGCGTTCTTTCAGGGCGGCCGAGGCTTTTACACGCAATGGGTGGACGACGCGCTGGCCGAGATCGATCGGCTGCCGGGGCGCCATCTTTATTTCCTCGACGATCACTTGCTCGGGGATAGACGATTTGCCGAAGAGCTTTTTGAAGGCATGAAGGGCATGAGACGGGTGTTCCAAGGCGCCGCCACAGTAGACTCGATTTTGCGCGGTGACCTTATAGAGCGTGCTGCGGAGGCTGGCCTTCGCAGTATCTTTGTGGGCTTCGAAACTCTTACGCCAGAGAACCTGAGGCGGAGCAATAAGAGGCAGAACCTGGGCCGCGACTACAAGGCAGTTGCTGACCGCTTGCACTCCCTTGGCATCATGATCAACGGCAGCTTTGTTTTTGGCATGGATGACGACGGTGAGGATGTATTTCAACGTACTGTTGATTGGGCCATCGACCGCGGCATCACCACCGCAACATTTCATATTCAGACACCGTATCCGGGGACACAACTTCATGCACGCATGGTTCGAGAAGGGCGCATGGTAACTCACGATTGGAGCCTTTTCGACACGAGGCACGTGGTCTACCGACCGTCCAAACTCAAGCCAGAAGCACTGAAAGAAGGACATGATTGGTCCTATCGCGAGTTCTACCGTTGGAGTTCCATCGCGCGTGCGTCGCTGCATCATGGCACGCTCAAACACCAAGCCAAACACTTTTTCTATGCCGCGGGGTGGAAGAAATTCGAGCCACTTTGGGATCTGATTATTCGGAGTCGTCGATTGACGCAGATGACGCCATTGCTTGAGGGCGTACTTTCACGCGCGAGCTGGGGAAAAAAGAATCCGCAGGCGAAAGATAACCGCGATGCCTTTCCGATCATATCTTCCAATTTGGTCGGCGCGAAACCTCTCGCCAACAGTGGAGCTGCTCAGCCGCCGATCCAGGCCGAGGTTCTAGCAAATAACTAGGTCACTGATCGAGTGATTTCGAACCTCTTGATTGACAATCTCAGGTCCCAGAATCGGGATCTCTACCTCAGTGAGTACAAATCACTCACTGGGGACCCCGGGACCTGGGGCACCCAACTTAGTACAAATTTGAGCGGTCAGAAACCTATCTACTCTGTTCATATTCATGACGCAATCCGATCATCTTCGTCGCATTCGCCTCTGGCTCGCCGTCTTCATCGTCGGGCCTGGTCTTCAGTGGCATCACGGCCTTCCCTCTCAAAACGGACCTGAGTGGGCTCGTGTCCATTCTTCATGCAGGTTGGTTGCGGCCGATCGCGGAATTCACCGGGCTGCTTCCGTGGGTTGAACGCGTGAATGACGCGCTCCGCAATACAAATGTGGTCTATCCATTTCTCGCATACGGTACAGACTGGCTCGCATTCGCCCATTTAGTGATCGCAGTCGTATTTGTCGGTCCTTACATCGACCCAGTCTGCAACAAGTGGGTGATCACCTTCGGCCTGATAGCTTGCGCCGGAGTCGTTCCGCTCGCCCTCATCGCCGGCGCCATCCGTGGAATTCCCGTTCCATGGCGCCTTATCGACTGCGGCTTCGGAATCTTCGGAGCCGTCCCACTTTTGTTGACCAGGCAATCAATCCGCGCTCTCGAACGAGAAGGAGTGTGATGAAACCAACTGCCAACTCGGCGAGTGCAAGGCCATTGAGACGTTCCCGTCCTATTGCTCAGTCGTTTGTGTTGATGGTTGCCACCATGGTTGCGGGCCTGACGATTCGATTTGTTCCGCTTGGTCTGGCCGTCCCCATCGTCAAGTACGGCGGCTCGATGCTTTGGGCGCTGATGATCTACTGGATCGTCTCGGCCTTTTTGCCTTCGTTGCGTCTTCTTGCTGTTGCCTTGATCAGTCCGGCCATCGCGACGGTCGTTGAGTTCTTCAAACTGCACCACGCACCGGCGCTCGACGCTTTCCGCCTAACCATCCCTGGGATTCTCCTGCTCGGTCGTGTCTTCTCAGCTTGGGATGTTCTTGCGTACTGGCTTGCCATCTTGATCGCGGTTTTCGTGGATAGGCGTATTCGCCCAGGGGTCCGGGCGACTATGCGAAATCCACAGGCACACGCGGCTCCTCGTTAAAATCGCAATCCTGCAACAGAGAACAGAATCATCTCATCTTACTTCCGCGGTAAAGGCTCGTTGCCATTCGTGCCCCTTCATCTTGAAGGTCTTCGCTGCTGCCGGATTTGCCGGGACGACTTCTTTCACAGTGACGCGCATTGCAAGTTTGCCGTCCTTTACGAGATCGATCTGGCGGGCCACCTGCACTCCGCCATATGCTTCAGCGTTAGAAGGGCGAATTTCAAGTCCCTTGAAGTAGGACTTTAGCAACTGCCCAGACGCGTCGAACCAGTAGCCGTTAGACTGAGCCGGATCCAGTTCGCCGCTTGGCCCTTCTGGACCGCGAAAGACTCGAACGGCGTTTACCCCGCCAATGGTTTCGCGACGAATCCGCCAGTCTGATTCGGTCATCGTGTCTCCGGCAGGGATTGGCTCCATGACGGTCATCACCATGCGCAGAACTCCTGCGTCGGGGCCTTCCGCGAGCATGTAGTGGTGGTCGCCGCTCTGGGAACGCTCAAAATGGCTAGACCCGACCCACGCTTCGCGTTTCCACTCGGTTTCGCTCATCCAGCTGTCTTCATACCGTCCGGTCTGAACTCCCACGGACGTACCGACCTGGAACTCCGCACGAAGCATGTAAGGGGCAGCAGCGCCGACAGCCAAGAAGCTGGCTTTCCGTCCGCGTTCGAAATACGTCCGGGCACTATCGAACGCTTCCTCGCCTGATGGCCGAACCGTCTTGAAGGATACGGATAACCGCCCCATTGCTTGTACTGGAACTCCATTGCGGAGAAATGGCTGAAATTGCATCGCTCGAAAACCCCGCTCCGCCGCGTCCCGGACACCCGGATTGTCGGCGATAGGAGGATTCATCTCGCGGATTTTGCCTGTGCGATCAAGAACCACCTCAGTCCACACAACGCCTTCAAGAGGCCCATCTTTCAGGGGAGGCCAATTGAAACCCAGTCCATTGGGCACCAAGTTCTTTCGCAACTCGCCTTCGTTCAGCACCGAAGTGTCGATTGGCTGCGCATCGCCGCCCGGTGAGGTCACATCAAAAAAGCCAGACGGCAGATCTCCCAGATCTTCGAGAATGCTCACCTTGGCGGTGACTTCCAAATAGCCGGAAGAGATAGTGTAGGCGACGGAGCGACCGTGAAAATCCTTGAAATCGTGATATTGCCCGCTCCAGCCTGGGCCACCGGTATAGAACACCTGGCCGTTCAACAAAGCCAGGTATCCCTTTCCATTGGTCGGAGCGTCTCCCGCCGCGCCGCTAGCATCCCAGTTGATATTTGTCTGCTCGGTGAACGCAATCTGGCCATTGACTTTCATAGGCAAACGCATGGGGCGCACTTCAGCAGTCTTTACTCGCTGAAGCAGGATATCCATCGGCAGGGGTACTGGCCGGACAATCGCGACGGCGAGTTGGCGCAGCCACTCCGGAGAGTAATCGCCCTCATTCTTCTGCCACTGGCGTACACCATCGATTACCGCAATTTGATGGAACTCCGGGGAACGCACCTCTCTGCGCCAGCGAGTCGGAGACTCCCACCATATCTCTACCTCGCCCTCCCGGTGCGACTCCTTGTCGCGTTCGAAGCTGGGCGCGTACACCGCCTTCAGATGAAACGGTCTTGTTCCCGGCTGGTCCAGTGTGCTCTTATCAATCGCCTTCTTCACTTTACCGGCCAGATCTTCCGCATGGCCTGGCGCCACGAAAACGGTACAGAAATAAAATGCTATTGCTACGGTTGCGGCGAAGCTCCGCATGTCTCTCCTCATTTCACCGCGGGTGAACAACGCTCACCTGAATTCTCGTGTTCAGCTTCAGGTTCACGCGAACACCATCTTTTGTGTAGGGTTCAAAAATCCACTGTTGAGCTTGTTGCTCAATTCGCGATTTGATCTCAGGTGTTGGGGAACCGTCCGCCATGGCCTCTGTCACCGTTCCATTTCTCGCGATGTCAAGCGACAGTTTGATCGTGAATATGCCCTGAGCCTTCTGGTCAACGAGAAAATGATCGAATTCACAATTGATGCAATGAGGACCTTGCAGAGGCTTACGTCCCATGGGGGCGGGCGCGACGTTGGCAGGCACTGGGTCACCTGCAGGGCCAGGCTTCGTGATGCTGGCTAGTGACGTGCACTCTAGCGAAGTTCCGACAAAGCACATCGCCGATTCAGTCGCAGCCCACTTCGGAGTGAGCTTCGAAGTGGATGGGAACGCCCAATAACTTGGTTTCTCCCCAAACACGTTACTGATTGTTCCGTTGGCGGAAAGACAGCCCTTCGACGTGCAGGCAACGCACATCTCCATTTTGCACGCGGAAAGGTCGCTCATCGAATGGGTCCACTGGATCCCGTCGGATGAATAGAGGGCTACTGGAACTGCATACCCACCACCTGGTTTGTCTTTATGGACCACTTCGGTTCCGATTGCCCAATATGTGCCCTGAGCGCTAAGGAAACTGTAGAGGGTGACATTAGGAATGTTCACGACGCGCCAAGATTTGCCTCCGTCGCTGGTAACCAGAAAGGCCTGCGGTTCGTATTGTGCCGAACCTTGCTTCAACATCACGGCCAGGTGTTCAGCATCGAGCGCTGCCAGGGAATAGGTATACGGAAAAGTTTTCAGAATCGCCGCGTCGTCTCCAGGAGAGACTATGGACCAGGTTGACCCTCCATCGACGGTAAAGAGCAGCGCTTCGGGAGTTCGGATCAGACCGTGGAGCGGGTCAGCGAATGAGACTTGCAGGACTGTTGCGCTGCCTGCCGAGTGGGCATTCCAGTTCTCACCACCATCCTCTGTGGTGAGGATTAGCCCGCCTGTTCCCGCCGCGTAGCCGAATTTAACGTTTGCAAACTGAATGTTAAGGAGCAAATTGCCGTCCTGAGTTTGGTGCCTCAATTGCCAATGTGCGCCCGCGTCCGATGAGACCGCAATCGCCTCATCCGTGCCACTTGCCCAGAGAGAAGAGCCGTTGCTCGTAACCGCAAGAACACGAAAAGGCATTCCAACTGTGTGCCAGTTGGGATCGAGTCTGTCTTCACCGAAGGCGAAGCTGTTCGGAATTGAGGCCGCAACATAGACAAGAAGCGTGACAAGCTGCTTGATTCTCTTAGTTTTCATGATGGTCTGCGAAACCAATTGTCCCACATCCGCCAATTGGATGAGGACTGGTCCTCAATCCATCAAGCTGTAGCTTTGAGGCGAGACTCCGGACCGCGTCATTTAGCTCGCCCGGACGTCGAGCCGGGAATGTACGGTGCGTAAAGGAAAAACTGAACAAGAAATTCGGCGAAGGTATAGTTCCGGTTAATTCTTTCTTCCCCGCAAGAGGTAGGTCTGAATTATCGAAATTCATCTAACGTGTTGATTTTACTGGCGTCCCCGACGGGATTTGAACCCGTGTTATCGCCGTGAAAGTTCGGGATCAACCCACAACATTAACGCACTGCTGAGAACCAGAACGCATCGGAACGAATCGTAACAACATTAACGAACAGCTTAAATGCTCCGCAAGTGTCCGCGATTAAGATATAAGTGTGTCTCGACTTTCATTCCAGCATTAGTTCGACGCACACAGAACCGAAGGAAGCTGACTCACACGCCATTGCATTCGTCATCGGCAAGGTGTACCCTTATGTGTACACATGGAGGTATCTGTGCCTGCAATTAGAGTTGGAGTGCGGGAGTTTCGCGAGCAGATTGCCCGGTTCCTAGAATCTGATACGCCCGTCGCCGTAACCCGGCGCGGTGAGACTCTTGGGGTCTACGTCCCGACTCCACGCAAGTCCGTTAAATCGGCCGACATGACCGAACTCCGAGCTGCGGCAGACCGCCTGGCAGCCGCCCTCTCCGATTTGGACGAGGAGGAGATTGTGGCGGAATTCAAGCAGACCCGGCGTGCGAAAAAGGCTGCCGGTCGCTGAAATGATCGTTCTGGATGCCAATATCCTGATTCGCGCGGTTCTTGGTAAGCGCGTGCGGCAGCTTCTTGAAACTTATACAACACACCGCATTCGGTTTTACGCGCCGGAAATCGCGTATGCGGATGCAGCTAAGTACCTGCCAGCTCTCCTGATCAAACGGGGGAAGTCAGACGCAGATGTCCTCGCAGCGCTCGCCTACCTGCAATACTTGTTCGAACCCATAAGCCAGGAGACATACGGACTGTTCGAGGACGAAGGCCGGCGGCGCCTGCGGGGCCGAGACGAAGATGACTGGCCGGCGCTGGCAGCAGCGCTTTCTCTGTCTTATCCGATCTGGACGGAGGACGCGGACTTCTTCGGAACTGGAGCCGCGGTCTGGACATCCGATCGGGTCGAAATCTTCCTGAAAGAGCAGTCCGAGCGTGACGACTTGGGAGGAGTCTAGCGATTCATCCCCCTCCAAATTTTGGGACCGAAGAGGCGGCTCGAGCGGGCTCTGCTCTCGGCGGGAATTATCCAAACCAATTTAACTATTGCGTATATTTCGTATATTTCGACTATGTGATAGATTATGGGGAATCATGGCCATCGCAGCCAAGAAACCAACCCGCCCCCTAAGTCAGAACGGCAGAAGGTGCAGGAACTGGAGAAACTGTTTCGCCGAGGGGTTCCTGCCCTGATCAGCCCTACAGGGGAACGAATCGAGCTTCCTTGTACCGTGGTCGAAGTCCTGAGATCGGCAGTGGGGTTCATGTCCCGCGGCCAGACCGTTACGTTGATTCTGGATAATCAGGCAATTACGACCCAGCGGGCAGCCGACATTCTCAGAATGTCGCGTCCCTTTTTCATCAATCAGCTTGAGAGCGGTCTAATGGCTCACCATCGAATTGGCAACCAGCGGCGCGTCTATCTTCGTGATGTTCTGGAATTTTCCAGGAAACGCGACAAGGAACGTCTTGCTGCGCTGGACCTGCTGGCTCGCGATGCGTTCGAAGCCGGACTGTACGAGCGGAATGCATTCCCCGAAGGCGGCACGGACGAGTGAAGAGTGCTCGACCGGAACAGGGGGACCGACCCTGCCATTCAAGAATTAACTGCCGTACCAGCGCCAAAGGCCGACGCAGAAGATGCTCAGCCCCGACATCTAGTGTAGTGCTTCACACAGTTATCCACGAATACAGGCGAAATCGTCATTTTGTACCATGGCTGATGAGGAATTTCTTTGCGCCCCTAGCACCTGCATAACACGCCATGTACAATACGTTGCATCTCTGAGGCTTCGAATCGGCCAGGGGGGCGCTCAAATGAGTGGCGAGGAATGTGATCTTCTGTTGCAATTTGTCTCAATTGAGGCGGCCGAAGATATTGAATTGGACCGCCTGGCTCGACGCTTCAACCTCGAATTGCAACGCGAGGGAGTGGAGTCCGACCTCCCTCCGGAAGCGCCTGGCGAAGGAACGCGAGGAGCCGTAGGGACCGCGATAGGGTCTTTGGCTGTCAAAATACTTCCGTCGCTTCTATCTAGTCTGCTTGGCCGCATCAAGGACTTCCTGTCACGATCCCACGATCGCAATGTGAAGGTTAAGGTTCAACTGGGCAAGAACGTGGTTGAAATCGAGTATTCGGCAGACAAGCCGCTCTCGATGGCGGATGTCTCGCACCTGGTGAAGTCGCTGACCAAGTCGGTTGGCAAGTGAGGCGTGATGAACAAGTACGCCCTCATCATTGGAAATGACAGTTATGATGATGCACGCTTCAAGCCTTTATGCGCTCCCATCACTGATGTAGAACAACTGACTAGCGTTCTCGCCGATCCCCTGATCGGGAATTTCGACGTTCTGCCTGTCATAAACGAGGGCGAAAACGTGATTTCCCGCCGCATTGAGCGCTTTTTCCGGGATCGGCATAAGGATGATTTGTTGCTCGTTCATTTTTCCGGTCATGGAATCAGAGACATCAACGGAAAGCTCTTCCTGGCCGTCAAAGACACGGATCCGGATGCGCCGAGTTCCTCCGGTATTCCAGCGCGCTTCCTGACCGAACAAATGGATCAGTGCCGATCCCAGCGAATTTTCCTAATGCTTGACTGCTGTCACGCCGGAGCCTTTGCGGAAGGAACGCGAGGGATTGGAACCAGCGTCGGGAGCCAGCAGGCGTTTGAGGGCAGTGGTTATGGGCGTTGGGTTTTGACTGCCTCCGACGAGACTCAGTACGCATTCGAGGGCCAGCAAGGGAGCGATACCCTGCGCCCTTCTGTTTTTACGGGATCAATCGTTGAGGGGTTGCGAACGGGCAAAGCTGATCGGCACGGCATCGGCGTGGTCTCCGTCAGAGACCTGGCTGACTATGCTTACGAGCAGGTCAGAGGAGCTGGATATCACCAGACACCCTGCCTTTGGACCTATAAAGAGCGCGGCGAATTGGTAGTTGCCGAAAACCCGGCACCCCAACTACCGCCCAATCTCGTTTCCGCGACGCGCAGCCGCCTCGTGAAGGTCAGATGCGACGCCGTCAGTGAGCTCTCAGATCTATTAAGGACGACAAAATCCAGAAAAATAGCGGACCAAGCTCGTGCGGAAATATTGAGGCTCATCGATGACGACAGCAGGCGTGTCTCAAACGTAGCAAATCAGGCACTCGTAGAGTTTGTGGATTCAACCCCTATCGATCACGTCTTAGCACTCGATCATAATCTGCCAGAACTGGTGAAGCAATTCCGCAAACGGCAGGCCGACAGCTCGGCCCAGGCCAACAATGAGACGTTCGAGATGCTCCTCGAAGCAGCCCATTGCCTCAAAGCCGGCTCTCTTGATGACGCGCTCAAGATGCTGCTTGAGGCGGCTCTACGACTGACCGGCGCCGATCGAGCGTTTATCTACTTTCGGGAGTCTGACGGTGCGCTGCGGCTGGGTGCTGGGCTCAATCGCCGTGGAGACATTCTTACCGGCGACCTTTCTGTGGATCTATCTGCCCTTCGTGGGTGTTTGAGCGGAACATCTGAATCTTTGCTCGAGAAGGGCCCGGAAGGCGAATATGGCCCAGAACCGAGTAACCTGCTCTGTCTTCAGATTCGGAAGACACGTGTGGGAATCGACGATGACCAACCGGCGGTCTGGGGCGTTTTCTACTTGGATGGGCGAGTGAAGAAGTGCGATTTCTCATCTCTGAGCCCCGATCTTTTGAGTGCCATCGCGAAAGGTGCAGGTGCGCTTACGGGCGAGGCGGCGGAAATTCAAATTGAAGAGTCAGCGCGACGTTACAGACAAGAGCTCAACATCGCCAGTGCCATTCAAAAAGAACTCATTCCGTCAGAGATTCCCGAAGTTCCATTTGCCCGCTTGAGCGGTAGGAATCTTCCAGCCAGAGAAATCGGCGGCGATTTCTTTGATGTGGTCCGTACGGAGGGCTGCCTGCATTTGGTGCTGGCAGATCTTTCGGGCAAGGGAATCGGCGCAACGATTCTGGCGTCGATCCTTAGGGGCATATGTTTCACGCAACTTGCTTCTGGCGCTTCATTGTCGGAGATCGCCGCAAGCGTGAACATATTTTTGAAAGAGAGATCACTTATTCAATACTCATATGCAACCATGGTGCTCGCGCGAATCGAACGTGATGGTGCGCTCGAATATGTGAACTGCGGACATCTTCCTCCGCGCTTGGTTTCTAAAGGTGAGATAACAATCTCAGAACCCAATAATTTGCCGGTCGGTCTCATACCTGACGTCAAATATGAAAGTTGCAAGATTCACCTTGAAGCAGGCGATCGATGGTATATCTTCACCGACGGCATCACCGAAGCGGAGAATCAAACGGGCGAGATGTTTGGTGACGATCGGCTGAAGACAGCTCTTGCCATGAGCGAAGGACTGGAGAATGTTCTTTCTGCGGTTCGCGATTTTGCAGGCGGCACCCCACTTGCTGATGATTGCACCATTCTCGAATTGGTGTATACCGGGTAGAGCGGATCAGAAAACGTCGGTCCACTCACGCACGCCAAGCTTGAGTGCTTCCTCTTCAGAGACTTTCACAGAGGTTTTGCCGGTCGCTGTATCCGGAGGACGGCTCCGCAGCCACTAGCGCACATTCACTCTAACTACGATGTGTTGGGCTACAGCAAGGTCTTGCGGGACAGGTTCTCTATTACATTGAATGCACATGAGGTATCGCTACGAGTTCCCGATTTTCGATTCTCACCGAACAGAAAATTATCACCCACGTATCAGGGAATTCCATTTCCCTGATACCGCCATCCGAAGCAGTTCGACCAACAAGAGTCCTTCCTCGGCCTGCTTCGGAACAGAAACGATCTTCTCCACGGGACCCGCGCCGGGTTCAACGGCCCAATCCCTTTGTGGTGGCGGGGCGCGGCGATGACCGAACGCTGACAATCACGAAGCACCTGCTGGGTGCCGCCATAACGGCAGGGCCAAAGAAACCCTCTCCCCTTTAAATTTGTTGCAGATCCGTGCAGGGCTAAGATTTATGCATCTTCTGCCGCCGTCAATCTTTCTGCTATCGAGTGAGCGTTGTCAATCAAACGCCTCTCAGGCCATCACCGATGCTCGATCCACGCATCCGCGCTGATCACTTCAATATTGTGGTCGCCTGTATGGACTCGCCTTCTGCGAATACCCGCTGCGCCATTGATCGTATCCTGCGCCTGTTTATAAACGTTCACGAGCCGCGGATTGTTGTCCGGGTCGTGTGCCGCGGCATTATTCCCGCCTAGTGGCAGCAGAATGTGCTTGTTGGCATGGTAGTCGATAGCCAGCGGATCGTGTCCAGCAAGCAAAATGTCTTGGCGGCTCGTAATGCTTGGCGGATACTCGCGGCCTCGACGCCACTCGAAGGCACCACCAGCGGAGGCTACGACACTGCTGAACAACAAGGAGAATGGGAGCCGTACCAGGATTATGGCCACAATCACTGGCACAACAGCCTCATCTGGGGTGAAAACATCAACGATTTCTCGATTGTTGGGGCTGGCCTGATCTGGGGAAAAGGACTGAGCCGGGACTATCCCAGCGATAAGAATTTGCCGGATTCAAGAAAACCAGGTGTGGGCAACAAAGCCATCGCACTTAAAGATTGCTACAGCGTAACCCTGCGTGACTTCTCGATCCTGGAGGGCGGCTGGTTTGGAGTACTCGCCACCGACGTTGATAATCTGACGATTGACAACCTGAAAATCGATACGATCCGCGATGGCATGGACATCGATTGCTGCAAAAATGTGCGCATCTCCAATTGCACAGTAAATTCGCCATATGACGATGGTATTTGTCCGAAGAGTTCTTTCGCCCTCGGCTATGCGCGCCCGACAGAGAACATCACAATTACAAATTGCTTCGTGACGGGGAGTTATGAAGTTGGATCCGTGTTGAGTGGTAAATGGAACAGAATGCCAGACTCCTTTTCATCCGGTGCAACCGGACGGATCAAGTGTGGGACGGAGTCTAATGGCGGTTTCCGAAATGTGACAATTTCAAACTGTGTCTTTGAACATTCACGAGGGTTTGCTCTGGAAACGGTTGATGGCGCACTCTGCGAAGACATCACTTTCGTCGGGGTCACAATGCGTCGAACTCTCAACTCACCAATGTTCTTGCGACTCGGTAGTCGAATGGGGGGCCCCGCAGGCGCGAATGTCGGCACATTGAAGAGGGTCCTGATCAGTAACGTCACAAGTTACGGAGCGGCCCAACTTCCTTCCATACTCAGTGACGTACCTGGCTACCCGATCGAGGACGTCAAGATCAGCGATGTCTATCTCCATCAAATCGGTGGAGCCGACGATCCTGGTGCGAAGTTCCACGTACCAGAATCCGAAGGGGAGTATCCAGAGCCGTCCATGTTTGGCACCCTCCCTGCGACCGGATTCTTCCTTCGCCACGTTAAGAATCTTGAAATGAGTAACGTTGAAATCGCAGTTGAAAAGCCAGACCAACGGCCGGCATTTACCCTTGTCGACGTCGACGGTGCGGATTTCTTCCGTGTGCGAGTTCCCCGTGAGTCCGTCTCAAGAGCATTTCGTTTGTCTCAGGTTGGCAGCTTCCGAGTCTTCGGAAGCCAGTTTGTGCGAGATCAGGAATCCTCGCACGCGGTTGATAACCCGTCTTAATGCATGTGGCGGATGTGTTCTTGAATCTCCCGACAGGAGATCCTAAAGCTCTGCGGCAGGGGGGCCAGTCAATCGAAGGGAATGCGAGAATGCGCAAGATACTCGATTCGGAAGTGACAAAGAAGCTTCGCAAGAACAGTCGGATCTGTACCCTCATACTGGGGTCTAGCGCACTTCTCTGGTTTTCTGTTGCGAGTCATTCCAAAGCCAAGTCGTGCGAGCTATCCATGTCAGCGCGCAGCGTTTCCGCTCGCTAGTGCGTTTGTTCTTTGGGGCTGCGGGTCGGCAGCTGGACTCTTTTCGATAATTCGCCTGCGGTGCTTTGTCCACCGGTACCGCTTTGTGGGTAACGCGTTGGCCATGTTGTCCATCGCAGTTTCACCCTACTGGATGATTCGCACTAAGGGGATTGCTGCGGCAGAGATTGCCACTCGATAGTAAGCGTCAGACCAAATGCACGGACGAGGTCTTTGTGGCCCAGGTGGCAGGAGTAAGGTCCGCGACGCGCTGACGCGGTGCATTCGCAAGCCCTGGCAGGATGTCGGCGAGGTAATCGCGCACTTGGATTTTGAGACGTCGGCAGCTTTCGATAACGGAGAGGATGGCGGCGACACGCGGTCCAGCCTGCTCGCTCCCGATGTGGATCCAGTTGCCCTGCCAAGGGCGATAGGCCGCATGGAGTTCTCCGCAAGATTGTTGCTGAGCTCCAGTTCGGGATAATCGAGGAAACGGATCAGCTTCTTCCAAATGGCAAGCGTGTATCTGCAGGCCTGACCAGGGGCGCTGCTGGGCAGCACGGTCTTGCTCATCTTGAGGATGTGAGTGCGGATTTCGTCGAGCAGCGGCGGAGCCTTTTCGTGGCGTAGAGCATGGCGTGCGGCATGGTCCATCTTTCCGTTCCGCGCTTGAGCGTCGATCGCGAATAACTCGTTGATCAGTTCAACTGCACGGATAGACGCAGCATCCTGTTTATTGAGTTTGACCGCATCCACGAAGTACCTTCTGGAGTGGCTCCAGCAGGCAGCATGCACCATCTTTGGACCGCCCACGCGATCATATGCAGCATAGCCATCCGTTTGCAGAAGTCCTTCGAAGTTGCCGAGGAAGTTCAGCGGACCCTCGCGTTTGCGGCTCATGCGAAAATCAAAAACCGTCATGCCTCCCGGCGTTCCATACTGCCACAGATAGGCTTGATGATTGGTGCCGCTTCCGTCGTGCGTCTGCACATCGACCGGAGTTTCATCCGCCTGGATGTAACTTCCCGCGAGTAACTCCCGGCGCATGGCACTTACCACCGGCATCAACATCTCTCCGATGGTCATCACCCAACCGCACATCGTGGCCCGGCTGATATCGATGCCCGCGTCGCGCAGTAAAGCCACGCTCTGGCGAAAAAGTGGACTGTGATCGCAGTATTTATTCACCACCGCGTTGATCATCACTCTATCCGACACCAGGCTCTTATCAATGATCCGGATGGGAAGAGTCGCCGCTGTCACGCCTTGCTGAGGACAGCACTTGCAGGCCCGCTTCTCGCGCTTGGTCACCTCGACGAAATACCGCGCCGGCTCGACATCGAGCACTTCGCTGACTTCGTAGCCGATCACTCCAGTCTCAGCGCCGCAGTTACCGCATAAGCACTGCTCCGGCGTGCAGGCAATCACCCGTTCCACACGGGGAAGATTCGCGGGCAGAGTCTGACGTCCGGGATGCTTGCGTTTCTTTTGCTCAGTAATAGCCGGCGGTGCTTTGCGCTCGCTTTCGGCGACTACTTCTTCCTGGCTAACCCCGGGCTCTTGCTCCATCAGCTCCAGTTGCAAATTGCTTAGCTTCTCGCTGCTGGGTCCATATTTTTGAATCCGCTGCAAACGAAGACGCTCTTCGAGAACCTGAATCTTCCACCGTGCGTACTCGAGCTCT
>Ga0182013_10003751_pt1 | contig 18760 bp, 10 predicted proteins | sample 612S2MmetaG_FD_120487 | JGI IMG/M metagenome (GOLD analysis project Ga0182013, IMG submission 120487) | Permafrost microbial communities from Stordalen Mire, Sweden - 612S2M metaG | ecosystem: Environmental > Terrestrial > Soil > Wetlands > Permafrost | place: Sweden: Stordalen | collected... | reverse complement strand
GCGAAATCCATTCACAATCCGGAAAAGCTCTTGCTGGACGCGCTCTCATACGGACCGAACCAGGAAGCTCGCCTGATGCTGTTTCATGCCGCGTTCGCGCTCGGCCACAACGCGCTGGCGCTGGCTGCGATAGAACCGTTACTGTCTGCGCCGGCGGATTTGAATCCTATGCCGAGTTGGGCGCAGAGCGGTGACGACGAGCAAAACGCGACACCGGTGGAAACTACAGTATTGCCGCGGATTCCGCAGGCGGACAGGGCAAGGGTCGTCGAAGAACTGGCGGCTCTCTGCGAGCGCACCGGCGATTTAGCGCAGGCGGTGGCATGGCTCGATACGGCAGGCGATTTGGCAAAGGATAGCAGCCATGCGCAGAAACTGAAAGGCCATGCGGCCATGCTGCAGGCCAGGATGGCGAATGAGGTGCAGAATGCGGGCCGCAGGCCGGTGGTTCAAGACTCACTGGATCAACCGAACGTGGTGCGGCCACGGATTGCAGCGACCAAGAACCAGGCTTTAGGAGCACAACAATGACAACGAATAAGTTGGCGGGACTGATCGCGCTGCTGGTTCGAAACAGAAGGACCGTGGTTTCTGTCGTCGCGCTACTGGTAGCGCTGGCCGGCTGGGCTGCCTTTGACGAAACGCTCGAAAGAGCCAAGCCCCTGTCCGTATCGATGCCCGCGGGTGCGATTCTTTATATCGAGTCGCCGGACTTCGGCGCGCTGCTTCACGATTGGAGTTATTCGACGGAGAAGCAAGCCTGGTTGCAGAGCGACAACTACGAGGTTTTCTCGCGCTCGCGGCTTTTCGGAAGACTTGGAGAAGCGCAACAGGAATACGCCGCTGCTGCATCGCTGCCGGCCGACATGCAGTTTCTAACGCAGATCGCAGGCAAGGAAAGCGCACTGGGTTTATATGACATTGGTGCTCTTGAGTTTCTTTACGTGACTCACATGCCGAGCGCGCAGTCAGCGCAGACTGCGCTGCTCAAGTCACGAGGCAAGTTTGAGGCGCGCAAGTCAGAGGATGCAACGTTCTATGTACGGACAACAGGCAACGATCAGCAAGTTGGGACACCGCGGACAGTTGCGTTTGCCACCTACGGTGACTGCCTGTTGCTGGCCACGCGCGAAGACCTGATTGCCAAAGCCCTGGCGCTGATGCAGAACCGGAAGGAGGAGGCGCTGAGCGGCGAGGCGTGGTTTGTTGCGGCAACCGCCGCCGCGCAGAAGCCAGGCGATTTGCGCATGACGATGGATCTATCTCGCCTTGTGCGGTCGCCTTATTTCCGCAGTTATTGGGTTCAGCAGAACATTACGGAGATCGGGCATTATCGCGCCGCGATCTCCGATCTTTATCGCTCGGGGGATGAGTATCGCGAAGAGCGGGTACTGCTGCCGAAGTCGATTGACTCTGCCACGGCTCCCCAGGCCCGCCTTGCCCGTATCGCCGCGCTGGTGCCTGCGGGCTCAGGGTTCTACCGGGCCGAAGCTGCGCCCGCAGTCGACGAGATGATTGCCACGCTCGACAGCAGGCTGCTATCGCGAATGGCAGCCGACTACAAGAATCGTTATGAAGCGCCGCAGGCTGCCGAAGCTCCACCAGCAGCGGGCAACGAGGATGATCTGGAGACGCGCATCGATGAGCCGCCGGTTGCGGCGATGCCGAAGGGCGCGGAGTTTGGCGCGCTGCGCAGGGTGCTGGAAAGCCAGCAACCGCTCAGCATGCTGGTCACGGATGCTTCAGCTGCGAAGAGCGACGACATATTTGTTTCGTATCATGCTGCGGTGGTGCTTGAGTCCGATACGCCGTGGGATGCGCAGGCCTTTGGCGCGGCGCTCAAAGATGCGCTGCGGCTGAAGCTGACAACCGGCGACCTGGGTCTAACGTGGCAACAGCGCGACTCATATTTTGAATTGGACGGTATGCAGCCGCTGTACTTTGCGGTAGTGAGCAAGTTTTGCGTAGTGGCAAATGACGCGACGATTCTCAGCGAAGTGTTGAAGAAAGTTGGCATTGGTGCGGCGCAGGAGGGTCAGCCGATGTTGCGGGAAAGTGGTTTTAATCATGAGTACGAGCGGGAAAACTTCGCGCGTGCCACCACTTTGATCGATCTTGATGGCGCCTTCGGGCGGGATAAGGGCACGGACACCACGCCGCGATTTTTCTCGGGAAATATCAGGAGTCTGAGTGACACCTTTGCGCGGATGAAATCGGAAGAGATTCGCGAGTATTGGACCGACGGCGTCCTGCATCAAAGCGTGGTGTACAAATGGAAGCCCCGCGGCATGTGAGCCGGCGCATCAACGGGCATCGGCGGTACCGAGTCTGGATCGGATGGAAGCGAGAGCACCTTGTCGGACAGGAAAGTCCGGCTACCGGCCACATACGGGCCTATTGCTGCAAAACAACCTGGTCGCCTTCTTTGAGGCCGCGGGCAATCTCGGTCACTGACCCGTTGGAGAGCCCCACCGTCACCGGGACCTTGCGCGATCCCTCCTTTTGACTCTTGTCCGGCACCTGGACAGAGGCATTTTTCTGATTGTCATAACTCACGGCGCTTTCAGGGACGGTCAACACGCCTTTATGCTCGTTGAGCAGGATCTCGGCGTTGGCGGTCATGTTGGCCTTCAACTCGCCGCCAGGATTGTTGATCGAGACGCGCACTTCAAATGTCGTTACGTTATCTTTTTCGACGCCCATGGGAGCGATCTTGGTGACCTTCCCTTGAAAGAGGCGGTCGCGAAAACTCTCAACCTTGATGCGCGCGGGCTGCCCGAGGTAAACATGCGCGATGTCCGCTTCATCCACCTTGCCCTGCACGTAGACCTCAGTGGTGTCGCCCTCGGTCATCACCAGCGTGGCCGTCGAGCCAAGCACCAGGATTGAACTGACCGCGTCGCCAATCTCGACGTCGCGGGAGAGGATGATGCCGTCCATGGGAGCGACGATGGTGGTGTAGGAGAGCTGTTCTTCGAGTTGTTTCAGGCTTGCCTGGCTTTCGAGCACCTGTGCGCGGGCCTGCTTGAGCCGGGCCGAGTCGACGCCGATCTGGGCCTTTGCGGCATCCCGCTTGTTCAGAGCGGCCAGGTAATCCTTGTCGGCGTCGTCGAGCGCCTGACGGCTCACGATGCCTTCCTTCTGCATCTCCAGGTTGCGATCGAGCGTGGACTTGTACATGGGCAGGTCGGGGGCCGCGGCAGTGACTTTATCCTGCTCGATGTCGGCTTGGAATGTGGAGACATTCGCTTCGGCCGCCGTCAGTTGCGCGCGTTGCGCTTCAACCTGGGCCACAATTTCCTGCTGGTCCAGTTGTGCCAGATTTTGGCCTTTCTTCACCCGGTTGTTGATGTCTACGTAGAGCTTTTCGACGATTCCCGAGGCTTTGCTCTTGACCTCGACCTTAGTGATGGGCTGGATTTTTCCGGTCGCAACCACGGACTGGGCCACATCGCCGCGCGTTACCTTGGCCAGCTTGTTGGGATCGATGGTCGTGCCTTTCGCGAGCCGCGTAAGTCCAAGTCCCGCTAGCACTATGACAATAAAGACTCCCAGCCCCAGCCAGATCCAGAATCGTTTACTCTTTCGCGATGCAGCCACAAGATCCTCCACCCACTGCTGAACCTTACGAATCCGGACGCCTGCCGGTTCCGCGACCCTCCTTCAACAGACTTTGGAACCTTGAGAACCGTCAACACGTATCACTACTCGGGTCGCACTTTCGGACGTCTAATCGCCATGCAGAGCTTTTCCGACACACTCGGCCAGGTATTTCGCGCCATTTTGGCCAACAAGCTGCGCAGTTTCCTGACCATGTTCGGGATCGCGTGGGGTGTCGGTTCACTGCTGGTGCTGGTGGGTTTGGGCGAGGGCTTCAGGTCAGGACAGCACCGGCAGCTGGCCACGTTTGGCAACGACCTCGTGATGATGTGGAACGGTACGATTCCCGCGCTGGCAAATCAGCACACGGGCATGCGGCCGTACCAACTGACTCTGGGTGACGAGGCCGCCATCCGCGCGCTGCCGGAGGTGCGTGGGGCTACCGCGTTTCTCGACCGGGACGATCTATACCAGGTGAGCGCCTACTCCAACACTTCAGGCCAGGTGCTGGGGGTGGAACCGAACTACGCGACGGTGCGATTTATGCCGATGGCCGAGGGCCGGTTTGTGAATGACGACGATATGACGCGGCGACGGCGCGTGGTGGTGCTGGGCTCAAAGAGCGCAAGCCTGCTGTTTCCGGGCCGCCCGATGCTGGGCGAATCGATCCTCATCAACGACATTGCCTTCACCGTTGTCGGCCGCCTTGACCCGATCAGTCACGGCAATAACGAAAGCGAAAATCAAAAAATTTACATTCCTTTGACCATCATGCAGGAGCTTTTCGCCATGAAAGGCGAGAACATAGCCCGCGATGCTCTGACTTCCATCCAGTATCAGCCCACGAGGAAAGGCGACGCGACGGCAGCCGTCGCGGCGGTGCACAAGGTGGTTGCGGCGCGGCACAACTTCGACCCCTCGCTCGATGAGGCCTTCAATGAATGGAACACCATTCAGGAAGAGAGAACGATCGGGGCGATTTTCAATGCCATGGACGTATTTTTGGGCGGCGTAGGGATTGTGACCTTGGGGCTTGGCGCGGTGGGCATCATCAACATCATGCTGGTGTCGGTGACCGAGCGAACAAGGGAGATCGGATTGCTGAAAGCGGTCGGCGCGCCGAAGAGCAGCATCCTGGCGCAGTTTTTCTGGGAAGGCCTGCTGTTGACCGGCATCAGCGGAATGATTGGCATTGGAATTTCCGCGGGGTTCATGTGGGTGTTGCAGACGTTTCTGACCGGCAAGATTCCGGGCTTCGATCCGCCGCGGCTGGTGCCGTGGTCGGTGGCGCTCGCATTTGGAACGCTGCTGCTAAGCGGAGTTGCCGCAGGCCTTTATCCGGCCAGCAAAGCCGCAGCCCTCGATCCGATCGAGGCGTTGCGGAGGGAGTAAAGACGAGTGGATAGCGGACAGTGGACAGCCGACAGTTGACAGTAAGAGCTCGGGCTTCGATGGCCTTTCGATAAAGGCAGTGGCCAGTTGACAGTGGACAGTTGACAGTAATAGCCCGGGCTTCGATGGCCTTTCGATGTCCGCTGCCTGCTATCAGCCGTCAACTGCTTTTCGTCGCTGTCCGCTGTCAACTGTCCACTGTTCACTGTTCACTGAGAGGACGAGGCAATGCTGAAGGACATCTTAGCTCAGGCTTGGGAGGCGATGGTCTACAACCGCCGCCGCACCGCCATCACCATGATCGGCATGGCCTGGGGTATTGCCACGGTCGTTTTGCTGCTCGCCTATGGTGCAGGGTTCAGCCGAGCGATTGAAGCCATCTTCGCCCAATGGGGAACCAACACCATCGGTTTCTTTCCCGGCCGCACCAGCGAGCAAGCAGGCGGAGACAAAGCCGGCGTTCTTGTCCGCTTCACGCTCGACGATATAGACCGGGTCTCGAACAGTGTTCCCGGCATCACGCGCATATCACCGTTTGTCAGCAAAGATGTGACCGTGCAGAACGACCTGCACACCTACACCTGGTCAGTCAACGGCGTGCGCACGCCTTATCAGGGTGTGTTGAAGCTCGATACCGACCAGGGGCGCTTCTTCACCGGGGCCGAGGAGCAGCAGCACGCCCACGTGTGCGTGATTGCGTCCGAGGCCAAGACCAAGCTCTTCTCAGGAGGCTGGGCGGTGGGGGAAACCATCCGGCTCAATGGGGTCCTTTTCACGGTGATTGGCACCCTCACCGCCAAGATGCAGGAGAGCGGCGACGATGTCAATCGCCAGATCTACATCCCTTTCAGTACGATGAGCGAAATCAAGGACACGCATTACCTTGACGGGGCCTGGTTCAGCTATCGCGGAGATCACGAACTGGTTGAGAAGGCGCTGCGCGAGACCATGGCGGCCGCGCATAACTTCAGACCCTCGGACCACAACGCCATCTACGTCGCCAACCTGATGACGCAACTGGCGCAGTTTCACATGCTGTCGGTTGCGCTTGAGGTGCTGCTTTCGATGGTGGGAGCGTTGACGCTGGGCATCGCCGGCATCGGCCTGATGAACATTATGCTGGTCGCGGTGCAGCAGCGGACGCGGGAGATTGGCGTGGAAAAGGCGCTGGGTGCGCGGCGCCATCACATCCTGCTGCAATTTTTGGCCGAGGCCCTGGCCATCACCGGCGTGGGCGGCATCAGCGGAATCGCTCTGGCTTATATCATCTCCGCGGCCGTCGGGCGCATCACGTTCTATAGCGCCATCGCCAAAAATGCTTCCGCCGCCGACATTCGTCTGCTGATCTCACCCAGCACCGTCATCATAGCCACAGTGATCCTGATTGTGACAGGGCTGGTGAGCGGGATGATTCCGGCGATCCGCGCCGCCAACATGGACCCCATTGAAGCGCTGCGGTATGAGTAGCGCTTCAATCGGCCTGGGCCCACGAGTGTTGAGCGACAAATTCCAACCCTGGTACTACAGTTGTAGATCGAGGATTTCGGAGGGAGCGGGTGCGTTCAGGCCCCCGAAAAGACGCGGAAAAAGAACTCTTTATGCCCGGATCCTCACCGTTTGTGCTTGATTTCAGCGATCTGCGACTGTAGTACTGGGAAGAAAAAAGAATGCCAGTTCAACGAAACAAGGGATGGGTTATGCGATCCCACCCTGGCGCGGTTTTCTCACCGCCCTGCTCCCTGAAAACAGACTTCGCCGCCGCTCAAGTTTGTCGGGGAGGGGCTTCCCGCATCACCTGCTGGTCACTCGCCACTGCGTATAATTAGCCCGCAAAGGTCCACACTAGAAGTGTGAGAAGCTTAGGTGCAAAGTCCATCTTTCAGCTATGCGGCGGGTCTAATTTGCCCCGGCTCTCCCGGTTCTACCGCGCCCCCCACCCCCCCCACCCCACATTAGGACCCCTCCCAGACCAGTTGTCCGAAGTAAAAACATCCAAATCAACGACTTACGATCCACACCCAGTTATCAAATGGTCAACATAACCCACATGATTTCCTTCGTTTTCGGCTCGTTCATGTCGATTTTTGAAGCAAAACAGGGCCAAAACATGCCGAATTTCATTGGATTTTTCGAGGCCTGCCATCATTGAAGGTCGCGGGTGTGAGAGACGCCGACCAGCGACAAGAACGTCTGAAGGGTGGGGCGCCCGGTTTCATCTATCGCGGGTCGGCCGCGCCTGTGTGAAGTTAAAAGGTGAAGTGAACCGCCAACTGAGTGCTGCGTGGGCCGCCCCCGCCTAGATACGGATTGCCGCTGCCTACGTCCGGAGTTGCCGTGGTCTGCATGAACTGCGAATTGGTGCCCGCCACCAGCTGGGTTTGAGCAGACGACGGATTCGCGGGAATCGCGCTGCCGAAGACGTCGATGCCGAATCCCGGCAATAACGGATTCGAGAAGTTCGGGTGATTGAAGATGTTGAAGAAGTCGGCGCGAAGTTCCATGGTCAGCTTTTCAGTGATGTGCGAGGTCTTGTTGACGGAAAAGTCCAAATTTGTAAAGTTGGGCGCGTTGAATTGATTGCGGCCTTCGCTCCCCGGGTGCTGTGTATTGTCGACGCAGGCGCCGGTCATGCTGTTCCAGGTGCACGGCGCCGCGAAAGCTGACAGGTTGAGCAGGTTGACGCCTCCCGCGCTGGCGTATGGATTGCCGATGATATCGGGACGGCCGAAGTATTCTCCGCTGCCGTTGTAGTTGTTTTCGAACAGATAACTGACCGTGTAGGGCTGTCCGGTGGCGAAGTTGAACATGCCGTCAAGCGCCCAGCCATTGACGATCGGCCTGAACCGGTGAGACTTGGGAAGGCCATAGGTCCAGTACCATTGCACCCGCTGGCGAATGTCGAAGTTGGAACTGGCGCGTTCGGCAGCGGGATTCCAGCTATTGTCGGGCATGGCGGCGTTGGGCACAAAGTCCATGCCGTCGCTGGCGGTGTCGATCGAATGCGCCCAGGTGTAGTTGAGCGTAGAGGTCAGCCCGTGCCAGCCCTGCAGCTTGAGCGTGTTCTGCAGGGAATTGTAGTTGGACATCGCACTGGTTTCGATCTGGTTAATGTAAATGTACGCGGGGAAGCAGGACTCGCCGGTTCCATTCACAAAGTTATAGGTTATGGTGGCGCCGTTTCCGCAGGAAAGTGTGGTGCCCGGCATGTTATCCGCTTGATTGATATCGCGGAAGCGGAACAGGTGCCTTCCCTGCGAGCCGATGTAACCAATCTGAATGGCGATCTTCGGCGTAAGTTGCGACTCGATGTTCAGGTCGTAGGAGTAATAGCGGGGCGTCCTCAGGTTCTGTTCGACGCTGAACAGGCTGCTGGGCGAGTAGTTGGAACTGTCACCGAAGATCGAGGTGCCGGAGTTGATGGTGACCGGACTCGAGATCGAAGCAAAGCCGATGTCATTGAACGCCGGGCCGGCCTGGCCTGCATTGGTGTTGTAGGCCTGATTGCCCACGAAGAAATCCTGCGAGGGACCATCGTAGAAGATTCCAACGCTGGAGCGCAGGACGAGCTTTTGATTGCCCAACACGTCGTCGGCCAGGCTGAGGCGGGGTGCGAAGTTGGCCCAATCCTTGGGATAGAGCGACGACGGGTCACCGGAGGCGCCGATGGTTTCCACATTACCAGTGGCCGCATTGAAGATGCTGAAGGCGTTGTTCTCGGCTCCAATGACGCCGTAGTAGTCCCAGCGCAGTCCGTAGTTGAAGGTGAGATTGTTCGACATGCGCCACGAATCGAGGAAGTAGACACCGTCTGAGTTCTGATATGTGTAGCGGGTGCCGTCTCCGTCTGTGGAGCTGCCGCCATCGATTGTGCCGGAGAGAAAATCACTGAGGTTGTTGAAGGTCAGCTTGCCGCGGTGTCCGGAATTGATAAAGCTGTTGATGAAGGTGCGCCGCCACTCGTAGCCGGATTTGAAGCTGTGCCGGCCTTTGATCAGCGAGACATTACCGAAGAGCTGGTAGTTGGTGTCGATGCGGCCGCGCGAATCGCTGGTCGTGGAACCGATGGGGCTGCAGGGGCCGGCATCGGGATAATTCGGATTGCCATTCTCGTCGAGCGTGCTGCAGAGACCAATCGAGATCGTGGGCAGGCCCAGATCGTGCGGCGAAGAACCCGGCGGCAGCGTATCGAGGCCAAATGCCGTCTCCGGGTCGAGGCCACCGTCCTGGGGAAGGAATTGCTGCAGGAAGCGATTGTATCCGCCACGAACCTCGACGATCAGGTCCGGCTTGGGAATGGAAGTATACGAAAGAGAGCCGATGTTTACGTGCGTGGGCGTCGTCGTGTTGAAACCCGGAGCGCTGGAGCCGGTGTAGAGCATGCCCAGAGGGAAGCTCTGCATGCCGTGGCTGTAGTAGTAGCGGCCGGTGAAGAGGTCTCCGGGACTGAACAGGTGCAGGTGATCGTCCACCTTGGCAATGACGTTGTCGCTGTTGTTGAGGAATGGGGTGGTAAACGTTACATTGCCCGGAGTGGAGGGCAAGGTCTCCCACGGATTGGTGTTTAGAAGCGCCTGAATGACGGGATTCACCGTCCCAAAGGCGGTGATGTCAGCGCTTCCGGGCACGGTGCCGAGTTGCGGAAGGCCGCCGTTTTCGCGCTGGCCCTCATAGGAGAGGAACCAGAACGTGTTGTCCTTGATGACGGGTCCCCCGGCCGAAGCGCCGAACTGATGATTAGAGAAGGAATTTTTTGGCTGAGCGGTGGTGTTGAAGAAGTTGCGCGCGGCCAGCGCACCGTTGCGGAAGTACTCGTAGGCGGTGCCGTGAATCTGGTTGGTGCCGCTCTTGGTGACGATATTGACCGTGGCTCCGGAGCTGCGTCCGAACTCCGCCTCGGGGTTTCCGGTCACGGGAATCTCAGCCAGCGCGTCGACAGGGAGAATGGTCGAGGGGCAGCCCCAGACGCCGGCCTGGTTGACTGAGGGCAGGTTACGGTAGCCGTCGTTCATGTCGGTGCCGTCGAGCAGATAGTTGTTGGAACGGCCGCGGTTCCCGTTCAGGCTGAAAAGTCCGTAGGAGCCGGCCGACTCGGTGGATCCAACCGGATCGCTGGTGGCGCCCGGGACCAGCTCAAGGAGCTTGGTGTAGTCGCGACCATTGACCGGCAGGTCAGCGACCTCGGCGGCTTCAAGCGTTGCGCCGGTGGTGTTGGAACTGGTTTCGACCAGAGGCACGTCGGCGCTGACTTCAACGACTTCCTGCACCATGCCGGTGGTGAGCTTGACATCGGCGCGGGCCGGCGCTCCGACACTGACCGGAATCTGGGTCAGTGTGGTGGTGCGGTAGCCCTGTTTCTCAACGGTTACGCTGTAGGTGCCAAGGGGGAGTTCCGATGCCACATATTCGCCCTGGTCGTTGGCGCTGATACTGCGGGACAAGCCGGTACCGGGACTGAAGACTTTTATCTGCGCCCCCGGTACGGCCGCGCCGGAGCTGTCAGTGACAATGCCTTGAATGCTTCCTCTGAAGGTCTGCGCGAGGGCCGCGGAAGAGAAGATCGTGACGAGAAGGGCAAAATTGACAAAGAACAAGCGTACAGAGGCGGTTGTGGGAATCCTCATTCGATTTTTGCTCCTCAGGTTATTTTCCGGGGAATTGGTTGATCATATCACGTGAAATGATTTTCGAAATAAGGACCGCATAAGGAATTGTTCTTTCGCGCTGCAATCTGACAAGCGGCCTGTCTGCCCTCGCTGGAAATTACCGGGGAAAGCCCCGACAGCAGGCCGGCCGACCGCCCCACGGAATGGGTGCAGTGGAACTATCGCGAAACTCCGCCACGGACTGTGAATCTTCCCGACCCGCTTACCCTATGGAAACGTGCCCGGCAAGCCTACTCTGGTGTAGCTCTTGAGCCATGGCGGATGGGGTGGGAGTCTTCGATGAGAGAGTTCATTGTGACTGGCTTTTGGGCTTTGTGCTCAGGTAGCTGGTCATGAAGGATCACATTGAGCAGTGACCTATGCACCTGGATGCGTCCGTCGTAGTCGATGAAGCCGAGCGAACGAAAGCGATTCATGAAGAAACTGACGCGTGACCTGGTGGTGCCAATCATGGCGGCGAGGGTTTCCTGGGTGACGGGTGGGATGAATTTATTTGGCGTGCCTGGCTGATCGAACTCTGCCATGATGAGCAAAACTCTGGCCAATCGCTTTTCACTGGAATTGAAAAGGTGATCAATAAGATCGGACTGAGCTTTCATGCTACGACCGAGCAGGAACTTTACAAACATATTGGTAAATGCAGTTTCGTCGTGCATAACCCGTACCATTTCAGCCCGCACGATTTTGAGTGCTGTACAGGGGGTGACTGCGGAAGCTGTGGCCATTCGCAGGCCTACCACCGCTGCGAGCGATTCCTCTCCCACGAATTCGCCGGCGGTGAGCAGACTTATGGTGCCTTCTTTGCCTTTGGCGGATACGACTACAAGCTGCGCACGACCCTCTTGGAGATAGAAGATACAGTCCGCGCTATCGCCCTGAGAAAAGAATGTCTCTTTGGGGGCAAGATTCACGATCCGCCGCCCGAGCCCGGGGTGGGAGAGAAAGGCGAACGGATCAAATGGCGTTTTGGAGTGATGGATCATCTGGAAATACCTCTTTACAGCGTGTTCGCTCCACTTGTTGGGTAGTTCAGCCTTAGAAACGGACAGTTTCAACTTCGGCCGCTGGTGAAATACCAAAGGCCGCGTAGCCGCCGATAAGTAACAACTCCGCGCATTGGTATGAATACTCCGCACTTACCTGAAATGGCGGGGGCCTTGGGCAGTTCTAGGAGCAATCAGATAGTCGCATCCCCGACACTGGCAGATCGCGCCCCTCGATTTATAAAAGTAAGAATCATTCTATGATGATCATCTTTTCTTTTGGGTGCGATTGTAAGGTCTGTTTTGGACAGCCATGACGTGCTGCCCCATCATAGTCCGCCACGCCGATCGTCATTGATTGTGGACGAAAGGAACGGGTGTAACCTTTTCCACGGTATCTGTGGATTTAGCGGCCGGATGAAGGGATTTGATCCCGGTATGCTTGACTGATAGTCAACAGCGTGGCTTTTGATGTCGATGAGTGACGCTGCGAGGCGGCGATGTGAGCAATACTGAGCGGTTGCGACCTAAAGGAAGTCGGATACTCATTTAGCAGGCAATTTGACAGGGACTGCTGTAGCGAGTCGTTCTTCGAGAATTGCGCGTGTTTACGGGCACATGTAGGCGATTTGAGCGTGTGTCTGCCTCAGGCTCACCATCTCGCTGTTTCCCGCATGAGCTGCGGAGGGAGTCTGCATGGCCGCCGTGGCACGCTCGTCAGACAAGGCGCCGACGGGCATCGTCGGATTTGATGAGATCACGAACGGAGGGTTGCCGAAAGGGCGTACGACGCTGCTGGCAGGCGGACCAGGTTCGGGAAAGACAATATTCAGCGTTCAATTTCTTGTGCACGGCGCAACAAAACTTAAAGAGCCCGGCATTTTCGTTGCCTTTGAAGAGGCACCGAAGCGGATCGTTGCCAACTTTAGGAGTTTTGGCTGGAGTCTTGAGGAGTTGCAGCGGCAGAATCTGTATTTCCTGGACGCACAGCCGATGCCCGACCTGATCCAGACGGGGAACTTCGATCTAGGTGGATTGTTGGCGGCTTTGGAAGCCAAAGCCAAGGACATGGGGGCGCGGCGAATTGTCTTCGATGCAATGGACGTCCTTTTGGCGTTACTTCCTGGCGAAGCCGCGAGGAGGCGGGAGATGCACCGCCTGCACCAATGGTTATTGGACCACGGATTAACTGCCCTTATCACAGCGAAGGCCGGAGGCGAGGAGGCGGGAGTCCCATGCGAGCAACCATTCGGCTTCATGCAGTTTATGGTGGACTGCTCGGTGATCCTTAACCATCGTGTGGATATGGGAGTATCGCAACGCAATCTGCGGGTCCAGAAGTATCGCGGCTGCAGTTTCGACGAAGATGAATCGCCATTTGTGATCTCCAAGGACGGATTTGATGTTGCGATGGCGTACTCACTCGCCCGGGGAGAACCTGAAGTATCTTTTGAACGCGTCTCCAGTGGCGTGAAGCGGCTGGATACAATGCTTGGCGGCGGCTACTACCGCGGCGCCTGCGTGCTGATCACAGGTTTCCCAGGAACAGCAAAGACAACCCTGAGTGGCGCATTTGCCGAGGCGGCCTGCAAGCGTGGCGAGCGCACTATGTTCTTCAGTTTTGATTCAGATGGCTCAGAGATGGCCCGTAATCTTGGATCGGTGGGAATCCAATTGGCCCGCTACGTGAAGAGCGGGCACTTGCGCATGATCTCTGCACGCACGATCTCGGGCAGTGCAGAAACTATCCTGGTGCGCATCAAGTCCCTTGTGAAAGAGCAGAAGGCCCGATGTCTGGTGATCGATCCCGTGTCTGCCCTATCCAAGTCCGGCAATGAGTTGACTGCGCATGCGGTTGCGGAACGCCTGATCGACTGGGCGAAATCATCCGGGATTACCCTGGTCTGCACCAGCCTCCTAGATGCGGCCTGGACACCAGATCAGGTCGAAATCGAATGCCTGCGTGCAAATCGAACTGGCCATGGGTTGAGCCCGCGAGGCGCCTGCTGGCGGGTGGATTCGTCGCGAAGTCAAAGGGTGCGGCGGCACGCGAGCATGGCGCGGACATTCTCTTCAGGCGTACATGCGGGAAGTGCGCACCCACTGTTAAGAATAAATCGGGGCGTGTCCGCGAAGATATTCAGGAGTTCTTCGGTTTTACGCTTCACGATCTCGGTGGTCCCGAGCGCCAGAACGGCGGTCGGATCGATGTTGCCTACAAATGTGTCCCGATCTTTGAATGCGTCATGGGCTAGTTGGGCATTAGTTTTGAAATCAATTTCGAGCCCGTCGGCGCCGCTGTTCAGCATAGGCTCCAGAATTCGATCTGTCTTGCCGCAGATGTGCAGGAGATAGGGCAGACCAGCCTGGTGAGAGCACTCAGCGACAAGCTTTTCATACGGCAGTGCGTACGTGGGGTAGAGGCGCGGCGACAGCATGTCAGGCCCAGCAGGGCTATCTCCGTTGGAAAGCAAGTGAGCTCCTGTTGCAGCCATCAGACGAATAAACTGGCAGGTGGCTTCCGTGCAATGCGACAAAAGCTGGTGCACAAGTTCGTCGTTATCGCCACTGGCGACCTCCATGAGCCACTGATCAAGACCGAGCATCGCCCCGGCAAGAGAAAACGGCGATTGGTCGCAGTTGCCGCGGATGCAAAGATCGTCTCCGTATTCGCGCACCAGGATCGTCACGGCTTCCGTCCATATCTGGATCCTTCGATCGTGCACGATATCAGGGACTGGGAGATCGCGCACCGCTTCGATCGATCTAAGGGCGGCTTGATGCGCGCGTGCAGGGCTGTCTTCAGGAAAATCGACAGGAACGGCCATCGCGCCGGCGAGCGTTGCGGTATCAACGTCGACGAAAATGCAATCGAGGTCGTATCGCTCTGCCGCAACACCCAGGCTATGCGCGATTTTTCGGGGATCTTCACGAAATTCGCGCATCGTTAAAGCGTCTTCACGAGCCGCCATCATAAAGTTATGCAGCATCACAGGAGTGCGGTCGGGCCAGGTGCCGTTCAGCGCTGCGGCGATTCTTTGCTTTCCGTTCATCCCTATGACCCCGGCGGTCCGTGTGTTGAAAGGCCCGACAGCATATCCGTCGCAGTTGTGCAATCGACGGACTCAAATGGTTGGGAAAATTGATTCTAAGTATACTACTGGTCCTATCCTAATCCTAGGTGGGACAACTACACTGGACCCGGTGCCGCGCCGGCCGGCACGACGCCTGAAGTTCGAATCCGATTGACGAACTCGCCGGAAGGGCCCTGGCTGAGCCGATGTCACAGCCCGGCAATTCGAACAGAGAGGCACCATGCACAGGAAGCATCTGTTGATTCTCGTTTCTTTTGCCTTGTTTCTATCCATTCCCCTGACTGTTCGTAGCCAGGAATCCGTCGTGGGCCTGGATCTTGGACCCGCCGTACAAAAAGCGCCTGCCATCGAAACCGATTGGCATGCGGGCGTCAACGTCGATCGCTTCCTGCCGGCAAATGGAGTGAACGCCCCGGTGACGCCGACCTTAGTCTCCCTTCTGTGGGATTCTTCCGCGCTCTATGTGCGCTTTCGCTGTTCAGATCCAGATCCGGTTTATCGGCACGGTATACGGGTGCGCCGTTCCGATCAGGTCGAGGTGGGCTATGTGGCTCCAGGCGGGAAGCAGCAGGATCTGTGGCAGTTCGACGCCGAAGAAAGCGGACGGGCCGTTGCGCGCCACGGAGGCCAGTCGACTGAACTTTCGACTGCAAAGGTCGTTGTAGATGCCGAGGCTTGGAGCGCCGAGCTTGCGATACCGTGGACAACAATTGGCCGGCTGCCTTCGCAGGTTTTCCTGCTGCAGCTATCACGCACGCGCGGTATTACCGGCGAAGTGCTCAGCCCAGCATCTGCGGATTTTCATGATGGACCGGCCGACACATGGCGCGCGCCCGCGGCGATCGATCAGTTCATTGAGGTCAAACTCGGCGGAACGAAGGGTATTAAGACTGCTGCCGCCGGGCTCATTACACTTCCTTCGGGAACGCGGCGCTGGGAGCGGCGAGCACTTCTGCATCACATCGGCGTCGACGAGCGGAAAGAGTTGGCTGGCCTGCAGAAGGAACTCCCGGTAAAGCCAACCGCCGCCGCCAACCTTGCCGACCGCGTCCGCCTGGCGGAGCTTTGGTATGACTTGCTCGATCAGGAAGGGATGAGCTTTCACTACGAAGGCGGCGCCTGGACCCTGGGGCCGGGAGAGCTCGACCCATGGACTGCCAGGCACAAGTTCAACGACGCTCTCAAGGGCGGCGATCTCACTGAGGCGTGTCGCATTATTGACTCGCTTTTGAGGCACTTCAGCCGCGCCTCCGAGCTTTGGTTCGCTGACGGCACGCCAGGCGACGTTGATGACGCAACCTGGACTCCGCTGGCCTCCATACGATCCGCTGAACTCGCGAATCAGCAGGTCGTCATTCATGCGCTCGCCGGCCAAAAAGACATCGATTTTTATCTTTCTTTCCCCTCCACCGGCGGCGTTCGTTTGCACGGACCTGCTACGGGCTTCTTTGCTCCGGCAACCGAGACCGCCATCCAGCTTGACCAGACAAAAAATGGGGCGCGCGCCACGGCAAACGATCTCACCGTTGACATCGCGTTCGGCAGCTCGTGGCACATCGCCCTCCACCCGGCCAAAGATTCGCGCCTCTTATGGAGCCTGGGTCAGGGCGATCTATCGGTTCTCGAGGAAAACGGCCAAATCAGGGGCGTGGATGTGCGTGGCAATCTCAATCCTGCTGACGAGATCGTCGGCCTGGGCGAGCGCTTTGATTCTCTCGATCAGCGCGGCAAGACACTGACCCTTTGGCAAACCGACGCGTGGGATTCCACAGCCCTCGGAGGCTTGAGCAACCAGGCCTACAAACCAATTCCCTTCTGGCTCAACACCGCTGGATACGGGGTTTTCTGGAATACCAGCTACGAGATCCGTGCCGATTTCGGGAGCGACCGAGCGGATCGCTATCGAGTTACAGCGCATGGACCCATCTTCGATTTGTACATTTGGCCCGGAGAAGGCGGTGAGGTTGCGCGCCAGTACAGTGCTCTCACAGGACGGCCGCTGCTGCCGCCCGCCTGGGCCTTCGAACCGTGGATGGGCGGAGGCGGCGACCGCTGGGCTGAAGAGAAATGGGAGTCTCCGACGCAAACCATGCTTGATGTGGTCGATCGCTTCCACCGGCTCGACATTCCGCATTCCGCTATCTATGCCGAGGGCGACGCGAGCAGCGATCCTCTTCTGTATCGCAGGCTGATGCCGATGAACATCCATATTCTGACCTGGGCTCGCAACGAGGCCCTCGGCTGGGGCATGGACCGGATCAAAGCGGCCGTCCCGGATCTCCCCACCGAGAAGCTTCCGTTGATGCGCGTGCCTGATGGCACAGCCTTCAGCTTTTATCCGCCCTACCAGCCTGGTGACCAGTTTCCCTATATCGACTTCACCGACCCTCGAGGTCTCGATCTCTACCGCGCTTTCTGGAAGGAACGGCAGGACCTCGGAGTCTCAGGCAGCATGGCCGACTTCTCCGATCTCGTGCCGCGCAATGCTGTTTTCCATGACGGTTCCACCGGCGAACAGATGCACAACTGGTATGTTCACTCCTATGACCATGCCATTCACCAGGTGTTCCAGGAGCGCCACGGCGACGACTTCATCCTCTTTGCTCGCGCCGCTGCGCCGGGAACCCAGGTAGACGCGGGACAGATGGCCGGAGACCATGCGAGCAACTTCCGCGGGTTCGATGAGTCAATCGCCGGCGGACTCAGCCTGTGTACGTCCGGATTCTCCAACTGGGGTTCTGATGTTGGAGGATATCTCGGTAAAGGGGACGAAGAAGTCTACCTTCGCTGGGTGGAGTTCGGGACGTTTTCTCCTCTCATGCGCTTCCACGGAACCGAGCCGCGAGAGCCCTGGTACTATAGCGATGCCGCAGTCGATACTTACAAAAAGTTCGCATGGGTGCGCGAAAACCTTCTGCCCTACATCTACGGTTCGGCGCAGGACGCGCACGCTTTCGGGATCCCTCTCATGCGCTCCATGCCGACGGTCGCGGCGGATGAATACATGTTCGGCGACGATCTGCTCGTAGCCCCGGTCCACGCTCCGGGAGATCATCGCAGCGTGACTCTTCCTCAGGGACATTGGGTCGATCTGTGGTCCGGTGCGCCCATTGAGGCTGGCACATCCGATCGCTCCGTTTCCATCGACGACATACCGGTTTTTCTTCGTGCCGGGGCTCTCTTGCCTGTCGAACTAGCACCGAACTTCGCGCTCGGCGAATCGATGTCGAGTGGTCGCGTCTCCGCATTGATAGTAACTCCGCCCGATCAAGGTCGATCCAGCCACGACTGGAAGTTGCCCGGCGGTTCCGACGTTGTGCACCTCGCCTCGGTGCCAGACGGCAACAGCTTTGCGGTGACTGCGGAGAACTGGTACCAGCTTCAGTACGTGTTTGTTTCGGGGCTGCGCAGTGCGATTAAGAGCGTCACGGTGGACGGCGAGGTGTTGCCCGAGTTCGATGCCCAAAGCGCTGAGTCGCTGCCTCCCGGGTGGGAAAAATTGGGCGCGAACAATTTCTTGATTCGCCTGCCGATGGGTTTGAAGCACGCGATTCGTATTTCTGAAGCGGGCACTAACAGGCCGTGAGCGCTATCGCTGTGTCTCCGCTGGCTTGTCCTCTGTTCCTGGCGCGACGTAGGACTCATATAACCTTGGCAGCGCATCCTGCAACGCCGTTTGATTCAGTTGCGCGTCGGTGGATACGATCCGGCTCAAACTGTTCAAGATCGGCGCCCTGGTACGCATCAGCGCCCGGCGCGTGTGGCTGGAGCTCAGTTCCACCTATCCGTGGAAGCAGATTGACGCTCGCGCCTTCGACGCGCTGCGCTGCTGACCGCCCCCACCGCGACCAGACAGCTTTTCCACACAAACACAGCAATCGATCAGGCGGAGCTATGCGCCAAACTGACCTCGATCTGCGATAAGCCTCTCCGCGCACTTGCTGAACCTATCGCGAAGCCGATTTTAAGCCCGCTCATGGCTCTTCCTGCATCCCCTGCCCTGAGGCTCACCACCAAATCGATCCCT
>Ga0182013_10003750_pt1 | contig 18766 bp, 19 predicted proteins | sample 612S2MmetaG_FD_120487 | JGI IMG/M metagenome (GOLD analysis project Ga0182013, IMG submission 120487) | Permafrost microbial communities from Stordalen Mire, Sweden - 612S2M metaG | ecosystem: Environmental > Terrestrial > Soil > Wetlands > Permafrost | place: Sweden: Stordalen | collected... | reverse complement strand
GGTGGGGGCGGCGGAAGTTCTGCAGGTGCAAGTAACTTTTTAATTGGCAACCAACCAGGTATTTCTACCACCAGTTCGGCGGGTTTTAATTACATTGATTTGTGGGGCAAAAAGAAAAAAGTAAAAGTAGTGGCCAGCTACTTTTTTAACCTGATTAATAACGTTAACGATGTATCGCTTACCCGCCAGTATTTTAATGCCGGCGACAGTTCGCAGTACTATAAAGAAACCGATGCCACCGTTAGTAAAAATATTAACCACCGGGTAAACATCCGGATGGAGTATACCATTGATTCTGCCAATAAACTGATATTCACCCCTAAATTTACATCGCAGCAAAACACCCAAACACTTAACCAGTTTGGGCAAACAACTATTGAGCAGGTTATACCGGTAAGCCAGGTGCAAAGCGCTTACGATTCGTATAATTTTGGTTACAATATTTCAGGTGATATCCTTTGGCAGCATAAATTTAAAAAGAGGCGTCGCACCTTCTCCATTGACCTTTCATCGGCCTACAACTATAAAGAGGGGCATACTGCGCTTCAATCGCTGGGTTATTATTCCGAAAACAGCGATTCAGTATGGGTCAATCAAACTACGCCTGTGCTGGGTAACAGCTATACGCTGGGTGCAAACCTGGCCTACACCGAACCGGTGGGCAAAACAGGCATATTGCAGTTTAATTATACCCCCTCTAACCAATGGAGTAATTCGAGCCAAACCACTAATAATTACGATTCGCTGACCGATTCTTACAGCAGCCTTGATACTGCACTCAGCAGCAAATACACCGATATTTATATGACCCAAAAAGCAGGCGTTACCTATCGCTACGCATCTAAGGGGCTAAACGTTTCGGTGGGGGTAAACGGGCAGTATGAGCTACTAACAGGCACCGAGGTATTTCCTGATGCCTACAATACCAACCGTAATTTTTATAATGTGTTGCCCAACGCCATGTTTATGTTTAAAACTGACAGCGGCACCAGTTTGCGTATTTTCTACCGCACGTCTACAAACCCACCATCTATTTCGCAATTGCAGGAGGTAATCAACAACAGTAACCCTTTATTGTTAAGCACGGGTAATCCTTTGCTGAAACAATCTTTTGCTCAATCGCTGATGATACGTTATGCGCTAACCAATAAAAAGAAAGCAACCTCACTGTTCGCTTTTTTAACCGCTAGCTATACACAAAACTATGTGGGCAGTTCAACATTTATTGCCAGTAAAGACAGCATCCTGGAAAACGACGTATTGTTAAGAAAAGGCTCGCAAATTACTGCACCGGTTAACCTGAATGGTGCAGTTAGCGGCAACGCCTTTGTAAACTACGGTTTCCCGCTCGAAAAAATAAAGTGCAACATGAACTTTACCGGCGGTGTCAGCTACACCCGCACCCCCGGCCTGTTAAACGACCTTACCAACTGGAGCAGCACCTATAATGTAAACGGCGGTTTGGTATTCAGCAGCAATATCAGCACCAAAATTGATTTTACTTTAATCTACACAGGCAACTACAATTTTGTAGATAACACCCTGCAAAACACTGGTAACAACAACTATTTTAACCACACGGCCACGCTTAAATTTAACTGGATGTTCTACAAAGGATTTGTATTTAATACTACCCTTATAAATACATTATACGAAGGCGTAGCCGATGGCTTTAACCTGGATATTTACAAATGGAGCGCCTTCCTGGGCTATAAATTCTTAAAAGACCAATCGCTTGATATCAGGGCGGGCTGCAGTGATATACTGAACCAAAACACCAGCATAACCCCCAACATAACCGGCACCTACATTGAGTTTGACAGAACACAGGTGCTAAAGCGTTATTTATTGCTTACGGCTACTTACACGCTGAAGTATTATAAGAAGGATAGAAATTAGAATACATTTTTACCGCAAAGAAGCAAAGAGCGCAAGGGGACTATATTTAACCTCAACGCTTCGGTCTCTTATTCGGACTACGCTTGCTGTGAAAGCATGAAAGAATTCTCACTGTATTTTTATTTTCATCAACAATGAAATAAAGCAGGTATGGAAACCTGTTAATCTTTAAAGCCCTGATATTTTTATATCGCACCTCAAATAAAGGGTTATTGGCCAAAGTGAGATAAGCATCTTTGAGTTCAGTAATAAAATGAGAAGGGGCATCAGCGCTATAAAGTGCATAGAACTCTACAGCGTTTTCTATTTCCTTCTGCGCCTTCGGCGAAACAAGAATTTTATACGCCATACTTTTTGTTCAGTTGCTGTATGGACTCTTCTGAAGTGAGATAAGTATTTTCATCTTCCAACAACCGTTCATCCAAAACGGCTTTTGTTTCTGAAGAAATTTCGAAATTGTCCTCGTCTTCTTCGACAATAATAGTAATGGGCCTGGATTTAAAAGTTGCCTTTATAGCATCTAATATATCAGAATTTATATCCTGTGCTGATGTTAAATGATAAGTGGTATACATGATATTTTGTTGAACAACTAAAGTTAGCAATAAAAGGCGAGGTAAGCAAATCATTTCAACCCTAATTCTACTTCGCGCGCTGAAGCATTATAAGAAGGAGCAGAATTGGAGTTTAGAATTCTATTAACCAAAATACCGTTATTTTCATCTAAGGATAAAAAACAATGAGATACCTCAGTCTAATACTCTTTTATTTAAATGCTTCGAGCCTGGCTTTTGGGCAGACTTCCAAAGTTTTTCAAACAAAGCAAAATGAAAATTATAGTAAATAGTAACAGGTTCCTTATGACATATAAATAAGCACTTACAGTGGAGTTCGTTTCCAGCTTTTGCAGAAACTCCGCGTTTTTATGTGGTTTGAGTTGCAAAAATAAAGGTGAACTTTACCTCCCAATGAAAAAGCAGGATTATATTATCCAACTTATCAAATCCCTCGAACCCAACGAGCGGCGCTATTTCAGGCTTTTCAGCAGTCTTCAACAGGGTGAAAAAAAATACCTGCAGCTATTTGACCTGCTGGAAGGCCAGGATGAATATGATGCCACCGCACTAAGCAAACAATTGGGCATGCCCAAAAGCCGTTTAGCCGAAGTAAAGCATTACCTCAATGATGCCATACTGAACAGTTTACGTGCCACTAATGAGCAAACAACACAGATTGCAGCCCTGTATGTTGCCAAGGAAGATGCCCGCATCCTGTTAAGCCGCAGGTTATTTCTTCAATCGCTGGAAGTATCAGGAAAAACGGCCGAACGGGCCAGGGAGCTGGAGCAATTTGAATTGCTGATAGAGTTGTTAAACATAAGGCACATTACGTATTATAATTTACAACAGTTTGAAGAATCTGCCGCAGTGTATGATGAGTATAAGCAGGTAGTTGAAATAGAAAATGAGGTAATGCAGATTTATTCCCTGAAGGCTAAGGCATCCGGATATGAAGTACTGCGAAATAAGAGGGCCGAGTTTGAGAAACTATGCGAACACCCGCTGATAAAGGCCGGTCCTGAAAAGTTAAAAAGCCTCCGTGCAAAAGCTGTCTGGTTCGACATTATGTACTATTATTACATAGCGTCTGATATGCCTCAAAAAGCGCTTGAAATAAGCCGCCGCGAGTGGCAGTGCTATGCCGGTAACCCGATAATAAAAGTATCCAATGGTACGGCTTATATTATCAGTCATACCCGCCTGGCATATGCGGAACATACCACTGGAAACAATGAAAGGGCCCTGGAACTTGCTGAGGAATTAAAACGCGTGCTGACTGACAAGACCAGAGAATTAAGCAAAGCGAGGCGTACAACATTTATGGCTTACAATGAGAGTTTCAGGATGTATGTGCTGCTGCGCCTGGAAAGGTTTGCTGAAGTGCTGCGCGAATCGCCCGCTGTTATTGAACTTATGAAAGTACGGCCGCTGCCTGAACAATATGCCAGCATATTCAATTACGCCCTTGCGCTGGTGCACGCAAGTGCACATGAAAAAGCGATTGATGAGTTGAACAAGTTGGTTGATATAAATACCGATGTCCGGCTGGACCTTCAGCAGCTTGCAAGGCTTTTGATGGTTATGGTGCATCTTGACCTTGGCAATAACTCCCTTATTCCACACCTGATAAAAGCGGCCAGGAGCTGGATGAAACGCCATAGTTATGCCAATGAAACTGTGAACGGGCTGTACCGGTATTTTCTGCTCGCCTCGCATGCCCCCGCCCCCGAAAAGAGGGATATATACGGTAAGTGCCTGGCGGTAATCAGGAAAGGCGGGTTTCAACCGCTGGCTGGCACATTGATGCTATCCTCATGGCTTGAGAAAAGAACCTGATATTAGGGGCGATGGCTACCTGGAGTTTTCAGGGGCGACCTCAACACAGGGATATCAATCGGGGAATGGGTATATTACTATTAGTTGGCCATAGACGCATTATAAATGCATTGGCGTGGTGCATGTTACGGGTAAAACCAGGCAAAACGATTATCTTTACGTAACAAACTAAAGCTATGGATGCTGTATTTAAAATACGGGGCGATGAATTTGACGAAGTGCTTTTTAAAAAAATAAAGGCGCTGCTTCGCAAAGGAGATAATACGAGCGTATTAATTCATGTGAGCGATGAAAAAGATGTGTATACGCAAACCCTGCAAAAATCCATTGAGGAGATGAATGAACCTAAGCAACTGCTCTCGTTTTCAATGGAAGACCTTGAAATATATAGTGCAGGAAATAAGAACAAAAAAAGCAAGTGAAGCAAGTTAGTTTTACCCCTACTGCTTTTGACGAGTACAATGAATGGATCAGGAATAATCCGGAAATCATCCCAAAAATTCTTGAGCTGATACGCGATATTTCGCGTAATCCATTTAAAGGACTGGGTAAGCCAGAGCCTTTAAAAGGTAATTTCAAAGGTTTTTGGTCAAGAAGAATAACGCAGGAGCACAGGCTTGTATATAAAGTGGATTCAGATTCAATTTTTATTGTGAAGTGCAGAGGGCATTATGAATAAGGTGATTGTGTTTTCTTCGGCGTTGGTGGCAGTCTGGTGCCATCAGGAGCTACCTCAACACCGGGTTATCAGAGTGGGAATGGGTATATTACTATTAGTTGGCCGTAGATTGAATGCAAAACGCACTACAAAATGGAAGAAAAAGTGGGAATTGACAACCCGTCACAACAATCGGTGTTTATCACACGGCCTATGGCGATAAGTATAATTGCCGGTGTTCATATTGCTGCATGCATATTTTCATTAACAAAGAACATAATATCACCGGATTACACTATCGGCCCGTGGTATCCACTTTATTTTGATTTTTGCACTGTATTATTTTTAATTTCCATGATTGGCTTATGGAAAATGAAGAAATGGGGCTATTATCTGTTTATAGCCGTTTTTCTTGTTAGTCAGCTAGTTTTACGCTATAAAGGTATATGGTCTGCCTGGATGTTGATCCTTCCGATTGTTTTGATATGTATATTTTCGACTTACTACAAAAAAATGAATTGATATTCATGGTTTATGGATTTTAGATCCATCAGGATTTCATAGATTTAAATTCGAATAAGGGTATTATAAATGCGAATGATTAGAAGCCCCCGATATAAACCCGTTGGAGATTTTTAAAACCAATAATAATATGTAATATGAAATTCAAACTAAAAGTTTTTAAAAGCTCTACTCTTTATGATCTTCTCGAAGAGTATTTTTCCAACGCCATTGAAATATTAATAGCGAGCGCTTTTATAGATGACGTTGCAATATCATTGATAGAATCACAATTAACAGGTATGCGAGTAAATAATCGACCACTGGTTAAACTATTGACAGGAACATTTGGCCGATTAAACAGAAAAAGAAACTTTGAAAGATTATTACAACTATCCCATAAATATGAAGGTAGTTTGTCTGTTTCAATTTCAAAAAACAAATCCTTTCATTGGAAGCATTTTGTAGTCATTGCAAAAACTCATGTCCACATTGTTGTTGGCTCCGCCAATTTTACAGAGAACGGCTTAACTTCGAGTGGTGAATTAATATATGTTTCTTTTGCAAAAAAGAATGATTCGGCTACTGATAATTTCGTTGAAGTGTTCAATAATGAGTTTAACGCGGCATTTCCGATTAATAAATTCCCTCTCACAAAGTATAAGGAAGCCAAGCTGAATTCTGATTCTAAGGCAGATGCCGAAATTGAAAGCCTTCTCGAAGGTTTAGGGAGCAAATCAAATAATAACTCCATTGATTCAAAGCTCCGAATTGCAGTTCGGGCTTTAAAGATGAACTATTCGCTTTCCAAAAAAGTAGAAGAAAAGGTTTATCGTAACAAAAGTGATTGGCATAAAAAAGGTTATTTCCTTTATGGTTTTTCCATAAAATCTGACTTTGAAGCAGCAAAGCATTCTGATTTTTTGATAAATTTTTTCTTTGATAGAGGCAAATATTTTTATGCTATTGGAAAAAAGATGGATGATGATATTTTAGTCACCGGTGAAGAAAAATATTTCGTAGCTTATAAAGAAATAAAGAAGAGAACACTCATTAGCAATAAATTTGGTATTAGATTAATACAAAATAGAATTAATTACAAATCACGTGTTTCAAATTGGAAGGATTTTGTTTTAACGAAAAATCAAAAAGAAATATTCGAAGGCCATTTTGGGTGACCTTAGCGTCCCCGCAGGGTCGCCGCCTCGGGCCCTGTGGGGACATAACCAGTACTAGTTGGGGTTAATCACTATCCAATTGACTTTTCAAGATGAATCCCTTGACAGCGTCTTGTTCTGCCGACCCCGTTATTTCGACATAAGTCCATTTGCGATATTCCTGAATGACTATGACCGACTCGCCTTTTTTGAGATGCCTGATAACTTTGCTTTTTGAAGAGTTTTTTTGGTATAGATTACAATCGCTTATGGTGCCAAGAGAAAACGAATGAGTTTCCGGAATCGTGTTGACTTTTATCAAAGTTTTGACGGAGTCAATCGATGCGTTTGTTTCTCCATTTGATATTTGAATCGATTCGATTATTTTTTGTGTGCCATCTCCGTATACTGCCTTTTCGATTTCTTTTTTACCAATTGTTTGAATAAATAACCAAATCACCGCAACAAGGACACAGCGAACTCCAAATTTTATTTCCTTTGGGAGCTTTTCAAAAATGATGGCTTCCAGATTTTTATATTTCTGGTCAGAGTCTATGCCGGGAGATTCAGTTGTTATCATGCCAATTACGGCACTCATTGCATGCTGAACAATCTCGTTTTCTTTCAAAAGGGTTTCAGCCTCTTTATAATCCTCCTCTGTAACCTCGCTAACTTCGTCAAAAATCCCCTTGAACGCCGTTCCCGTGACCAGATCAAATGCTGTAAGATGGCCTAAGTCCTTAGGATACGCATTGGCAAAAAGTGAGATTATATCATTCGATACAATACCATTTAACCGAGGGCTGGATTTTTTTATAATGTCCGGTATGAAATCAACAATATTGTGGGAAAGGGAGAGAAACTGCTCATATGGCTTTCTATTATCCTCTATAAACATCATAGTTTGCCTTACCATATCCGCAACATTTCCCGACATTGCAAAGTTCAGCGGATTTGCGAGATTTGGTATGCTTGCGGCAATTTGATGTGCAAAATCATAGCTGCTGATACCCAATATCGACGGCGAAACAGCGTCGTAAATATTTTTGTGGATGTCCAAACGATTGTTCATTTGCTCCATTAACTCATAAATGCTTGGGTTTAGCCAACTTGGATTATTAATGCTCATTGTGTGGGGATTATTCTAAGCCGAAGGTAACAGGTAATTGCCAAATAATACCAAACATGCTATTCTCATTCTTCTGTGTCGCAGGCCAACCTATAAGTTTAAATGAATCATATAGGTCTCTTGACCCATACATCCTGCAGTATCTACTACTCCAAAAACAATCAGCCGCTTTTAGCTAAAGCCTGTGCTCAATAGTCAATTTGTATACCCATATTTCGCCGCTGGAGGGACCGTTGGGGTAGGGTGCCTTTTAAAGACACAGCGGAAGATTGCAGCGGACAATAACCCTTTTATTTTTTATGGGTGCCGATAGCTATCGGCATGCCCTCGCCCGTCCGACCGGTCATCCAGGCGGGCAATTACATGTATTTTTATTTTAATACAAATCAGTAAACCCCTCAAGACCCCTTTCCATGGAAAGGGGTCTTGAGGGGTTTTGGTATTGATAATCAATGATGTAGTAAAAAAAGTGGAAACCACCCCCACCCCTTTCCAGGCGGTTTGGTTGGGGTGGCAAATACAAAACAGCCTAACCACCTCCAGGGCTGCTCCTCCTAAATTAGGAGGAGAGTTTTAGCAGCCACCACATATGTTGGCTGCTCGCGTGAAGGATAGAAGTGGAAACCCCGCAAGCGAGGCTTTGCGAGTGCGGAGTTGGAACGGATAGCCTGACCCGAGGCTTTGCGAGGGGCACGCCCTGTTTCTAAGTTAGCTTGTTACTATTTGTGTTATGCGTCTTAAATGCCCGGCCGCCTTTTTCCAAATAATATTATGTTTGGAGTTGAAACAGGCAATGATACCACCAATTAAGAATTTTTCGCTGGGCACCCGTATTATGGTGATGTTTGGCTTTTTAATGTTCAACTATCTTCTTTTTCCTTCTGTTGCATCGCTTGTTGTGGGGCAGTTTTATGGTATGGATAAGATTATTGATGTCCTGTCGGGGAACATGCATGGCGACAGTGAGAAGTATGTTTTCCTTTTTGTGCAGGGGGTAGGTTCGTTAGGTGCATTTGCGTTTACATCGCTGTTGGTTAGCCAGATGGAGACCGGGTTTGTTTTAAAGCGTCTTGGTTTGAACATAAGGCCGGCGCTAAAATTTTTTGTAATGGGCGTTTTTGCTGTTTTGGTTGCCCAGGTTTTTACCCAGTTTTTGGTGGAGGTTAACCAGCAGATTCCGTTACCTAAAGCGCTGAAATTTCTGGAAGAACAGGAGGCGCAGGCTGAAAAGATTACCAATACTGTGCTGGCGGGTAATGGGTGGATGATGTTTATGGCGAATGTGCTGGTGCTGGCTGTTATACCTGCCATAGGTGAGGAACTCTTTTTCAGGGGGCTTTTGTTGGGCGACCTGCTTAAATCAAAGGTAAACCCGGCATTTGCAATTATTGGCACCGGGCTGCTTTTTTCAATTTCGCACTTTGAGTTTGGCAACATGCTGGCAATATGGGCGCTGGGGTCGTTTTTGGGATATCTTTATTATACCTCGGGCAGTTTGTGGCTTTCGATGGCAGCTCATTTTACCAATAATTTTTTAGTAATACTTTTTAAATACCTTTATAATTCGGGGTATATAAAAAGTGATATTGCCGAGGCTACTTTTCCGTTGTATGCCGTAGTTATTTCGGCGGCCGTATTTATGCTCTGCCTTTTTGTTATCAATAAATGGCGCAGGCCGGTTGATTTCAGTATTCAGTTAAGTGCGCCGGTTTTAGATGAAGAAGAAGGATATGGCCTGAACAATGAAGAGTAAACTGACCCGGGTAACGGTTAAAAATAAATCATAACTTTTCAGACTTTTACAAAACAAAATATCTGCCGATGAAAACTTTATTTACACGTACCGCCTCCGGAATTGTTTTTTTAGCAATTATGGTTGCCGGCATACTCTGGAACCAGTATTCGTTTGCATTGCTGTTTACCATTATACTGGCCGGCACCTTAAACGAATATTTTAATATAACGGCGGTTAAAAGAGAAGCAGGGAAGGTTAAAATTCCGGTTAAATGGTTTGTAATTGTTTTAAGCGTAATAGTTTACCTGAAGTCGTTTGTGTTATCCTCGCTGCCGGCAAGCGGCCTGCCAGACCTGGATAATAAACTGCTGGCATTTTTCCAGGTGTTGCTTCGTTTGCGCGATACTAATTTGCCGATGGATGCGATTGTGCCGGGCCTGGTGTTTATCATTTTTGCTTATGAACTTTTTACCGGAAGCGAAAACCCATTTGCCAATATAGGCTGGAATGTTATAGCTATATTCTGGGTACTGGTTCCCATAGTACTTACTAACCAGTTATACTTTCAGCACGGAGGTGCCTTTTTGTTAGCTGTTTTTGCCCTGATATGGATTTATGACTCTGCCAGTTATGCAAGCGGTTCTTTGTTCGGGAAACATCCTTTGTTTCCGCGGGTATCGCCTAAAAAAACTATTGAAGGAATGATAGGAGGTGTTTTTTTTACGTTGTTGTTTGCCTTCTTTTTTAACCTCTGCCCCTACCTTGGGGGATATTCGAACATTGAATGGATAGTGATAGCGGTGGTTATAATTTTTGCGGCTACGTTTGGCGATTTGGTAGAGTCGTTGCTAAAAAGAAGCCTTAACCTAAAAGATTCAGGCAGTATAATGCCGGGCCATGGAGGCTTTTTAGACCGGTTTGATGCTTACTTTTTTACTATTCCGTTTGTGGTGGCCGTACTTTGGATGATTGCCCAGGTGCACAACATGTTGCTCATTTTCGACTATCTGAACAAGTAGATGTTGGTGGTAAAACTGTGGCAGATGTTGGCTTTAACCGCATTCGGGAAAAAATCGCTAGATTTGCTGCCCTAAAGTTAAAAATCATCATTCAGTAATGAAGAGAAAATTAAAGATTCATAAAGAGGGACACAAAATCCTTTTGGTCTCCGGAATCATTCTCCTGTTGCTCAATATAGGCCTGGCGTATTTTTTTAAAAGTATGCTGGTGTACTACATTGCCGGTGGAGTTTCGTTATTGATTATACTTGCGTTTGCCTCATTTTTCCGTATACCCTATCGTACTTTCCTCAGCGGCAATAATCAGATTATGGCGCCTGCCGATGGCCGGGTAGTAGTAATAGAGGAGGTGCAGGAACAGGAATATTTTGGCGACCGGCGTATACAGGTTTCAATTTTTATGTCGCCCGCCAATGTGCATGTAAACCGGAACCCTATCAGCGGGTTGGTAAAATATCAGAAATATCACCCGGGCACTTACCTGGTGGCCTGGCATCCTAAGTCTTCGGAAAAGAATGAGCGCAATACGGTTGTAATTGAGCAGGAAGATACCGGAGTGGAAATTCTGGTGCGCCAGATAGCTGGTAAATTGGCGCGTAAAATACGGTGGTACCTGAATGAAGGGGATGAGGTTACACAAAATGCCGAAATGGGTTTTATAAAATTTGGCAGCCGGGTAGATTTGTTTTTACCTATAGGAACTAAAATAGAAGTAGGCCTGAAACAAAAGGTAAAAGGCGGAATGACGGTAATAGGTACTTTGCCTGAAAGTGATGATTAAGGAAATGATACGCAATATAATATTTTAAACCCGGACTTAGCGCCGGGTTTTTTGTTTTGTGAACTTATGGCTTGGTATTACTTCTGTTTGCAGGTGTGAATGATGTAACTTATTGCAAAAATTGTGTAACGCATACTTTTAAAAGGTGGCCACCTTTAACAGTTGGGAAATCTGATTTTAATCATTTGATTAAAAAAGTTGTTTAAATCAATAAAATAATTTTAGTTTTGCATCGTCAATAGACAAGAACATGGCTAAAAAGAAGAAAATAGACGATGGTTCTACCGAGCAAAAGATAAAGGAAGCGGCCCGTAAACTATTTACCGAAAAGGGGTTTGATGCAGTAAAAACCAGGGATATAGCTGAGGAAGCCGGCCTTAACCTGGCATTACTGAACTATTATTTCAGGAGCAAGGAAAAGTTGTTTGACCTTATTATGGTTGAGAATTTCGAGCAGTTTATTCAGCAGTTGATCCCTGTTTTTGGTGATGAACGGTTAACGCTGGAAGAACGGATGGTGCAAATAACGGGGCGGTATATAGACATGTTAAAGAGCAACCCCGACCTGCCGTTTTTTATTATGAACCAGATGAAGGGCGATTCTTCGAAGCTTCTGGGGCTACGGGAGAAAATGGCCAGTGTAAGGGAAGCGTTTATTCAGAATCTTGGCAAAAGCATGTCAGGAGGCAACGCCACGCAAGCCAATGTTGCCCATTTTATGATGAACTATATGGGATTGATAATATTCCCTTTTATTGCCCGGCCCATGCTGATGAAGGTAAACGGACTCAGCAAAAAGGAATTCGATGAGTTAATGGAAGAGCGTAAACAGATGGTTCCGGTATGGTTAAATGCAATTATGAAAGCAAAATAAATTTTGACAGACCCAATAAATATTAAGTAATGAAGAAGATTTTAACATTGATTTTGTTGCTACCTTTTATGGCCTCTTTTGGGCAAGGTGACAAGGCCATTAACCTCGATTCGTGCTATGCCTGGGCAAGGCTTAATTATCCGTTATTGAAACAATACAACGTAATTGAGCAAACGAAAAACTTTACTATTGAAAATGCCTGGAGGGGGTACATTCCGCAGTTAAACCTGTCTGGCCAGGCCACTTATCAATCGGAAACGGTTAATTACGGAACTTTATTTGGCAGCCTGCCGCCTGCCCTTGCCGGTGATATTAAGCTACCGGTTTATAGCAAAGATCAATATAAGCTTACTGCCGAAGCCTACCAAACCATATTTGATGGTGAGCAGAGTAAATTCAAAAAGCAAAATGCGGTTGCGGATGCTGCTGTGAAACAGGAAAACCTGGAAGTAAACCTTTATGCCCTGCGCGACCGCGTTAACCAGGTTTTTTTCGGTGTGTTGCTGATGGATGAACAGCTAAAGCAAAACACCTTGCAACAAAAGGATATTCAAAACGGGATAGACAAAACGCAAGCTCTGGTTGATAATGGCACTGCCTATAAAAGCAGTGTTGATGAGCTGAAAGCGCAATTACTGCAAACTGTCCAGGACAGGGTGCAATTATCAAGTTCGCGCAGGTCGTACTTGCTGGTACTGGGCTTGTTAACCAGCCAAAACCTGGGCGATAGCACTGTACTACTTCCCCCTTCAACACCGGCGCTAAGTTCAGATATAAAGCGCCCCGAACTTAAGTTATATGACATACAGAAAAAGAGTTTTGATATACAATCACGGCAATTGGAAACAGGCCTGATGCCGCAGATCAGTGCGTTTTTTGATGGAAATTATGGCAGGCCCACACTGAACGAGATAAGCAATGCTTTGGGGCCTTACTGGATAACCGGCATACGGTTTAACTGGACGCTCACTGCACTCTATACTTACAAAAACAGCAAAAGCCTATTCACATTGAACCAAACTGACCTGGATGTGCAGAAGGAAACGTTCATCTTCAATACCAACATCACACTTACGCAGCAAAATGAGGATATAAGAAAATATGCGGAGTTGCTGGAAAAGGATAAAGAAATAGTCGACCTGCGCACTTCTGTAAAAAATGCTTCCAGCGCCCAATTGCAGAACGGCGTAATAACCAGTCATGATTATTTGACAGAAGTGGATGCGGAAGCGCTGGCCCGCCAGAATATGATCCTTCACCAGGTGCAACTTTTACAGGCAGAATACACTTATCAAAATACAGCAGGCAATTAAATCATCCAATAAAAAAAACAGTAATGAACAAAATTTCATACTTAGCAGTTGCAGGCCTTTTATGGCTCAGTTCGTGCACACCAAAAACACAGTTTGATGCATCGGGAACTTTTGAAACAGAAGAAACTATTATTTCGGCTGAGGCGACCGGCCGGATAAAGGAATTTAATATTGAAGAAGGGCAAACACTTACGGCCGGTCAGTATATTGGCTTTATAGATACCGCGCAGCTCTATTTCAATAAAGAGAACCTACAGGCTCAAATTACGGCAGGTTTGAGCAAGCGGCCTGATATTGCTTCGCAGGTAGCCGCGCTGCAGGTGCAGTTGGAGGATGCCAAACACGAGCAAACGCGGATCAGTAACCTGGTTAAAGTGGATGCTGCCACCCAGAAACAGCTGGACGACCAGACTTACCTGGTTAAACAAATTGAAAAGCAGATAGACGCTGAGCTTTCCACGCTGAATATTTCAACGGAAAGTATTACTAAAGAAACCGTGCCTTTCAGGGCGCTGATAGACCAGATGAAAGATCAGTTAACGAAGTGCTACCTGGTAAATCCGATTAACGGAACGGTGCTTGCCAAATATGCCCGGTTAGATGAGGAAGCCAGCCCCGGTAAACCGCTTTATAAAATTGCAGATATATCGAGCCTGTTGCTGCGCGCGTATGTTACAAACGATCAGTTTGCACAAATTAAGCTGGGGCAAAAGGTAAAGGTGTTTATAGATAGTACGGATACTAAATACAAGGAATATGAAGGTGAAGTAACCTGGATAAGCGATAAGGCAGAGTTTACACCCAAAACCATTGAAACCAAAGACGAGCGGGCCAACCTGGTTTGGGCTACCAAAATTACCGTAAAGAATGACGGCTATTTGAAAATAGGCATGTATGCCGATGTGAAGTTTAAATAAAAAACGGAAATAATAAGAATAACCAAAATGTTGTTGGTGGTTCTTCCCTCTCCTTTGGAGAGGGAAGATGTCCGAAGGACAGATGGGTGAGGACTCAAAATTTAAATAAACCATGAGCGCTATTACGCTTGATAATATTACTAAAACCTACAATAAAGGCAAGGTGCTTGCTGTAGATAAGGCTACGTTTGATGTAGCCGAGGGCGAAACCTTTGGACTGATTGGGCCTGATGGCGCCGGTAAAACAAGCATCTTCAGGGTACTTACAACCTTATTATTACCCGATGGCGGAAGTGCTACTGTTGCAGGATTTGATGTGGTAAAGGATTATGAAAAAATCCGCAACTGTATTGGCTATATGCCCGGGCGCTTTTCGCTTTACCAGGATTTGACGGTAGAAGAAAACCTGAATTTTTTTGCTACCATATTTAATACCACTGTTAAAGAGAACTACAAACTTATAGAGGAGATTTATGTGCAGATAGAGCCCTTTAAAACGCGACGGGCGGGCAAACTATCGGGGGGTATGAAGCAGAAACTCGCATTATGCTGCGCGCTGATACATAAACCCAGGGTTTTATTTTTGGACGAACCCACTACCGGCGTTGATGCAGTTTCGCGCGTTGAATTTTGGGACATGCTAAAGAGGCTCAAACACCAGGGCATCAGCATTTTGGTTTCAACACCATATATGGATGAAGCAGCACTGTGTGATAGAATTGCCCTGATTGAGGGCGGAAAGCTGTTAAGTATCGCCTCACCGGCTGATACGATTAAAAAATATCCTGGTAAACTTTTTGCTGTTAAGGCAGCCAACATGCACCAATTGCTGAAAGACCTGCGCAGCTATGAGGGCACCCACAGTTGTTTCACTTTCGGCGATGCCATGCATGTAAGCTTTAAGCAGGATGCCAATACCGATGTAAGTAAACTTACCGGTTACCTTACCGCAAAAGGGCATAAAGAACTGGAGATAGCTGAAATACCCGCAGGCATTGAAGATTATTTTATCAGGATAACTGAAAAAGAAATAGCGGAAAAATAAAATGGATAATAATATAGCTATAAAAGCAGATAAACTGACCAAGCGTTTCGGCGACTTTGTGGCGGTTGATGCTATTACCTTTGATGTAAAGCAGGGCGAGATTTTTGGCTTTGTGGGTGCTAATGGAGCAGGCAAAACTACTGCTATGCGTATTCTCTGCGGGCTTTCCACTCCTACATCCGGTACGGCTACGGTGGCGGGGTTTGATGTTTATAAGGATGCAGAAAAAATTAAAAAGAACATTGGTTACATGAGCCAGAAGTTTTCGTTATACGAAGACCTTACGGTAATGGAGAACATTACCTTTTACGCCGGTATTTATGGCTTATCGGATAAAGATATTAAGGACAGGGGGGCAGAGTTGCTGGACCGTTTGGGAATTGCGCATGAAGCAAAAACTTTTGTAGGGTCTTTGCCGCTTGGATGGAAACAAAAACTGGCATTTTCGGTGGCAGTTATTCACCGGCCTAAGATTGTTTTTTTGGATGAGCCAACCGGTGGGGTTGACCCTGTAACCAGGCGGCAATTCTGGGATTTGATATATGAAGCTTCGGATAGGGGGATTACTGTTTTTGTTACCACCCACTATATGGACGAGGCTGAATATTGCGGCCGGGTTTCGGTAATGGTTGACGGGCGAATTGATGCGTTTGATACACCGGCAAATTTGAAAAAGAAGTTCTCGGTTGATTCGATGAATAAAGTATTTTATGAACTGGCCCGTGGGGCCAAACGTAAAGCAGATTAAATATGAACAGCCCTGTATTAAAACAATTGTATGCGTTTGTCCGCAAGGAGTTTTACCATGTTTTTCGGGATAGGAAAACACTGCTGATGCTTTTTGGCGTTCCAATAGCACAAGTACTGCTTTTCGGTTTCGTGCTTAGTAACGAAATAAAGAATTCAAAAATTGTTGTTTGCGATTATGCCAAAGATTATGGTTCCCAGGAAATTATCCGCAAAATAGAGGCCAGCAAATATTTCAAGGTGCAGAAAGCTACTTTAACCCACGACCAGATAGAAACGGCGATGAAGGCCGGTGATATAAAAATGGCGGTTATTTTTCCCGATCACTTTTATAACGACCTCTCGCACCTTAACAAGGCACAAATACAGGTAATTGCAGATGCCAGCGACCCCAACACAGCCACAACAATAACCAGCTACCTGACTAATATTATTAATGATTACCAGGCTGAAGCCCTGGCGCAAAATAACCAGTCATATACTATTGTGCCACAGGTAAAAATGCTCTACAATCCTGAATTACTGGGCGCCCCGAATTTTGTGCCCGGTGTAATGGCACTTGTGTTAATGCTTATTTGTGCTATGATGACGGCTGTTGCCATTGTAAAGGAAAAGGAACTTGGTACGATGGAGATTTTATTGGTTTCGCCGCTTAAACCATACCTGGTAATTATTGCTAAAACCATTCCGTATTTACTTGTTTCATTGCTTAATCTCACTGCTATTCTGCTGATGAGCGTTTACCTGCTTGACCTCGAAATTAAAGGAAGCGTAGTGCTTTTATTTGCCGAGAGTACCTTATTTATTATTTCGTGCCTGGCGCTTGGTTTGCTTATTTCTGTAGGCTCTACGTCACAAATGTCGGCCATGATGACCTCGCAAATGAGCCTGATGCTTCCCACGATGATGTTAACCGGCTTTATGTTCCCAATTGAGAATATGCCGTTTTGGATGCAAGGCATTTCATATATCGTGCCGTCGCGGTACTATTATACTATTGTAAAGGCTGTAATGCTACAGGGGCTTGGTTTTTCGGCTATATGGCGCGAAACACTTGTTCTTGGCTTTATTACACTGATATTGATTGTTATTAATGTTAGAAGCTTTAAAATTCGCCTGGCATGAGAACTTTAAGATTTTTATTACAAAAGGAATTCAGGCAGATATTGCGCAGCAGGTCGCTGTTGATATCCATTGTTTTGGGGCCTATTATTCAGCTCACATTGTTACCACTTGCCGCTAACTTTGAAGTTAAAAAAATAGCGGTTGCTGTTGTTGACCACGATCACTCTTCCTACTCGGAAAAGCTGATTGCAAAAATTTATGCATCTCCGTATTTCACCGGCGGACGTTACCGCGAATCATATAAAGATGCAGCTAAACTGGTAGAACAGAATAAAGCCGACATAGTACTTGAAATCCCGCAAAATTTTGAAGACAACCTTGTACGTGACGGGAATGCGGAAATTTTTATTGCCGTTAATGCCATTAATGGCACAAAAGCCGGTGTAGGCAGCGGCTACCTGGCCAACATTATCGCCGATTACAACCAGGATATCCGCCTTCAATGGAGCCAACCGGGCCATTTCAGCGAGGCATCAGCTATTGATCTTGTGAATGAAAACTGGTATAACCCTTTTATGAACTATTTCCTGTATATGGTTCCGGGTTTAATGGTTTCGCTGCTTACCGGTATCGGTGCATTTTCAGCCTCATTGAATATTGTGAAAGAAAAAGAGATTGGCACTATTGAGCAGATAAATGTTACCCCTATCAAAAAATCTACTTTCATATTGGGTAAGCTGATTCCGTATTGGGTGCTGAGCATGTTTGTATTTACCATAGGCATGTTAATATCGCGCTTTGCGTATAGTATTGTACCGGTGGGTAATATAAGTTTGCTGTATGGCTTTTTATCTGTGTACCTGCTTACGCTTCTCGGTGCCGGCTTGCTGATATCAACCTATTCCGATACACAACAACAGGCGGTTTCGCTGGCTTTCTTTTTTGTACTTGTGTTTAATATGATAAGTGGTGTTTTTACACCTATTGATAGTATGCCGGGTTGGGGAAAGGTATTGTCCTACATCAGCCCCATGAGTCACTTTGCCTCAGTGATGCGCATGGTGGTATTAAAGGGAAGCACTTTCATCGACATTCTGCCTCATTTTATTGCTATTGTTATTTTGGGGGTGATTTTCAATACCTGGGCAATATTGAATTACAGGAAGACTACATAATCATGTTATGAGATCGTTTTACCTGAAATATGAATTTAGGATTGCGCTGCTTGCAACCACCATTATTTTTCTGGCCCTTGTAAGAACTTTGGCAGAGCCATTTCGTTTGCAGTATTATTCGGCAGGTGGGTTAAATTACGGGTCGCTGAAACCGCTTCTAACCGGGGCCCTGGTGGCGGCTACCGCGCTTTTTATTATGGCAATTCTTTCGCTCTATAAAAAGTATACCGGCATGTAACTACTCAGGCGCCAAATTAGCTAAAAGGGAGAGCGATTTAAAAATATCTTGGGAGTTCTTGGTAGTGGTATCAATGATTGATCTAAGAATGGCAAATCTTTGTGCACCACGTTCACT
>Ga0182013_10003749_pt1 | contig 18768 bp, 13 predicted proteins | sample 612S2MmetaG_FD_120487 | JGI IMG/M metagenome (GOLD analysis project Ga0182013, IMG submission 120487) | Permafrost microbial communities from Stordalen Mire, Sweden - 612S2M metaG | ecosystem: Environmental > Terrestrial > Soil > Wetlands > Permafrost | place: Sweden: Stordalen | collected... | reverse complement strand
GCCGCTCTCACCCGCCTGGGTGTCCGCGAGTTGGATATGGTGATTCCCATAGGCCCTCTGAAGAGCGGCAGCCACCACGCCGTCCAGCACACCATCCACGCCGTTGCCGGGGTAGCCCACCATCACGGAGCTCTGCTCAAAGTGATTCTTGAAACCTGCCTGTTGACCACGGAAGAAAAACTCCGCGCATCGGAGATCGCCATCCAGGCCGGAGCCGATTTCATCAAGACCTCGACCGGCTTTTCGACCGGCGGCGCGACAGCGGGCGATGTGGCCCTGATGCGGGGCGTGGCCGGCGCGCGCTGTGGCGTAAAGGCTTCCGGTGGCATCCGCACCCTGGCCGACGTGCGCAACCTGCTGGAAGCTGGCGCCAACCGCATCGGCGCCTCCGCTTCGGTTTCCATTGTCCGCGAATTGGGGGCCGCATAACGTCGAATGCCCCATCGGCTCTCCATACTGCTGACCAAGTATACGAACCAGCTATTCAGGCGGGGTAGGGATGAGCAATGGCTGGAGCCCTTGGCTTTGTCTGGTGGCCTTTACGGCCCGGCTCAAGCCCCTGCCTGTTACCAGGTGGGTCGTGCGGAGGATTTATCAGCGCGTTGAAGGAGCATCGGCTCCCGTTGCCGGGCTTGGCCGTCAAAGACGGTCTGGTCCGCCATCCCTTCGATCTCGAATTCGGCGTCCGCACCAGCGGCCTGGTAGCCGGACGGAATCTGATCGCCGGCCATCGCCACGACCGGCACTCGACTGCCTACTATGCCGTTGCCCCGTCCGTCTTTCGTTCCATGATTGTTCGCTGGCGGAGGCTGAAACCAGCCGCGCCCATCGACCAGTTCAGCTTTATCGATCTTGGCGCGGGCATGGCGCGCGCCATGCTGCTTGCCTCCAAATACCCGTTTCGCCAGGTGCTGGGCATCGAACTGCATCCCATCCTGGCCCGCATCGGCCTCCGCAACATGGCCCGATGGCGCGCCGCCCAGGAGCCGCTGGCGCCCATGCGCATGATCCTGGGCGACGCCACGGAGTTCAAACTGCCTCCGGGCCCCTGCGTGGCCTTTCTCTTCAATCCATTTACGGCCCCGGTGCTGCGCCTTCTGTTACGAAACTGGACTTGCGCCCTGGCCGACCGCCGTGGCCAGCTCGACATTCTTTATGTAAACAACGAACAGGAAAGCATCCTGGAAAAACAACCCGGCTTCACCCGCCTTTTTCAAGGCCAGGTGCGGCGGTCGCGCAGCGACACCGAGGCCGACCGCAAGATCCTCACCAGCCAACCGGATGGCGAATACGCGGCGATGCCCTGGGAGGACTGTTCCATCCACAGATGGGTGGGAATTTGAGGATAAGGTTCAACAGAAGCGAAGCATGATTGTGAAGAAGTTGACGGCGATGAGAAAACCGCTAAGGCTGGTAAGGGAGGGCCTGGTCCGAGTTGACAGATTTCGAAGGTGCAAGGATGAGACAGCCGCATCTGATCCTGGGAATTGGCGAGTTGTTGTGGGACCTTTTGCCCGGGGATTCAAAGCCGAACGAACCGGCAGACAGCGCTTCGCCCAAGGGGTCCCTGGGTGGCGCGCCCGCCAACTTCTCCGTGATGGCCGGCCGGCTCGGCAACCACTCCGCGATCCTGAGCCGCATCGGCCGCGATCCGCTGGGGCGCCTAGCAGTCGATCAGCTCGATCCCATGCCCGTCGACACCAGCTCGCTACAGGTGGACGCGGCTCATGACACAGGGCGCGTCACGGTCAGCTTCGAGCGGGGCGAGCCACGCTATGAGATTCATCAGCCGGCCGCCTGGGATTTTCTGGAACTCACCGATGAATGGGTGCAACTTGCCGAACGCGCCGGAGCCATCTGTTTCGGCACGCTGGCGCAGCGAAGCCCGCAATCGCGACAGACCATCCAGACGTTGGCCGCCGAGGCGCCGGAATCCTGCATTCGCGTCTTCGACGTCAACCTGCGCGCCCCGTTTTATTCCAGCGAAGTGATTGAAGAGTCACTGGAGCTGGCCACGGTGCTTAAGATGAACGAAGACGAAGTGCCGCTGGTGCTTGGCCTTCTGAGCTATTCCGCAGACGAGCAGCCATCTCATCGGCCTACGGGCGCGCACGATCTGCGCTCCTCGGCCGAGCGCCTGCTGTCGGAGTTCCCGTCGCTGGACCTGGTTGCCATCACGCGCGGAGGCCGCGGCTCTCTACTGGTCAGGCGCGAGGAGTGGAACGACCATCCTGGATTACCCATCCAGGTCGCCGACCCCATTGGCGCCGGCGATGCGTTCACGGCGGCGATGACTCACTACCTGCTGCACGGCGCCGATCTGGCCACTCTCAACGAGGCCGGAAACCGATGGGGTGGATGGATGGCCTCGCAGCCCGGCGCCATGCCCGACCTGCCTGATTCGGTCCGCGACTCCATCACCAGAGAGATCGAGTCCGCGAGCTGAAACCGCAAGTCCCAACGAAACCGAACGTCTGATGATTGCGGCCTGCGGGCCCTCAGGTCAGAGGCTTGACCGTGGACGTTCGGGCAGCGTTAAAGATGCGCGCTTCGCGGCCTCCAGAAAGAAAGGATTGCACAAATCAACGGCCCCACCGCGGAGATGCGGCTGGGGGAGTACTATGGAAGTCATCCCACTGATACTGGAAGAGAACTGTGACGTCTACCCGTGCCCGTCAAGACGGAATTTACATTATCTTGCTTGGCAGCTTGCTGTTTGTCTTGCTGGGAGTTGGAATTGAGCGAGTCAGCTACTTCAGGATGGTCGATTTCAAGGAGTTTTACTTTGGCTCGCGATTGCTGATCGAGCATCGGGACCCGTATCAGCGGTCGAACATGATCGCCATTTATGACCGGGAGGCGACTTTTTCCCGCGAGCCGTGCCCCGGGTGCTGGCACCGCGACACGGACGGCCTGACGCCGAATTTTCCCACCATCTTCTTTCTTGTAGCGCCGCTAGCTCTTTTACCGTGGCCTGTGGCGACGGCGATCTGGATGGGCCTGACGTCGGTTTGCTTTCTGCTGGCAGGATTTCTTATGTGGAAATCCGCCGAAGACATCGCGCCACAATTTTCGGCCGGGCTGATTTTTCTTTTTCTTGTCAACAGCGAGCTGCTTGTGGCCCTGGGCAATAGTGTCGGCCTGGCAGTAGGCCTGACGATCATTGCCGTGTGGTGTTTCCTGCGCAACCGGTTTGTGCTTGCCGGCGCGATCGGGCTGGCCATAGCCTTGGCGATGAAACCTCACGACGCGGGTCTGGTGTGGCTTTATCTTATGTTCTCTGGTCGAGAGCTCCGGAAACGGGCGCTGCAAACTCTCGCGGTGATTGCGGTTCTCGGCTTGTCCGCTGTGGCCTGGACGGCGAGCGTGGCGCCACACTGGCTCGACGAACTGCTTGCCAACCAATCGGCGATCACGTCCCGCGGCGGCATTGACGATCCCGGACCCGCAAGCACCGGCAATTTTGGCCCGAACATGATCGTCAACCTGCAAACCGTGGTGAGCCGCTACGCGGATCATTCCGGGTTCTACAACCCGGTGGTCTATCTTCTCTGTGGCGCCCTGCTGCTGGTGTGGCTCGGCAACACCTGGCGAATGCGGCCTACGCCTGAAGCCTGCTGGTTTGCGCTGGCCGCCGTCGCGCCTTTGTCCATGCTGTTTGTGTACCACCGGTGCTACGATGCCCGGCTCCTGCTGCTCGGCGTTCCTGCCTGCGCCATGCTTTGGAAGCAGGGCGGCAGGCTGGCGTGGTGGGCCCTGGCGCTCAATCTTTCTGCCATCCTCTTCTCCGGAGACGTTTTCTGGATTGTGTTCTTTCACTTGGCGCATTATGCGGGCTCGTCGGCGGCGATCTCCTACCTTCCCGCGCCGCTTGCGCTGTTGGCGCTGGGCGTTTTCCACCTCTATGTGTACGTGCGGCAGCCTGTGTCCGGACCGTCCGTAACGTGACTTTCTAACAACAACCCGAGTCAGGAAGGTGCGATGGGTTCCTGTTCCCGATTCCATCTCTCGCTTTATTGCTAATCGATTTCGCCTGCAGAAATCCACCCACCGAGATTGGCACCGAGGATGCGATCGGTTAATATTGCGGAGTCATGAAACAGCGCATTGTTGTCGTTGCCACATTCGCCGCTTTGACGATCCCCTTCAAACTTTTCGCCCAGGCGCCTTCGCTCAACATTCAGGTGAATCACCCTTCAGCCAAGGTGAGCCCCACCCTCTACGGCCTCATGACCGAGGAGATCAACTACTCCTACGATGGAGGGCTTTATGGTGAGTTGGTCAGCGACCGCACTCTCGGCCACTCGTGGGATAAACTCGCTCACTGGCCGATGGTGGCCAAGGGCGACTCCCAGGTGAATGTCTCGGCCGATGAGACCACCGGTCCCAGCGCGGCCTTGACCTCGAGCCTCAAAGTGAGCGTGACAGCCGCCACCGAGGCTTCGCCCGCGGGGGTCGAAAATGATGGCTACTGGGGCATCCCAGTTCGCCCGGACACGGTCTACTCCGGCTCTTTCTACGCGAAGACCGATTCCGCCGGGGTTCCGGTGAGCGTAAGCCTGGTCAACGATCAAACCGGCGTGGTTGCCGCCCAAACCACCGTTACAGGCCTTACCGGCGACTGGAAACAATACGCGTACACGCTCAAGACAGGCGCCGTTCCTGTATCCAAAAACAACCACCTTATTTTGACCATTCCGCGTCCGGCCACGGTTTGGTTCAGCCTGGTCTCGCTCTTTCCGCCCACCTATCGCGACCGCGTCCATGGCAATCGCATCGACCTGATGGAGAAGCTGGCCGCCATGCATCCCAATTTTTTGCGCCTTCCCGGCGGAAACTATCTTGAAGGCGATCACATTGCGGAGCGCTTCGACTGGAAGAAGACCATCGGCCCGTGGGTCGATCGCCCCACTCATCCCAGCCCCTGGCATTACCGTTCCTCAGACGGCATGGGGCTGCTCGAATTCCTGGAGTGGTGCCAGGACCTTAAGATCGTGCCTGTCCTGGCCGTCTATGCCGGCTATTCGCTGGAGCAGGAACACGTCAATCCCGGCGCCGAGCTCGAGCCTTACGTCCAGGATGCTCTCGACGAGATCGAGTACGTAACCGGCGGCGCGGATACGAAGTGGGGCGCCGAGCGCATCAAGGACGGGCACGCCGCACCCTTCCCGCTCCACTACATTGAAGTGGGCAACGAGGATGAATTTGACCGCTCCGGCTCCTACGAAGGCCGCTTCGCGCAGTTCTTCAAGGCCATCAAGCAGCGCTATCCCGAGCTCGAGATCATCGCAACTGCGCCCGTGAAAGGCACGCGCCCCGATGTTCTGGATGAACACTTCTACATGTCTGCCGAGGAGTCTTTTTCCCAGGCGCATCACTATGACAGCGCCGACCGCAGCGGGCCGAAAATCTTTGTAGGCGAATGGGCCACCCGCGAAGGCGACCCCACACCCAACTTGGAAGCGGCTCTCGCGGATGCAGCCTGGATGACCGGCCTGGAGCGCAACAGCGACCTGATCATCATGGCGAGCTACGCGCCGCTGCTGGTGAACGTGAATCCAGGCGGCATGCAATGGGCCACGGACCTGATCGGCTACGATGCCCTCTCAAGCTATGGGTCTCCGAGCTACTGGGCCCAGGTGATGTTCGGAAGCCACATTGGAACTGAAGTGGTCCCCGCGGCTCTTGAAAATGCGGGCCCCCGCGTCTACGCATCCGCAACCCGCGATGAGGCCCACCGCAAGCTCTTCATCAAAGTTGTCAACGCAACCTCTGACGCCCAGCCCCTTGCGATCGATCTCGACGGCGCCGGAAAAGTCGGACCCCAGGGCGTTTTGACCACTATGCGCGGAAAAACTCCCAACGCCACCAACAGCATCACCGATCCCCGAGCCGTGATCCCGGCGGAGCGCACCATCGCCATTACCGGCGCCAAATTCGCCCTGTCCTTCGCGCCGTACTCCATCAATGTGCTTGAATTGACTTACTGAACCAGCGCGGGCCCGGCTCCTGAAAAACTCAATCCGCGCCAGCCCATCTGTGCCTCTGGGCTTCCAGTAAGACCGTCCCTTCAAGTAAAGTGAGCATTGTGATCATCGATCTGGCCAGGCGCGCGCACGACCACAACTGGGAACTGGACCCGATCACGCGCTCCCTCCTCGATACCGACTTCTACAAGCTCCTGATGCTTCAGTTCATCTGGAAGAATTTTCCGCGCACCCAGGCGACATTTACGCTGATCAACCGCAGTTCTGCTGTTCGTCTCGGCGAGATGATCGACATTGACCATCTGCGCGAGCAACTGGAGCATACCAGCAAACTGCGCTTCAGAAAGTCGGAATTGCTGTGGCTGGCGGGCAACTCGTTCTATGGCCGCCGCGGCATATTTGAGGCCGCCTTCCTCGACTGGCTGGAACATGATTTTCACCTCTCGGAGTACGAACTGTCCGTCGAACTTGGGCAACTGAATCTCCGCTTCCACGGTCTTTGGTCGGCAACCTCGATGTGGGAGATCTACGCGCTCTCAGAGATCGGCGAGCTGAAGACCCGCTCCAGCCTGAAGTCCCTCAGCGAACTGGAGCTCGACATTCTTTACGCCCGCGCCAAGGCGCGGCTGTGGGAAAAGATGGCCCGCCTGCGCGGCGTTCCAGGGCTCAGCGTCAGCGATTTCGGCACCCGCCGCCGTCACAGCTTTCTGTGGCACGAATACGTGGTCAACGCCATGCGCGACACCATCGGCAATAACTTTGCGGGCACCTCAAACGCGTTCCTGGCCTACAAGCACGACCTCGAAGCCATCGGCACCAACGGCCACGAGTTGCCCATGGCCATGGCCGCGCTGGCTGCTGATGACGAACAACTACGCAGCGCGCAGTATCGCCTGCTTGAATTATGGCAACAGAGTTATCAGGGCGAGTTGTTGATCCTGCTTCCCGATACCTTCGGCACTACGCAGTTCCTGCGCGATGCTCCATCCTGGGTGGCAAACTGGACCGGCCAGCGCATCGACAGCAAGGACGCTTACGTGGCAGGCGATGAATACATCGCGTGGCTGGCGCGCCATCACCGCGATCCACGCCAGAAGCGCCTGATCGCCTCCGATGCGCTCGATGTGGAGCAGATTCTCGGCCTGCACGCCTATTTCAGCGGAAAGCTTTTGAACGGCGCTTCACCCGACGACTTCCATTCCGCGGAGGATTTTCTTGATGCCGATCGCTGGCTGCCCGAGCGCCGCATTCGCTTCAGCGCCGGCTGGGGTACGTTGCTCACGAACGACTTTCGCAATTGCAATCCGCAAGGCGACGAAAGATTCGATCCCGTCAGCCTGGTTTGTAAATTGACTGAAGTAGAAGGCCGCCCGGCAGTCAAGCTCTCCGATAACTACTCCAAAGTCCTCGGAAATGTCGACGAGACGGAGCGATACCGGCGTGTCTTCGGGCTCGCTGGAGTGGCGGACGCTCCGGTTCTGACGTAGGGCCGACAGCGCGGAGCGAAAGCCGCGCCGTGAATGTGATTCCGGAACTTCAGCCGTATTCGCTTAGACTGCTCTAGAACAGCAGGGGGTAGACTGTCCGTTATGGCTGCGCTTTCGGGCTTCTACGCAAGCCAACTCAGGTATGAACTCGGAATGCGGAATCGCCGCATCGCCGCCGGCCACGCGCACGTAGAAAGCTATGGCAACCCTCCCGTCATCGTCTATGAACCGGACCAGGGACGGCACGGAAACTTCTTTCATCCGGCTTACGCCGCCATCTGCGCACGGCACGATTGGATGCGCCGCTTCGATAAGATTCATGCCCAGGCGGCGCGAGCGTTGCCCAGGCCCGCGCTCGATCCTGCGCGGCGCTGGCGGGAGCTCGACTCTTCCATGAGCTCCGACGCGCTGCTGATGAATGTCTTCTGCACGCCAGGCGTTCACGAGTCGCCTGCAATTCAAAACGTCCTCGGCGTTGAACGCGAAGCCGAACCTGTCTTCGGATGGAAGGCGCGAGTTCCGCTCGCCAACGGACGCTTCGATCGCACTGAAGTCGATATGCGGCTCGGTTCCCTTCTCATCGAAGCCAAGCTCACTGAGAGCGATTTTCAAACTCGCGCGGCGCCCATCGTCGAAGCTTATCGGGACTTCGATGAAGTATTCGACCGCTCCCTGTTGCCTCGTGCTGCGCTGCCGGTTGCAAGGCCTCGGCGAGCGAGCGAGTTCCCTGAAAACTACTCGCAGGAGTTTGAAAGCGTGGTCACTGAGCCGGACTTATTCTCGGTAGTCGACTCCATCGTTCCCGCCCCAACCGAACCGGCCTACGCAGGTTATCAGTTGATTCGCAATGTTCTGGCCGCTCATGCGACCGGTTGCGAGTTCTGTGTCATTCACGATGAGCGCCGGCCCGATCTGCGCGAAGATTGGTTTCGCGTCATGGCCGCGGTAAAAAGCGCAGCGATGCGAGTGCGGTTGAAGGTACTTACATGGCAGGAGTTAGCCGCTCACTTACCCGGCGAGTTACAGGACTTCCTCAATACTAAGTACGGCATCGCGGCGCCGGGTAAGTTAGTTTCGCCTGTCGCCGAGGCGATAGAACTCGACTAATTCGAAGCATCCAGTCGGATCAGAGACCTAGTATTTTTCGATTGCGCTCCCGGTCCGCGACTGCTCCCGCAAAATCGTCAAAGGCGCGATCGGTCACGCGAATGATATGGTCGCGCACAAAGACAGCGCCCTCCGCCGCGCCCGCCTCGGGATGCTTGATGCAGCACTCCCACTCCACCACTGCCCAGCCGGGGTAATCGTATTGCGCCATCTTGCTGAACACCTGGCCAAAATCTATCTGCCCGTCGCCCAGCGAACGGAAACGTCCCGGCCTGTCGATCCAATCCTGATAACCGCCATAGACGCCGGCGCGACCGCTCGAATGAAACTCGGCATCCTTGACATGAAAGGCGCGAACCCGCTGATGATAGAGATCGAGAAACTCAAGATAATCCAGTTGCTGCAGGATCATGTGGCTCGGATCGTAAAGGATATTAGCGCGTGGATGGTCGCCCACCACGGAAAGAAATCTTTCAAAGGTCGCGCCGTCGTGCAGGTCCTCGCCGGGGTGCAGCTCGTAACATACATCAACGCCCTCGGCGTCGAATGCATTCAGGATCGGGGTCCACAACCTTCCCAACTCCGCAAAAGCCTCCTCAATCAACCCCGCCGGACGCTGCGGCCAAGGATAGAAAAAAGGCCACGCCAGGGCCCCGGAAAATGTCGCGTGCGCATTGAGCCCCAGCCTTCGGCTGGCTTTCGCCGCCCAGGCCAGTTGCTGCGCAGCCCACTTCTGCCGCTCCTTCACGTTTCCGTGAACTTCGGCAGGAGCAAACCCATCGAGCAGCGTATCGAATGCCGGATGGCTTGCCACCAACTGCCCTTGGAGATGCGTCGAAAGCTCGGTGATCGCCACTCCGGCCTTGGCCGCCACGCCCAGAATCTCATCGCAATAGGCCTGGCTCTCCGCAGCTTTCTTCAGATCGAAAAACCGCGAATCCCAGCTGGGAATCTGAATTCCGGTGAAGCCCAGTCCCGCGGCCCATCCTGCGATTCCTTCCAGGGTGTTGAAAGGCGCGTCGTCGCCTGCAAACTGCGCCAGAAAAATTCCCGGCCCCTTGATTGTCTTCATTGTTTCTCCTTTAAACAGCAGAAATCGGACCTGTCTTTCGCGCTTGAGTTCGAACCCCGCTCAATCCGCAATCACAAGCAAAGTGAAAATGAAGCTGAAGATTAGAACTCCACCCAGCTTTCCGTTCGATTGCTCTCAATTACCCGCTCAATAAAGCGCATGCCCCGCACGCCCGCTTGAATTCCAGGCAGCGTCGCGGGCAACGGATTCTTGTCTCCCTGCTTCCACGCCCTGAGCGCCCCAGCAAACTCCCGGTACAAGACCGCGAACGCCTCAAGGTATCCCTCGGGGTGTCCGGAGGGCACGCGCGCGACGGCCAGCGCATCCTTGCTCAAGTAACCCGCGGCCGCATGATGAATCTCTTCAGGCCCGTCGAGCCACTTCACAATCAGCCGGTTCGGATCCATCTGCCGCCAATCAATGGAACCATTCTCGCCGTAGATTCTCATCCGCATTTCGTTGAGCTCACCCGCCGCCACCTGCGAACACGCCAGCGTGCCCGCCGCGCCATTGTTCATGCGCACGAATGCATTGCAGTCGTCGTCCAGCTTGCGGCCGGGTACCACTGAGCGCAGCGTCGCGTTGATGGCTGTAACCTGCAACCCGCTGATGTACTCGAGCAAATGAAACGCGTGCGTCCCGATGTCGCCAATCGACCCGCCCGGGCCGCTGCGTTTAGGGTCCGACCGCCATTCAGCCTGCTTGTGTCCGGAGGTCTCGATGTTCCTGCTCAGCCAACCCTGAAAATATTCCACGGCAACCTTGCGAATGGCGCCCAGCTTGCCGGCGGCGCAGATGGCACGCGCCTCGCGCACCATGGCATAGCCGGCGTACGTGTGGGTGAGCCCATAGGGCAAACCTGACTTCACCACCGCTGCCTCAAGCTCCAGCACCTCGTCATACGTGGCCGTGGCCGGCTTATCGCTCATCACCGGAATTCCCGCCTCGAGCGCGGCCAGCGCCACCGGCAGATGCAGATGATTCGGGGTGGCAATCACGATGAAATCAATTCCGTCGGCCCGCTTGCTTTCCGCGTCAATCATCTCCCGGTATCCCGCGTAGGCGCGTTCGGGATCGATCCCAAATTTCACTCCGGCCTCGCGCGACCGGTCTGCAGATTGAGAAAATGCGCCGGCAACCAGCTCAATCTGCCCGTCCAACTCCGCTGCAATGCGATGCACCGGTCCGATAAACGCACCCGGGCCGCCGCCCACTAACGCCATTCGCAACTTGCGCCGCTCCGCCATCCCTCTCTCCTTGCCTCCTATACTTTCGCCGTGTTCGAGCTTTCAATACCTCAGCAGTTTACGCTGCTGACCCACGATCCTGCATCGCACCTGATCGCGTGACGTGCCGCCGGCACAGACTGTTCGCGGCGCAATGCGATAGATTATTGGGTGACCATGAATACACTTTCCATTCCCGATTCTCCGCGCCGGTGGGATTGCCTGAGCCTCGGCGAAGTGATGCTTCGCCTCGATCCCGGCGAGGGCCGCATCCACACCGCGCGCCAGTTCCAGGTGTGGGAGGGCGGCGGCGAATACAACGTGGCTCGCGGCCTGCGGCGTTGCTTCGGCCTCCGCACCGCGATCGCCACTGCCCTGGCGGAAAACCCCGTGGGCCGCCTGGTTGAGGACTTCATGTTGCAGGGCGGCGTCGACACCTCCCTTCTGAAGTGGATTCCTTACGACGGTGTTGGCCGCACCGTCCGCAATGGCCTGAACTTTACCGAGCGCGGCTTCGGCGTCCGCGCGGCCGCGGGCTGCTCAGACCGTGGGCACACAGCGATCAGCCAGGTGAAGGCCGGGGATTTCGACTGGGCATCCATCCTTGGTGCGCACAACGGCACGAGGTGGTTCCATACCGGCGGCATCTTCGCGGCCCTCTCCGAATCAACGGCGAAGGTGGCCGTCGAAGCCATGGACGCGGCCCGCGCACAGGGCACCCCCGTCTCCTACGATCTCAACTTTCGCGACTCCCTGTGGAAGTCAATCGGAGGCAAAGCCAAGGCCCAGGAGGTCAACCGGGAGATCGTCCGCAAAGTCGATCTGCTGCTGGGCAACGAAGAAGATTTCTCCGCCATGCTGGGCGTGAAGATCAAAGGCGTTGGCGAAGAGTTCGACGAGTTGCCCATCGCCGGATACGAAGAGATGCTGCGCGAAGTCGCGACCGCCTATCCCAATCTCAAGCTGATCGCCAGCACCCTGCGCACTGTCCACAGCGCGAGCCGCAACGCCTGGGGCGCGGTGGCGCTCTATGAAGACAAGATCGTCCACGTCCCGCAGCGTGACATGGATATACTCGACCGCGTCGGCGGCGGCGACAGCTTCGCGTCCGGCCTGATCTACGGACTTCTCGCAGGCAGAGGGATCGAGTGGGCCGTCCGCTGCGGCGTAGCCCACGGCGCGCTGGCCATGACAACGGCGGGCGACACCAGCATGGCCACGCTCTCTGAAGTCGAACGCCTCATCAAAGGCGGCTCGGCGCGCATCGCGCGCTAACGATCTTCAACAGGCTTACGCGCGGCTGACTCGCTTTTTTTTTGGAAGGAACTCGAAAATGTCGGAAACAACCAAGCAAATCATCGAGCGCGTCGGCCTCATCCCGGTTCTCCGCGCCAAGAGCGTCGCCCAGGGGCGCGCAGTAGTCGAGGCCATGGTTGCCGGCGGCGTCACCGTTGTCGAAGTCACCATGACGGTGCCAGGCGCCATTGATCTTCTGAGGCAACTCCAAAAGGAGTATGGAGCGAAGCTCCTGCTGGGCTCGGGCACGGTTACCACCGCCGACCAGGCCCGGGCAACCATCGATGCCGGCGCAGAGTTTGTCGTGAGCCCCAGTTTGCATCCTGCAGTAATCGACACGACGAAAAAAAACGGCAAGGTTTCGTGCCCTGGCGCGCTCACGCCCACTGAGGCCATCACAGCATGGGAAGCGGGCGCCGACTATGTGAAGATCTTTCCCTGCTCGGCTGTCGGAGGCGCCAGCTACCTCAAATCGCTGCTGGCGCCGTTCCCGCATCTCAAGCTCATTCCAACCGGCGGCGTCACGCTTCAAACGGCCGAGAGCTTCATTCGCGCCGGCGCGCGGGCGCTCGGCGTGGGCGGCGACCTGGTGAATCTCGCCGCCATCGACGCGGGCAAACCGGAAACCATCACCGAAACCGCCCGGGCGTACTTGAAGGTGCTGGCCGAGGCGCGGAAGTGAAACACTGGCCACAGACAGCGGTCCTAATTGGGGAATCATCATGACCGAACCATTCCGTCTCGATCACCGCATCGCTCTGGTCACCGGGGCAGCGAGCGGCATTGGCGAAGCGACTGCCAAAGAGCTGGCCGGCGCCGGGGCATTCGCCTGGATCGCCGATATCAACCTGCCGGCCGCTGAGGCTGTTGCGAAGGCCATCGGAAACGCCAAGGCCATTGCTCTCGACGTCACCAGCCGCGAATCCATAGCCGCTGCCCTCGCGCGGATTGACCGCCTCGACATTCTGGTGAACAACGCGGGCATCGGCCACGTGGGCTCCATTGAGGCTACCGAGCCGGAGGATTTCGACCGCCTGATGAACGTGAATGTCCGGTCGGTCTACCTGGTGACGCGCGCGTTTCTTCCTTTCCTGCTGGGCGCGCGCGAGCGCCATGAAGCCGTCGGTGCGATCGTCAACATCGCCTCGGTCTCAGGGCTGGTCGGCATCAAGCAGCGCTTCGCCTACTGCACCACCAAGGGCGCAGTCATCGCCATGACCCGCCAGCTGGCCGTCGAATATCCCAAGACGCTGCGCGTGAACGCTGTCTGCCCGGGGACCGTGCAAACGCCGTTTGTCGAGAACTACCTCGAGAAGTTCCACTCGCATAACAAGGAAGAGATGCGCGCCGAGCTGCGCGCCCGCCAGCCTGTCGGACGCCTCGGGCGCCCCGAGGAAGTGGCCTCGGCGGTTCGCTATCTTGCCTCGGACGAAGCCGCCTTCGTCTCCGGGTCACTGCTCACGATCGACGGCGGGTGGACCGCCGCTTGAGGCGGCGCACACGACAATCGATTCCAATCTTGGAGAACGCACATGAAGCTCGTATCCTTTTCCACCTCAGACGGCAAGATCCGCCCGGGCGCCCTGCTTGAGGAGGCCGGCCAGGTGGTCGATCTTTCCGCTGGGCACGGTGACACACTTGCCGCAATTGGCGCGGGGATTGCCACAATCGACAAGGCCGACTCCTATCCCCGCTACAAGCTCAGCGACGTCCGCCTTCACGCGCCGATCTCGAACCCTCCGCGCGTCTTCGCGATCGGCCTCAATTACCGCGAACACGCCATCGAGACGAAAATGGCCTTCCCCGAATTTCCGGTGGTCTTCTTCAAGCTGCAAACCTCCATCGTCGGCCCAGGAGAAGCCATCGTTCTGCCTAAGAACTCCACCGAACCGGACTATGAGGCCGAACTGGCTTTCGTGATCGGCAAAGGCGGCTATCGCATTCCCGCCTCCGCCTGGCGCGAACACGTTTACGGCTACACCATCGTGAATGACGTCAGCGCCCGCGACATTCAGCGCTCCACTTCGCAGTGGTCCCTGGCCAAGAGCTTTCCGAGCTTCTGCCCCATGGGCCCGGCCATCGTCACGGCGGACGACATCGCCGACCCTCACGCGCTGGCGATCAGACTCTCGATCGACGGCGAGGTGCTGCAGAACTCGAACACCAATGAGTTGCTTTTCAAGATTCCCGAGTTAGTCGAATATATTTCGTCGATCACGCCGCTGCTGGCGGGCGACATCGTCTCCACCGGGACCCCCTCAGGCGTCGGCATGGGCCGCGCCCCCAAGCGCTGGCTCAAGCCCGGCGAGACGGTGACTGTCACGATTGAGGGGCTGGGGTCGCTGATTAATCCGGTCGTCGCTGAATAAGAAAAGGCCCTCAGCTCGAGGGCCTTTTCGCTCTCTCCGGCAACTCTAAGGCTATATCGAAGCATTTCCGCGCAGCGGGGAGCAGCCCCGCCGCAGGTTACGGAGTTGGCCCGAGCGCAGGTGGCGGGGTTGGCCCCGCCGCAGTTGGCGCGTCGCCGCCAAACCACGCGTAAAGCGCGACACCGGCAAAGCCGACAACGGGCACAAGGTAGGCCGTCTCGATCGAGGGCAACATCCCCATCACCTTGGTCAGAGCAGCTCCGCCCAGGATCGCCATGACCAGAAGCGAACCGGCCGTCTTGGTCCTGTCGCCCATCCCCTTCAGCCCCAGCGCGAAGATGGTCGGGAACATGATGGACATGAAGAGGCTGGTCGTAAGCAGGCACCACACGCCCACCCAGCCCGGCCGCGTGACGGCCACCAGGCCCAGCAGGACGTTGATGATCGCATAAACGCCCAGCATGGTCCGCGCCCTGAAATGCTTCATCAGCCAGGCGGAGCTGAATCGCCCAACCGCGAATGCAGCCAGGGTACCGGTGAGCATATAACCGGCCGGCCGCGAACCCACCCCGGTCGCCGAGCGCACATAGGCGATGAAGTAGCTCCAGGTACCTACCTGCGCGCCCACATAAAGAAACTGCGCAAAGATAGCCAGAACAAAATGCCTCTGAAACAGCGGGACGTGCCTGGGCGGGCCGGCATCTTCTCTGGAAACGTCCTCGGCGCCAAGCGGCGGGAATTTGGTGATTGCCACCAGCCCGGCCCACAGCAGGGCAATCGCCCCTATGACCAGATAAGGCGCGACAACCCGCAGCGTCTCTCCGTGCAGATAACGTTGGTAAGTCCCGGCCGCCTTCATCGATGCGACCTGCGCGTCGGTGAGATCGACGCCGGAAAAGATGAACACCGTTCCCAGCAACCCCGCCGTAATGGATCCGAGCGGATTAAACGCCTGCGAAAAATTCAGCCTTCGCTCGCTCGACGCCGACGGGCCCAGCTGGGCGATAAACGGGTTTGACGCGGTCTCAAGAAACGACAGGCCGCTGGCGATCACAAACAGCGCCGCGAGGAAAAACCAGTACTCGCCCGCCCGCGCCGCCGGCCAGAACATCCAGCATCCACTGCCCAGCAGGCAAAGCCCGGTCACGATGCCTGTCTTGTAACCGAATTTCGTCATCAGCTGCCCGGCCGGAATCGCCAGGGTGAAGTAGCCGAGGTAAAAGGAAATCTGCACCCACGCCGCGCTCGACCGGGTGATGGTAAATGACTTCATGAATTGCGGAATCAGGATGTCATTGAGATTGTTGGGAATCGCCCACAGAAAAAAGAGGAAGGTCACCACCGCGAACGGCAGCACCCTTCCAGCCGGTATCAGCGGCGCATTCAAGTCTTCGTGTGACTGCCGTCCATCTTCACCCGTCGAGCCAGCGTAAATCCCCAACCTTATCCCACCCTTTCTGAAACCCGAAGCGCCCGGGGCGCCACGGGACCGGCGTAGCACCGTGGTCCCGCACGCAATTTTCAGGGCACAGTTATCGGTGACTAAAACGTCCCAACCTTTCTACCGAATCAGGGGCATGGCTGGCAAATGATACGAGAACCTGCGTGAGAGCCGTGTCGATTCACATGTTGAAATATCAAGATCGTGAAGGGCGGATTTTTCCTAAGGAATGCCACTGCATCGAGGTTTCTCGAAAGAGCAGAGTCGAAGCCGGAGTAGCCGTCATTCTGCCGTCAATGCGCCGTATCGGGCGCCGTACAAGGGGAGAATCGGCGGTTCGTACAACGGGCGAAGGGCCGAAGCGAGTATCCCAGGTCTCGGGTTTGAGACCTTGGGGGAACCACGTCAAACAACCGCTCTACTAGCGAGATCGAATGGCGTTCACAGGATCGGTGCGCATGGCCTTGAGCGCCGGAAGATAACTGGCTGCAACTCCCACGAGCAACAACAGTACGGTTACCGAAAGAACAGTCTGCGGATCCATCGCGGAGACGCCGAAAAGGAGCCCGTGCAACATGCGCGTGAGCAGCAGCGACATGGAGAGCCCCAGCAGCAGCCCAATGGCAGTCAGCCGCACCCCCTGCAGCAGGACCATGCGCAGTACGTCGGTGCGCGATGCACCCAGGGCAACACGAATCCCGATCTCATGCGTGCGCAGTTGCGTCCGGTAGGCCATGACGCCATAGATACCCGAGGCCGCCAGAATCAGTGCGAGCATCGCAAACACACTGGAGAATGTGCTTTCAATCAATTCAAACATGTTTCCTGTGCGCGTGCTTTCCTCCAGCGAGCGCACATCGAATACCGGCAGCTTGCCATTGATTTCGTGGACTGCCTTTTCGACGGCCTGAGCGCTTAGTTCCGGATCGCCCCTGGTGCGCAGATGAAAGATCGCCTGCGGGCCGGCAAACTGAAAGTATGAAAGATAGATGAGCGGCTCGGGCGCTTCATTCATGCGTTGATGGCTGCAGTTTTTCGCGACCCCGACCACAGTGACCCAGTTGTCGTAGACGCGAATCCGTTTGCCGATGGCGCGCTGCCCCGGCCAGAAACGGTTAGCCATGGTTTGATCCACGATCGCGACCATCGGCTCGTCTTCGCCATCCTGCGCGGTGAATTCCCTGCCTTCGAGCAAGGGGATCTTCATGGTCTGAAAATACCCGGCGGTCACCGAGGCGTTTCTCACTTCCATGGACTCATGCGGTTTGGGCGCATAGCCCTCCGGAAAGGCGTCCGTAGATCCGCGGTTGAGGCTGAGCGGCACCCAGTCAGACAGAGCGACCGAGGTTACCCCTGGCAGCAACTCAAGTTTCGAGAGAAGGCGGCGATGAAACGCTAGTGTATCGGAATAGGAATATCCCGCGGCTCGAAGATCCACGGAGGCCAGGAGTACATGCGTGCGGTCGAAGCCGAGGTCTGCTTCGGCCGTCTTCCCGAGCGTGCGAATGAACAGCCCGGCGGTGATGAGAAGAGCCAGAGAAAGCGCAATCTGCGCGACTACCAGCCCGCTCAACAGGTACTGATTGTGAGCGCTTGAAGAGACGCTGCCTGCTTCTTCTTTAAGCACTTCGGCGGCAGAGACGCCTGACGATCTCCATGCCGGCATGGCGCCGCAGAGCACGCTGGACAGAACCGCAAGCACCATGATGGCGATGGTCACACGCGCATCGAGAAAACCATTGATCGCGAGAGGGTTGCTGTTTGGCGGAATGAATCTGGCCAGCGATTTCGCCGACCATGAAGTGAGCAAGACGGCCAGCGCGCCACCGCCGAGCGAAAGCAGCAGGCCCTCCAGAATCATCTGCCGCATCAGTTGGACCCGGTTGGCTCCCAGCGATTGCCGGATTGCAATCTCACGCCGCCGGGAGATGAATCGAACCAGCATCAGCGTGGCGATGTTAGCGCAGGTGAGCAGGAGAACAGCGCCTGCAATGGGCAGCAGAATGGGCAGCGTTGAGGCCAGGTATGCGTTGGCGCCGAACGGAGAACGCCATAGAGGGTCGAGAGAGATGGTGTTCACGTCAAGGTGATCGTTGGGATAATCGGCCACCAACTGGCGCATCTGCAATTCGAGGTCCTGGGTGGAGCTGGCGCGGCTGACACCGGGGCGCAGGCGTCCGATCACGTTGAGCCAGGGGCGTCCGCGAGCCTCCAGCTGCCAGTTGAAGCCCTCCTGGCGGATGGGTGAAAGCGGCGCCCACACATCTTCGCGAATGCCCGGCATGGCGCCGATGAAGCCCTTGGGCGCTACGCCGATCACGGTGAGAGATCTCTGGTTGATATCGACAGACTTTCCCACAATGTCCGGGTCCGCGGCAAAGCGCGTCTGCCAGAGGTCGTAACCCAGAACCAGGTAGGGAGCGCCGCCGGGGTTCGCTTCTTCGTCCATTCGGAAGAAGCGGCCGAGGTGTGGCTTGATTCCGAGCACGTCGAAATAGTTTGCTGAAACATTGGCTGCATAAATGCGCTGCGGCGTGTCTCCACCGGTTAGCGCCGCCCAGTCTGCGTGGTAGCCCAGCATTCCATTGAAGCTGTGGTTCATCGCCCGCAGGTCGCGATAGTCCGGATAAGAAAGCGGAGGCGATGGCGAGTTGTTCCTCGCGCCGCGCTCAAGGGTGACAAGGCTGCCCGTGTTTGCGGCGCCGGGGATGGGGTTCAGAAGTGTGGAATTGATCCAACTGAAGACCGTCCCGTTGGCGCAGATGCCGAGGGCCAACATGACT
>Ga0182013_10003748_pt1 | contig 18770 bp, 17 predicted proteins | sample 612S2MmetaG_FD_120487 | JGI IMG/M metagenome (GOLD analysis project Ga0182013, IMG submission 120487) | Permafrost microbial communities from Stordalen Mire, Sweden - 612S2M metaG | ecosystem: Environmental > Terrestrial > Soil > Wetlands > Permafrost | place: Sweden: Stordalen | collected... | reverse complement strand
TCCGCCTGGAAATCGACGATACCGCCGCGTTCGAGGAACTGATGGATCAGGAAGCCTACGACGAGTACGTGGAGACGCTGTGAGCATGGATCTCCTCGCGGAACTTGAGGCCGCCGACCAGTTTGTTTCTCGCCACATCGGGCCGTCCGACGCCGGCATCGCGGCGATGCTGCGCGTGATCGGACGCGCCAGCCTGGATGATGCGGCGGCGGCCGCCGTGCCGGAGTCGATCCGTTCCAATCAGGCGATGAATTTGCCGCCGCCGGTCGACGAGGCCGCCGTGATCGCCGAACTGCGTGCGTTGGCCGATCGCAATGTGTTGAAGAAGTCGCTGATCGGCATGGGCTACCACGGCACCGTCACGCCGCCGGTGATCCTGCGAAATGTCCTGGAAAACCCCGGCTGGTACACCGCCTATACGCCGTATCAGGCGGAAATCGCGCAGGGCCGTCTCGAGGCTCTGGTCAACTTTCAAACGCTGGTCTGTGAACTGACCGGCATGGAAATCGCCAACGCCTCGATGCTGGATGAAGCGACCGCGGCGGCCGAGGCGATGGCGATGGCGCATGCCATCAGCAAAACGAAATCCGATGTGATTGCCGTGGCCGACGACGTGCACCCGCAAACGCGCGCGGTGCTGACCACGCGGGCGCGGGCTTTGGGGATTTCTTTGGGACAGGTAGGGGAAGCGAAGCCATTCGCGATTCTGCTGCAATATCCTGGAACAACCGGTCAGGTGCGCGATCTGACAGCGGAAATCGCGGCGGCTCATGCACAGGGTGCGCTGGCGATCGTCGCGGCGGATCCGTTGGCGCTGGTTTTGTTAAAGCCGCCCGGGGAAATGGGCGCGGACATTGTCGTTGGTTCTTCGCAACGGTTTGGCGTGCCGATGGGGTTCGGGGGTCCTCATGCGGCGTTTTTCGCCACCCGCGATGCGTTCAAACGCCACATGCCGGGCCGGCTGGTCGGTGTCTCCGTCGATGCGGTCGGGGAGCCGGCGATGCGGCTGGCGCTGCAAACGCGCGAGCAACATATCAGGCGGGAAAAGGCCACGTCGAATATCTGCACCGCGCAGGTGTTGCTGGCGGTGATCGCGGGCATGTACGCCGTGTGGCATGGGCCGGATGGGCTGCGTCGGATCGCCCGGCGGGTTGGGTTGCAGGCGCGCATGCTGGCGGATTGCGCGAAGCGTGGCGGGTTTGGCATTCGGCACGCGGCGTTTTTCGATACGATCGTGGTGGAATGCGTCAATCCGGATGCTCTGCTGCGCGCGGCGCGCGAGTCGGGATTTAATTTCCGCCGGGTCGATGATGGCGCGGTGGGAATCGCGCTGGATGAAACCGTCACGCGTGACGATCTTAACGCGCTGGCGGCGCTTCTGGGCGCGCCTTTGGCCGGAGCCGTTCCAGGCTTCGCGGCACGCGCCGATGCGTTTCTGGCGCAGACCGTTTTCAATCGGTATCATTCGGAGCATGAGATGCTCCGTTATCTCAAGCGTCTGGAAGACAAGGACATCGCGTTGAATCGGTCCATGATTCCTCTGGGGTCATGCACGATGAAATTGAACGCCACCGCCGAAATGATCCCGATCACGCTGCCGGGTTTCGCGGCGATCCACCCCTTCGCGCCGGACGATCAGACCGAGGGGTTTCGCGTGTTGATCCAACGCCTGGCCGATTGGTTGCGGGAGCTCACCGGCTTCGCGGCGGTGTCGTTGCAGCCCAATGCCGGTTCTCAGGGCGAATACGCCGGACTGCTGGCGATCCGCCGTTGGCATGAATCCCGCGGCGAGACGCATCGCGATATTTGCCTGATCCCGTCTTCGGCGCATGGCACCAACCCTGCCAGCGCCGCGATGGCCGGACTTCGCGTCGGCGTAGTTGGCTGCGATCGCGATGGCAATGTCGATCTGGACGATTTGCGCGCGAAGGTCGCGGCCAACCGGGATCGGTTGTCGGCGTTGATGATTACCTATCCCTCGACGCATGGGGTCTTTGAGGCCGAAATTCGTGACATTTGCTCGGCCGTGCACGACGCGGGCGGCCAGGTTTACATGGACGGCGCGAATATGAACGCCCAGTTGGGGCTGACCTCACCGGGACTGATCGGGGCGGATGTTTGCCATTTGAATTTGCACAAGACGTTCTGCATCCCGCATGGCGGCGGTGGGCCGGGTGTTGGGCCGATCGGCGTCGCCTCGCACCTGGTGCCGTTCCTGCCGGGCGATCCGCTGGACGTGGACGCGGGCGCGGTTTCGGCGGCGCGTTTTGGCAGTGCGCTGATTTTGCCGATTTCCTACGCCTATATCCGGATGATGGGTGCCGCGGGATTGAAACGCGCGACCGAGGTCGCGATCCTGAACGCCAATTATATCGCCGCGCGGCTGAACGAGTCATATCCCGTGTTGTATCGCGGCGGCAACGGCATGGTGGCGCATGAATGCATCATCGATTGCCGCGGCTTTCAGGCCGACTCCGGCGTGATGGTGGAGGATATCGCCAAGCGGTTGCAGGATTACGGTTACCACGCGCCGACGATGTCCTGGCCGGTCGCGGGAACGTTGATGATCGAACCGACCGAAAGCGAATCGAAAGCCGAACTAGACCGATTTTGCGATGCCATGATCGCGATTCGGGGGGAAATCGACTCGATCGCCGCCGGCCGGATGGATAAGGCCGACAATCCTCTGAAAAACGCGCCGCACACCGCGCGCGAAGTCACGGCGGACGTTTGGAACCACGCTTACTCGCGTGAGCAGGCGGCGTTTCCGTTGCCGTTCGTTGCCGCGGCGAAGTACTGGCCGCCGGTAAAGCGGATCGACAATGTTTACGGCGACCGCAATCTGGTTTGCACCTGCGCCCCGCTGGAAGCTTACGCGGAGGCGGCGGAATAGGGTTAACGCGGCCGGCGTTCCGGCACCTGGGCGTGCGAGCCGCCGTGTTCCGGCCATTCCCACGGACCATCCACGTCCACGCCTCGCGCGCGGAGCATTTCGATATGGTTTTCGGCGTTGTCCTGGGGTTTGTAGCCGAGAAAATCCCAGTTGGTGCTGGCGATTTTGATGCGGGTATTGGCCGAGTAGCCGTTTACGATCAGACAACCGGGATCCGCATGGCGCAGCGACGCATCAACCAAACGCGCCACGTCTCCTGGGCTTAACCACGTCGCCAAAGAACGTTGATCGATTGGCAGCGTGCGATAGGTGCCAATCCGCATCGACACCGAACGGATCCCGTGGCGGTCGAAATAATTCCGGAGGATCGTCTCGCCGTACACCTTAAACGCGCCGTAGAGACTGTCCGGCCTGGGTGGCATCTCCGGACTGACCCTTTCGTCAATCGGGTAACAGCCAAAAGCGTGATTGCTGCTGGCGTAAACAATGCGCTGTACGCCCGCGAGCCTGGCGCTTTCGAAGACGTCGAACACGCCGCGGACATTGACGCGAAACAGATCCTCCAGCGAGTAATCGGCCCCAACACCGGTCAGATGCACCACCGCGCTGACGCCTTGCATCATGCGATCGATGGCGGCCCGATCACCGACGTCCGCGACGATCGGTTCCTCATTCGGAGTGGGGTTTTTGACCGGCCGCGCGTCGGTCAACCGCAAATGCCGCCAACCCGAGCGCAGACCGTCGCGCAACGCAGTGCCAATGGCGCCGGCCGCGCCGGTGATCAGAACCGTATCGTTGTCAGGGTCGATCATGTGTCCGCCAACATCGTCAGGATGTGGTCGCGCGCGGCGATGTCGCCGTCGTCATGCACCGGTTGGATCGCCACATGCGTCGCACCCGCCGCGAAGTGCGCGCGCAGGCCTTGTTTCACTTTATCGGCGCCACCCCACAGAACCATCGCGTCGATAAACGCGTCGGAACCGCCGTTGCTCAGGTCCGCCTCGGTGAAGCCAATGCGCAGCCAGTTGTTGCGATAATTATCCAGGACCATGTAGCGCGAGAGCTCCTTGCGCCCGAGCGCGCGGGCCTTCGCCGGATCGGTTTCCAGCGTGACTTTTTGCTCGATCGCGCACCATTTGTTGGGACCGAGGATCTTCGCGGCCTCAGCGGTGTGCTTTGGCGTGGTGTTGTATGGCAGGGCGCCTCGGGTCAATTCGCCTGACAGTTTCAACATCAACGGTCCAAGCGCGGCGACGGCGAGGGGAAACTGATCCGCCCCCGCTTCACCCTGACAAATGCCATTCAAGTAGCGCCGCATTTCCGGGATCGGCTTTTCGTAGGTATGACCGCGAATGCCTTCCACCATGGGACGATGACTCACGCCAAGGCCAAGGATGAACCGACCACCATACAGATCGTTCAGCGTAATCATTCCGCGCCGGGACGTGAACGCGTCGCGCGCGTAGATGCTGGCGATCGAGCTGCCGATCTTCAACTTCGACGTGCAAGACAACATAAAACCCGCGACGGCGAACGATTCGTAACCGCGCGACTCAGGATACCACAACGTATCGTATCCGAGCTTTTCGACGGTTTGCACGAATTCCTTGATTTGCGCTGGCCCGCCAAGCTTATCGGTCGAGTACCACGCGCCAAGCCGGCCAAGCTGCATCATCGATCCCTCCATGTTAAGTCGCCACCGTGATTCCGTGCGCGGCCAGGCCTTCTATTTCTCGCGCCGTAAATCCCGCCTCGCTTAGAATTTCGCTGTTATGTTCGCCTACTTTTGGCGGTTGCCTGGTAAGCCCGGGTCTCTGATGATCGCCGAATTCGATTGGTAAAGCGGGCAATCCAACAATTTTCCCGTCGCCACCGCCAAAACGCGACACATAAACATCCAACAGCCCACCCGTCGCGAGTAAGTGTGGATCGACGAACATGTCTTTCGGTTGCCCGACGGGAGCCCATGAAACGTTGGCTCGCTCGCAACGGGCTTCAATTTCGGATTGAGGGTATTTGATCAGGATGTCTTGCAGCGCCGGGATCAACCAGGATCGTTCCGCCAGCCGCGTGACGTTGGTCGCCAGCCGCGGGTCGGCGGCGAGTTCCTGAAGGCCGAACTCCTCGACGAAACGGGTCCATTGTTGGTCGCTGGTGACACCGATGAACAGTTGACCATCGCCCGCGGTGTTGAAGACCTCATAGATGGCCCAGGCCCCTCGGCGAGCGGGCATCGGACGCGCTTCGAGGCCGGTGGCGGCCATGCCGGCCATGTGCGTGCTCATGAGAAACGCGGCACTTTCGAACAGCGCGCTGCTGACGCGCTGTCCTTTGCCGGTGATATCACGCTCCCGCAACGCGGCCAGCGCGGCGACCACGCCGAACACCGCGCCCATGATGTCGATCACGGACGCTCCGGCGCGCAACGGGCGTCCGGGAGGTCCTGTCATCCAGGCGAGGCCGGTCTGGAATTGCACCACTTCATCCAAAGCGGGCCGGTGTTCGTAGGGTCCGGCGAGATAACCTTTCAAAGCCAGATAAATCAACCTCGGGTTGTGCGGCGCGAAGTGTTCGTAGCCACACTTCAGGCGTTCCATCGTGCCGGGGCCGTAGTTTTCCAGCACGACGTCGGTGTTTTCGACCAATCGATAGATTGCCGCCTGACCCTCGGGCTTTTTCAGGTCGATCGCCAGGCTGCGTTTGTCGCGGTTGAACGCCGCGAAGAATCCGGCCCCGAAGCCGCCTAGTTTCCGGGTATGATCGCCATTGGGGGCCGGTTCAACCTTGATGACGTCGGCGCCAAGTTCCGCGAACAGCAAACCGGCGGTCGGCCCCATGACGGTGTGGGTAAACTCGAGAACCTTCAATCCCGCCAGGGGCCGAGCCGACATCAGGCCGCCATCCGCCGGAACGCGTCCAGGCTTCCCGCGTGGATCAGTTCGCCGGGCAATTGATGGCCAACGATGTCTTCCGCCATGCGCCCGACTTCAATGAGTTTATCCAGGTCTATACCCGTATCGATGCCCATTTCCTCGCACAACAGCACGAGTTCTTCGGTGCAGATATTGCCCGCCGCTTTAGGTTGGCCGGCGAATGGACAGCCGCCCAGGCCGCCGACGGTGGAATCGAAACGAGTGACGCCCAGTTTCAGGCCGGCATGTGCGTTGGCGACCGCGAGGCCTCGGGTGTCGTGCAAATGCAGAGATATTTTCATGTCTGGCCACCGCTCCCGCACCGCCGCGATCGCGCGCTCGATCCGCACTGGCGTGGCCCATCCCATCGTGTCCGCCAGTGAGAACAACGAAATCTTCGCGCCGGTTTCATCCGCGATCTTCATCCCGTCTTCCAGCGTCTTCACGACCTGCGCGGGAGGAATGTCGCCCTGATAGTTGCAGCCGAACGCGGCCATCACGCCGACACGGGTCACCGGAACGCCTTTGGCGGCGTGAAGCTCGGCGAGGCGCCGCATCGCTTCGAGATTCTCCGCATGTGTGCGATGCAGGTTCTTCTTGGTGAACCCCTCCGACGCCGTCAGCGAAATCGAACCACTGATGGTAAGTTTGTCCTTGAACGCCAATGCCCTGTCCAGGCCGTTTCCATTGAAGAAAAGCCCGGTGTAACGCACGCCCGGTTTGGCCGTGAATCCCGCCACGACCGCTTCCGCGTCCGCCCAACCGGGAACCAGCCGCGGATTGACGAAGGAGCAAACCTGGATGTGATGCAGGCCGGTTTCCGACAACGCGTCGATCAGGCGGATCTTGTCCGCGGTACTGATCGGTCCGGGTTCAATCTGAAATCCTTCACGCGGGCCTTCCTCGTGGATTTCAACATGTTTCGGCAGGTCGCTCATGGTCTGGTCCTTTCAGATGACTTTGGCGGCTTTGAAACCGGCGATATCGCCTTTGCTATAGCCAAGCTCCGTGAGTATTTCTTCATTGTGCTGACCGAACATAGGCGGCGGACGATCGACTTGTGGTCCGCCATGCGCGAACTTGAACGCCGCGACCGGCACGGTGAACGCCCCCGAAATCCCGGGCACGTTTTCATGCTTGTGCAGAATGTTCCGGCTGGCGATTTGCGGATCCGCCAGCGCTTCGCCCATCGTCCGCACGCGACTGGCGGGAACATGCCGTTCCTGCAACCACACTTCCCATTCCGCCGCCGTGCGGGTCAGCATGAGTTCGCTGAGCACCTTAACCTCACGGTCATGATCGGCGTGACGCTCATCGTTGGTGCGTTTGATCATGTCGGGCCGTTCCAGCACCGTCCATAGCCGGCGTTGCTGCCGCAGGTTGGAGGCTCCGATCATGACCATGCCGTCCTTGGTCCGATACGCCTGACTGGTCGCGTGGCCGGTCGTGTTCCCCGACGGTTTCGGATGCTTGCCGTTGCGCAGGTATCCCGTGACGTGGCTCGCCATCAGGATCATCGCCACGTCCAACATCGCCATATCGACTCGTTGCCCCAGACCGGTCCGTTCCCGCTGGAACAGCGCCGCGGACAGAGCATAGGCTCCCATCGTGCCGGTCGCGTAATCGATCGCGGGCGCGCCGATCTTGATCGGATTGGTATCCGCCGTACCGGTCATCGCCATGATGCCAGACGTGGACTGGATGACATGGTCGTAAGCGGTTTGCACCCGGCGCGGTCCACCCTGACCGAACGCCGAGAACGAGGCATAAATCAGTTTCGGATTGATCTTCTTCAGGTCCTCGTAGCCGAGTCCCAGCGCCTCGAAAGCTCCGGGCCGATAGTTCTCGACCAGCACATCGGCCGTGACGACGAGCTTCTTCAAAATCTCTCGTCCCTGTTCCGTCTTCAAATTCAGCGTGATCGCGCGTTTGTTGGAGCCCTGGGTCAGGAATCCGGTGCCCATATTGGCATGGTTCAGATCGTTGTCGCTGCCGGAATCCCTGCTCTGATCTGGATCATCGGGATGTTCGACTTTAATCACATCCGCGCCCAGCAGCCCGAGCTGATAGGCGGCGAACGGACCCGCCAGCACGTGCGTGATGTCGATGATTCGGATGCCTTCGAATGGGCGTGACACGGCGGCTCCTCCAGGCTTTTTCACCGCCGAAGGTGCAACCTTGCCCCCGCCCCGTCAACACGCTTGGATGGTGAACGACAAAGGGGAGGGCAGGGGATGCCGGTTGATCTGATCATCGAAGGCGCGGTCGCCAAGGTCGTGTTGAACCGTCCGGAGCGGCTGAATGCCCTGACGTGGGAAATGCGCCAGCAATTGCGCGAGTATTTCTCTGAACTACGCTTCAACGATGCCGTTCGAGCCATCATTGTTACGGGTGAGGGCCGTGCGTTCTGTACCGGCGCGGACGTGGGCAACATGGAGCGCAAGGGCCTGCGCGGGGAGCGTGAAAAGCTCCAGCAGGGCAGCCATTCCTATATGCGGGTGCTGACCGCGATCGAAAAGCCGGTGATCGCCGCGGTGCGCGGTCCGACCGTCGGTATCGGTTGGAGCATCGCGATGGGTTGCGACCTGATTGTCGCATCCGAGACGGCTCGGTTCTCACAAATCTTCCGCCGGCTCGGTCTGGCGCCCGATGGCGGCGCGATTTGGTGTCTGACGAAACGAATTGGTATGGCACGCGCCAAGGAACTGGTGTTCACCGGCCGCTTTGTCGATGCGGCCGAGGCCTTGTCCCTGGGCCTTGTGAATTCGGTCGTTCCGGACGGCGAACTGATGGCGAAGGCGGAAGAACTGGCCGCCGATCTCGCGTCAGGCCCAACCTTCGCGTTCGGCATGGCGAAGAAGATGTTCTCCATGGCCAACAGCACCTACGAAGATTTTCTCGACCTCGAAAGTCTCATTCAACCGCAACTGGGCCAGACCGAGGACCACCGCGAAGGTGTCGCCGCGTTCAAGGAAAAGCGTCCACCAAAATTCAAGGGGCAGTGAACCGAACGACCGGCGAGGGGATGCTTTCGATCATCACGTTGATGCAGGCGGGTTTGCCGCTGGCCAATGCGCGTTCGACGGCGCCCGCCACATCCGCGAGGTTTTCGACCAGTTCCCCATGACCGCCCAGAGCCGCGACAACGAGGTCATACCGTGTCGGATCGAGCTCGCAACCATGAGCGCGGTTCGGACCGTAATCGCGAACCTGCAGATTATACTCCGCGTTCCAGCGGCAATCCGTGCCGACGATGGCAATGAACGGCAGCTTCAACCGCACGGCGGTTTCGAATTCGGCCATATGAAAACCGAAGGTCCCGTCACCAAGAACCGCGAAGACAGGCGCGGAATCCTCAACCACGCGCGAGGCGGCGGCAATGGGTAACGACGAACCGATGGATCCCGCGACGCCGTTGATCATGCGCCGGTCGTTCCGCAAAATCGCCTGCCCCCATTGGGCGAACTCTCCCCCATCGCAAATCAGGATAGTGTCGGGGTCTCGTTCCACGAAGGGTTTCAACGCCTGGAATAATTCGGCGGGATGCAGCTTCCCGGTCGTCTGCGACTTAAGATTTGCCCACGATGCCGGTCTGTCGTCCATCAACTGACGCGCTTCGCTCAGCCAGGCACTCCCGGGAGCTTTGCCCGCACCGACCCGCAGCAACGCCTCCGCGGCCGGTAACGTGTCCGCGATGCAACCAAATGCCAGTCGAGGCCCGAGTTCGCGAGCGGCACGATCGACCAGCGCACCTTCTGGATCGATGCAAATGAAACGGCATGCCGGGTCGATCGGCGGTCCGCCAAACTTCAAGGTAAAGTCGAAGGCTTTTCCCAGAAGAATGATCAGATCGGTGCGGCGCGCCACTTCGGCGAACGCACCCAGTGTCGCATCGTTGAAGCCACGCGGGCTCTCCATGATGCAACAGGGAATCGCCAATGCCGTTTCGATGCGTGACAGGAACGCTCGGCCCTGCCGGTTGGCCAGTTGGGGTCCGGCGACAAGCAAAGGCCGCCGTGCGGTGCCGATGATTGAAAAGATCGCCTCCGCCCCGGCGTCGCTGAGCGTGACAAGCCGGTCGGCGAAGTCCTTGTCCGTGGGCCAAACAACGGCACTTTCCGGCACCGTCGCGTCCAGCACATCCGACGGCAAACTTAAATGCACCGGGCCTGGGCGGCCGGAGATCGCGATGCGGATCGCCTTCGCCACATCCATGCCAACGGTCGCGGTGTTGGTCGCCATCCAGGACGCTTTTGTCACCGGGGCAGCCATGTCGGCCTGACGCAATTCCTGAAAGCCGCCACGGCCGAGTTGATCGGTTTCCGTATGGCCGGACAGCAGAACCATCGGTGACTCCTGGCCTTGCGCGGTGAACAACGCACCCACCGCGTTCGCGTGGCCGGGCCCGCCGGTAACCCAGGCGATGCCGGGCTTGCCGGTCAGCCGTCCATAAGCGTCCGCCATGTGGACCGACGCGGCTTCATGGCGAACATGCATCAGTTGCAATTTGCTGTCGATCGCGGCGTCGAACAGCGACATGATATGGTTGCCGGAGAGCGTGAAGATCGTCGTGTATCCGGCTCGTTCCAGCGTCTTGATAACAATGTCGGCGCCGCGCAAGTTCGTTGCCATTTCGTGGGCTTTCAAAAGCAGTCGACGGGAAGCCGAAGCCCCCCGTCGGTGCGATACTCAGATCGGATCCCAGGCATAGACGTCGCGGGTCCGTTCCAATGGGGTAAAGGCCTTTTCAACGGCGGGGAGCCATTGCTCCGCCAGCTTCTCCGGGGTCCAGCCATCCGGCCGCGCCATGATGCGGATCGGACGAGGCTGGTTGTAGAGATAAATTTCGTTGCCACGAACGCCGAAGATCTGGCCTGACACCTTCGCCGCGGCATCGGTGCCCAGGAAGGCGATCAGTTGTGCGATGTGGTCGGGACGGGTGCGCTCGGCGCGTGCCTTCAATTGCTCCTCGGTCTGGCCAGGCACCGTTTCGATCATGCGGCTGAACGCGTGCGGACCAATGCAGTTGGAGCGGATGTGGTACCGTTGCATATCCATCGCAATGTTGCGCGACAGGCCGGCGATACCGAGCTTCGCGGCGCCGTAATTCACCTGACCCACGCTGCCGATCAGCCCGGAGGTCGACGTGATGTGTACGAAACAACCACTCTCCTGCTTACGGAAATGCGTGACGGCGGCGCGGCTGACATAAAACGCGCCATAGAGATGCACCTTGATCACCGCGTCGAATTCTTCTGGCGACATATAGTGAAACATTCGATCGCGCAAAATGCCCGCGTTGTTCACCACCATATCGATTCGCCCGAACGTATCGACTGCCTGCTTCACCATCGCCTGCGCGTCGTCCCAACTGGCGACACTGCCGCCGTTCGCAACCGCGCGGCCGGCACCATTGGCCTGGGTAATTTCGGCGACGACCCGATGGGCCGGGCCGTCATCCTGGCCCTCGCCGGTCACACTCGCGCCGACGTCGTTGACGACGACCTGCGCGCCATTCGCGGCGAGGGCGATCGCGGTCGCGCGGCCGATTCCACCGCCCGCACCGGTAACGACGGCAACCTTGCCATCCAACATTCCCATTGCATTTCCTCCTACAGAATCAGGGCCCGGACAGCATGCGTCAGGAAGCGGCCGGTGTCATCTCCCCCTACAGCCCCTGGGCGTGCAGGAAATAATGGATCGCCTGCGACATGGTTCCGGGAGTCTGGACCGAGGCGAAATGTCCCGTATTCAACTCCAGAAACTCCGCGCCGGGGATTTGCTTCGCCATCGGTTCGATGACCGAAGGGGCTCGCAACGCATCATGCCGGCCAGCGGTCACCAGAGTGGGACAGGCGATTTTCGACAGTTCGCCGGTGATGTCCTCGTTGGCGAGCATCCGGTTGATCGCCGCGAGACTTTGTGGATCGTTGCCAAGCCAGCGAGCGCGAAACTGGCGGAATACGTCGGCGTTGTGGCGGACGACGGGCGGATAGGATGCCGCGAGGCTTGCTTCCACGACACCGCGCATTCCGCCGGCCTCGATCGCCGCGGCACGCTCCAGCGTCTGCTGCCGCCGTTCCGCCGATACGCCGGTCGCCGGGCCGTGCAGGACAAGTGCCGCGACACGTTCCGGATTGCGAACGGCGAAGTGGACGCCGATCGCCGCGCCCACCGCGATGCCGGCGATGGCGACCTTGCCGGTGATGCGCAGGGCATCCAGCAGGAATTTAAGGTCCTCGGCCATATCGTTCCAGGTGACGGAGCCTCCAATCTTCTCCGACAGTCCCGCGCCGCGCGTGTCGTAACGCAGCACCTGACGGCCATTGTTCAGCGCGCCGAGTCCCTGATCCCAACTGTCGAGTGTGCCGCCCATCTCGTGGATCAGCACCAGGGTCGTCGGGCCGGCACCGCTCATTTCGTAGCGCAGGCAGGTGCCGTTGACTTCGATCCAGTTCATGGTGACGCTCCCATTCATCCCTGGCGGAAGCCTATTCCATGCCGCCGTTTTCGTGAAGGCTCAGGCTATGATGACGTTGCATTGGTCGCCTCGCTCGCCGTACGTCAGGAAGGTGATGATCGCGGCGCATGAGATGGGGCTTACGGATCGGATCACCACCGTTCGTACGATCGTTGGCGGAACGACTCCGCATGCGGAGCTTATGAAGATCAATCCGCTTGGTAAGATTCCAACGCTGGAAATCGGCGATGGCACGGTGATTTACGACTCGCCTGTGGTCATCGAGTATCTCGACACGCTGCACACAGGAACGAAACTCATTCCGTCCGCGTGGCCGGAGCGCTTAACCGCGCTGCGCCGTCACGCGCTGGGGCAGGGGATGTTGGATTGCGCCTTGCCGTTGCTCGCCGAGGGGTTCCGCCCGCCCGAAGGTCAGAGCGACCCACACAAAGATCTCTGGCGAGCGAAACTGCACGCCTGTATTGACGCACTGGAACATGACGCGGAAGCCCTGGGCGCAAGCGGGTTCACCATCGGTCACCTGTCGATAGGCGTGGCGCTGTGTTACCTCGATTTTCGGTTCGCCAATTTGGCGTGGCGTGATGGCCATTCGAAACTCGCGGCCTGGCATTCGACTTTCAACGCGCGGCCGTCCGTTGTCGCGAACCCGCCGGTGGATGACCGGTGAGTTAAAAATAGTGCCAGAAGTTTGAGGCGCGTGCTTCGTCGGGATCGCCGTCGAACACGATCTCCCCGCTGTTCATGATGATCACCCGGTCGGCGATGGCCATCGCCGCCGCGACATTTTGTTCCACGAGCACGGCTGTCATCGCATGCGATTTGCACACCTCACGGACCTGCTGGAACATTCGCTCGACCAGGTTTGGCGCGAGCCCAATCGACGGTTCATCCAACAGCAGGCAACGCGGCGTTCCCAGAATCGCCAGTGACAGCGCGAGCATTTGCTGTTGGCCGCCGCTCAGGCTGCCCGCGCGCGTCGTGCGGCGTTCGCCCAGTACGGGGAACAATCGATAAACGTCGGGAATGTCGAACATCGCACCGGCGGTGACGTTGCGAGCGGCGACGACGTCGACGTTTTCCGCAACGCTTAAATCCGGAAATATGCCGCGACCTTCGGGCAATAATCTCAATCCGAGGGCGATGCGATCGGCGACCCCCAATCGATTGATCGGCTTGCCACCGAGCGCGATTTCACCTTCCTTCAGCGGCAACAACCCCATGACCGATCGCAATGTCGTGGTTTTTCCGGCGCCGTTATGACCCAGCAAAGCGAGGATCTGACCGGGTTCCAGCGTGAAGGATACGCCGGAAATGACCGTTTTGGCGCCGTATCCCGCGGTGATGCCGGTCAATCGCAACACCATCAGATCGCACCACCGAAATAAATCTCCGCCAGCGTGGGATCGCTGATGATTTGCTCGGGCGTGCCGCGCGCCATCAAATGTCCTTGATGCAGGAACAACACTTCGTCGGCGATCTGCTGAACGACACGCGTATTGTGTTCGACGACCAGCAGAGTCTTGCCTTCGGATTGAAGGCGACGCAGCAGGAGCATGATCTGCTCAAGCGCACTGGCCGACAGGCCCGACGCAGGTTCGTCGAGCAACAGCAGTTCCGCGCCGGTCGCCAGACCTCGCGCCACGGTCAGCAGTTTTTGTTCACCGTATGACAGATTGCGCACGAATTCCCCGGCGCGATCGGCGAGGCCCACGTGTTCCAGGATCCGTATCGCTTCTTCGCGCCGTCGTGCTTGCGTTCGCGCGACATGCAACGGCCGGAATATCGCCGCCAATGGCTCCTCGCCGGATTGTGCCGGTAACGCGACGACCACATTGTCCAACGCGGTCAGATCGACGAACAGACGCAGGTTCTGAAACGTCCGGGCGATGCCGGCCGCGACAATCGCTTGCGGTTTCAGACCATCGAGCGATGTCCCTTGAAACGATACGCTTCCGGCGTTTGGCCGAAGGAACCCGGTGATGACGTTGAAGATCGTGGTCTTGCCCGCGCCGTTCGGTCCGACAAGACAGGTGATCCGACCGCGCTCAACGGTGAAGCTGCAATCCTGCAGCGCCCGCAGGCCACCGAAACTGACCTCCAATCCGGTCGCCGTCAGATATTCGCTCATAACTTTTCACCCGCGAGGCCTTGCGGGCGAAACAACATGAACGCGATCAGCAGTACGCCGTAAATCAACTGCCGCGCGGCGGCGGCGATGGTCGTTGGGATATCGATCAACGATAACACCTGGGGCAGAGCCAGCAGCAGAAATGGCCCGATGATCGATCCGGCGAGCGTTCGCGCGCCGCCAACGACGACCATGGTCAGCAACAAAATCGAGGCGTCGAGATCGAAGGACGATGGATCGATAAAGCTCAGGAACGTTGCGTATAACCCTCCGGCGCTGCCGGCGAAGGCGCCCGCCAGAGCGGCGGCGGAGACTTTCGCGCGCAGGACGTTTTTGCCGGCGGCGGCGACCGCGAGTTCGTCTTCTCGGATGGCGCGCAGCAGGCGTCCGAATGGCGCGCGCATGATCAGCCAGAAGGCGATGCAGCCCAGTACCATCGCGGCGACGGAAAGCATGACAAGGTCGGAGCTGGTGTCCAGCGTCTTGCCGAATAAATCCGCCGGCGGAATGCCTGGCAGGCCGTTGGCGCCTCCGGTTCCAGCCGTCCAGTTGGTAAAGATCGCCGTTGCCAGTAACTGAATTCCAAAGGATGTCACGACGAAATAATCACCCGAGACCCGTAACGCCGGCAGCGTAACCAGGACGTTCAGGACAACGCAGAAGGCCGCGGCGACCAACATTGCCGGCAGAAATGTCGTCAGATCGTTCATCAGCAGGTATGAAACGATATAAGCGCCGACGCCGAACACGGCCGCCTGGGAAACCGAGAATATCCCGGCGATCCCGACCAGCAAATTGGTCGAAAGCCCAAGCAGCACATAAATCGCCGCCAATGTCGCGTAGCTGAGCCAGAAATCCATCTTCTACCGCGCTGCCGCGAACAAGCCGGTTGGCCGGAACAGCATGAAGACCAGGAATATGAAAAAGGTGATACCGATGCTCCATTCGCCGGGAATGATCAGCAACGACAGGTTTTGCAGTTCGGCGATGGCGATGGCCAGCACGAAAGCTCCGGTGATGCTGCCGACACCGCCGGCGATCATCGCGATGGTCGCGGTCAGCAACGGCGTCACGCCGTTATAAGGTTGCAGTCCCAGATCGACAGGCACCAGAACGCCCGGCACGCTGACCACGGCCGACGCGATCGCCATCACGTAAACATGCACCCGGCGCGGCCGCAGCCTTGTGATTTCCGCCAGGAACGGATTGGACGCGACCGCGCGCATTTGCTTGCCGAGGATGGTGCGATGCGCGAACCACATCAGGCCGCCATAAGCGGCGACACTGGCCACCACGATCAAAACCTGGATCACCGTCAGACGGATGCTGCCGCCTCCCGCGACAACGGTCGAAGCCCACGGCAGGGAAAATTGCAGGATGTTGGGCGAATAAACGGCGGCGATGATGTTTTGCATGACCGCCAGGGTGCCAAGCGAGGCGATCAAAATCACCAGATGCGTCGCATGTCGATGCTCCAACCGCGCGTAGAGCAACGCCTGGATCAGAGCACCGACCCCAGCGCAGACCACGATCGCGACCAGAAACGCCACGACGAATGGCGCGCCATGAATCGAAAGCGACCATGCGAGGTAACCGCCAAGCGTGTAAACACCGGCATGCGCGACATGAAACAGCTTCGTCGTGGAATACACCAGCGAAAACGTGACCGCGACAACGCCAAGCGCGCAGCCGGTCGCCAGACCGTTAAACAGAAGTTGAAGGGCGAGCATCGATCAGTCGGTATTCATCTTCTTGATCGTCTCATCCCTACCGTCGTGCATCATGTTGATATCCAGCGGCACGGTCGCGGTGTTGGTTTTGAATTCCAGCGGGATCAGACCCTGGAATTTCCGGATCTGGAAGATCACGTCATGCATGTTCTCGCCGGTGATCGGCTTTCCGTCGGCCAGCAGTTTGTCCATCGCCGTCATCAGGATCTGTGACGCGTTATAGTACTGCCGCACAAAGAATTCCATTTCGACGCCGAACTTCGCTTTAAATTCGGCGGCGAGTTCCGGCGGCGCCTCGATCCGAATTTGCGTGTGCACGAATCCCTCGGCCGCCGGATCTTTTATCACATCGGGGTCCTGGAAGAACGTCGTACCCGCAACGGTGAACGTCAGGCCAAGTTGCTTGTACTGCTGTGCCATGTTGTCCAGCGCGGCGGTAATCGAGACCAGCATTACCTCGGGCTTCGCGTCCGCCAGTTTCAACAGCGCGGGCCGGAAGTCGGTCTGGCCGAACTGCGTGGGCTCCTGCGCCGCGATGGTGCCGCCGACTTTCGGAAACGCGTCCACGTAATCGTCCCGGCCGGAGATTCCGGCGGCATCGTTTTCGTAAAGAATGACGGCCTTTTTCTTGCCCTCGCCGGCCAGATATTTGGAGATCACGGCGATTTCGTCGCCGATCGTCGGCAGGGTGTTGATCAAATAGGGCGACGCGGTCGCCAGCTTATCGGCTTGCGCGCCAGCGTTCACCAACAGCACTTTCTTGCGGGTCGCCAACGGAGCCATCGCCAAAGACGGTCCGGAATAGGCGGTGAAGATCACCTGCAGATGTTGCAGATCGGTCAACTTGTTGAAACTGAGAATCGACTGATCGGGCTTGGCCTGGTTATCCTCGAATACCACCTCGATCTTATTGCCGCGCACACCACCTTTGGCGTTGGCCTGATCGATCGCGAACTGGATGCCGCGCATCTGCTGGGTGCCAATCAACGCGCCTGGCCCCGTCAGAGGCAGGATCGCGCCAATTCTGATCGTGTCGGCACGCGCGACCGAAACGGCTAACATCGACGCCAGAATGGCGGTCAGACCAATATGCCGCATGAAACGTCTCTCCCGTTTATTGCCGGCAGACTTAGGCGTGGGCCGGATACCGGTCAAGGTTGCCCCCGGCGCCGCGTCTGGCTAATTTCGCCTCGGATAACACGGGAAGAGCGGTCCATGAGTAAGCACGTCGTCGCGACTGTCAGCGAAATCCCTCCTGGGCAGCGCAAGCTCGTCACGGTGCGCGGCCGTTCCATTGCCGTTTTCAACCTGGACGGGGAATTCTACGGATTGTTCAACCGTTGCCCGCATCAAGGCGGGCCGATGTGCGAGGGCATTCTCACCGGCCTGATCGAATCGCACGAACCCGGGCAATACGAATACTCAAGACCCGGCGAGATCCTGCGCTGCCCATGGCATGGCTGGGAATTCGATGTCAAAACCGGTCAAAGCTTCTGCGATCCCTCGAAGATCAGCGTCCGCAGCTACCCGATGGAGGTCGCTCCGGGTCAGACAGTGGTGCAAGGGCCGTATGTCGCGGAGACGCTTCCCGTGACGGTCGAGGAACAATATGTCATCGTCGAGATGGCGTAACGATCGGCGGCCTGGCGTTTAACGCGTCTTTGTCGAAGCCGGCGATTCGCTTGTACGCCGCGGCGGATTCTTCTAATTCCGCTTGGCTCAGGACGTCTTCAATCCGATCGAATCCATCGGGCGCGCGCTCCTGCACCAGTTGCATGACCTGCTCCGGGCCGTTGCCGCGGTTCGCCAGTACGATTCGCGCCGTCGCCGGGCGGCGTTCGTCCTCATAAGCCAGTAGCGCTTCCGGTACAGGGCCGCGCGCCTTAATCTCCCGCGCCAGCACGCGCGCGTCGAGGATCGCCTGGGAGGCGCCATTGGAACCGATCGGATACATCGCGTGCGCGGCGTCGCCCAGAAGCGTCACACGGCTGAAGGTCCAGCGGTCGACCGGATCGCGGTCCACCATCGGGTACTCGAAACAACGGACGGCGTGGCGGATCACCTCGGGCACATCGAGCCAATCGAATCGCCAGTCTTCAAACCACGGCAGGAATTCTTCCGGATTGCCCGGGCGGTTCCAGTCTTCCCGCCGCCATGCGTGATCGGGTTTGAAGCGCCGCTCGGCGATCCAGTTAATGACCGGATTGTCGCGTGAAATCGGATAAGCAACGAATTTCAAAGCCTGATGCCCGGCCATGATCATCGTGCGGCCATCGAGGAACGACCGATCCGTTGTGACGCCTCGCCACATGATGGCGCCATTCCAGATCGGCGGCCCTTCGTTCGGATAGAAGACCGAGCGCACGGCGGAATGAATGCCGTCGGCGCCGATCAGCAAAGATCCTTCGGCGCCATCGCGGGTTTCGCCAGTGTGGCGATGAATGAAACGCGCCCGAACGCCGGTGGCGGTTTCCTCCCACCCGGTCAATTGATGGCCGGTCAGTATATGGTCGGCACCCAGTCGTTCGCGGGCGGCGTGCAACAGGATCATCTGCAATTCGCCGCGGTGGATGGAGAATTGCGGCCAGTGGTAGCCCGCCGCCTCGCCGCGGGGTTCGTCCCAGAT
>Ga0182013_10003746_pt1 | contig 18772 bp, 17 predicted proteins | sample 612S2MmetaG_FD_120487 | JGI IMG/M metagenome (GOLD analysis project Ga0182013, IMG submission 120487) | Permafrost microbial communities from Stordalen Mire, Sweden - 612S2M metaG | ecosystem: Environmental > Terrestrial > Soil > Wetlands > Permafrost | place: Sweden: Stordalen | collected... | reverse complement strand
GCGACACGGCCGCGACCCTGCCGCCCCTGCCCGCGGCAGCCGGAGCATCCGGGGACGGCCCCGAGGAGGCGTAGGCCGCCCCGCCGGGTATCGAGGACGCGAGCAGTCCGGGCTCCAGCTGCGCGGGTGCCCGTGCGGCGCGCTCGAGGGCGGTCCCCCATCCGCCGATGGCGCCGTCGGCGCCGAGCGTCAGCGCGGGAGGCCGCGGCTGCGGATACGAGGAGGTCGCAATGCGGGCCCCCTGGGTGATGTCCAGCAGCAGCTGGGACTGCGAGTAGGAGCCCTGCGCGGCGGACATGATCCCCACGGACATGCCGCGGGTGACCGCCATCTCGTGCTCTCCGACGGGGGCGAACAGCAGTAGCGCCGACGGTCGCTGCGCCGCGGCCGCAGCGGCTCCGGGCGCGGCGAGGCCGAGCGCGGCCGCACCCAGCAGGCCTGCGGCCAGCCGGCGAGCCGCTGTGCTCAGACGTCCGCCCCCGTGGCCGCGACCTCGCAGTCGGGAACCCCGGACATCCCGCCGCCTCGCGGGGTGCCGTGGCCGCTGCCGGCGTGGATCTCGTGAGGGGGCGTGCCGCCCTCGATGTTGAGCTCCGGCAGGATCCTGTCGAGCCACGACGGGATCCACCAGGTGCGCGCGCCCAGCAGGTGCAGGGTTGCGGGCAGCAGCATGCAGCGGATCACCAGGGCGTCCAGGAATACGGCGCTGGAGAGGGCGAGCCCGAACTCCTTGATGACCCTGTCTTCGCCGAGCATGAACGAGAGGAACACGAGCACCATGATCGTCGCGGCAGCGCTGACGACCCGGCCCGTGAGGGCCAGGCCCTCCGCCACGGCCCTCGAGTTATCGCGCGTGTGCACCCACCGTTCGTGGATGCGCGAGACCAGGAACACCTCGTAGTCCATCGACAGGCCGAACACGATCGCGAACAGCATCACAGGGATGAAGGACTCCACCGGTCCCGGCTGCACACCCATCAGTTTGTCCAGCCAGCCCCACTGGAAGATCACGACCACCACGCCGAGCGACGCGCCGATGCTCAGGAGGTTCATGGCCGCGGCCTGCAGCGGTATCAGCAGCGAGCGGAACACGACCATGAGCAGCAGGGCGGAGAGGAGCACGACAACCCCCACGAACAGCGGCAGCTTTTCGCCGAGCGTGTTCGCGAAGTCCACAGACCCGGCCGTCACGCCCCCCACATAGACGGTGATCCCCGAGCGCGCCTCCAGCGCGGGGATCACATCGCCGCGCAGATCGCTGACGAGCTGGCTGGTCGCGTAGGCCTGGGGGGAGGAGGTGGGGTAGGCGGTGATCGTCGCCACCGTGCCGGCGGGGTTCACGCGTGCCGGCGCCACCGACGCGACACCCTTCTCGGAGGCGACGGCGTCACGAAGCTCCGTGAGCGCCGCCGCGCGCGCCGTCGCCGAGGCGGTGGCCGGCAGCTTCGCGACCACCGTCAGCGGGCCGTTGAAGCCCTGGCCGAAACCTTCCTCCAGCAGCCTGTATGCGCGGTAGGTGGTCTGGCCCGTGGGGTCGCTGGAGGCATCGCTGGACCCCAGTCGCAGCGCGATCGCGGGCGCGGCGATCAGCAGCATCACGAGCGCGGAGGCCGCGGCGATGACCGCGGCGCGTCTGTGCACGAACGCGCTCCAGCGCACCCATGAGGCGTCTCCCGCCATCGCCGCTTCCTCGGCGGGGCTGGCGGTGTGCTCGCCCGGCGGCAGATCGCTCGGGGCGGCCTCGCTCCCGCGGGCGCGCCTGCCGCCCGCGGCGACACGGTCCCCGGCGATCGTGAGCAGCGCCGGCAGGAGCGTCAGCGACGCGAGCATCACGAGCAGCACGCCGATCGATGCGGAGATCGCCACGCCGTAGAGGAAGCTGACGCCGAGCAGCATCATCCCGAGCAGCGCGATCACCACCGTGCAGCCCGCGAACAGGACGGCGCGTCCGGCGGTGTCGATCGCTCGCACGACCGACTCGCGCGAGTTGCGGTACGTGGGTCCCGGTGTGGCGTACGCCTCCCGGAAGCGGGTGAGGATGAACAGCGCATAGTCGATCCCGACGCCGAGCCCGATCATCGCCGCGAGCTCCGTGGAGAAGTTCGGTGTTTCCACCACGTGGGTGAAGAGGGCGATCACGCCCAGCCCCGTTCCCAGTCCGAACAGCGCGGTCACGATCGGCAGGCCCATCGCCACGACCGAGCCGAATGTGAGCAGCAGGACGACGATGGCGGCGAGCAGCCCGACGGCCGTCGAGAGTCCGAAGCCGGTCTTCTGGGCGGACTCGATGGCCTGTCCGCCGAGGTCGACCTGCAGACCGGGCTCGCCGGCGCTGCGTGCGACCTTGACGACGCGTTCGGGGGCGTCGTTGGGCAGCAGGTTCGCTTTCTCGTCGAAGACGACGGTCGCGAACGCGATCTTCCCGTCGGGCGAGATCGACTTGCCGGAGCCGCTCGAATACGGGCTCACGACCGCTGCGACATGGGGCAGGGCCGCGACCTTCGCGAACATCTCACTCATCCGCGCGCGGACCGCGGGGTCGCGCACGGTGCCCGAACTGACCTTGAAGACGATCTGATCACGGTCGCCGGCCTGGACGGGGAAGCTGTGCTGCAGCAGGTCGGCGGCGCGCTGCGCATCGGAGTTGGGAAGCGTGAAGTTATTCGAGTAGTCGGTGCCGGCCGAGTGGGCGAGCGCGTTGACGGCGACGAGCAGCAGGACCCAACCGAGCACCACGTACTTGCGGTGCGTCGTGGACCAGCGAGCGAGCTTGAGCATGCAGGAGGTACTCCGGGGATTTGGGGGCGTGCGGGGAGGTTCGGGCGGGGGACGCCCCCCTCAAGGGTAGTACCAGAGGCCCGCGGACACGCCGCCAGAGCCCTCCTGGCTCCCTGCGCGCGGGCCGTCAGTTCACGCTTGGGTCCAGCGGCATCCGGGCGAGAAGGGCGTAGCTGCCGCCCTTGCGCTCGAGCACAGCGCCCCACAGCTCCTCGGGGTCGTCGCTGAAGATCTCGTGAGCGAGAGCTATCTCGGTGATCCAGTCGCCCCGCTCGATCTCCGCGTCGAGCTGCCCCTCGCCCCAGCCTGCGTGGCCGGCGAATATCCGCCTGCGCGAGGTGGCCGTTTGGATGTCCTGGACATCGGAGTCCGGTGACGGGAAGCCGATCGAGTCGACCACGAGCAGGCCCGCGTCGGACGGGTCTATGTAGTCGCCGAGGAAGATGATCGAGCTCGGCTGCACGGGACCGCCGATGAACACGGGCTCGAGCGCGTCGGCGGACTCCTCCAGCGACGGCACGGCCTCGCCCACGCTCGCGCCGGAGGGCCTGTTCAGGACGACGCCCATGGCGCCGTCATCGCCATGCACGGCGATAAGCACGACGGTCCGCGAGAAGTTCGGGTCGATCAGCGTCGGTGAGGCGAGCAGAAACTGCCCGGCGAGCGATTTCGCCATGCCCACGAGGCTAGCGGTCAGAGCGCCCGCGGGTCGGCCCGGCGTCAGCCATCAGCCGGCGGAGAAGATGTCCATCGTGCCGGTCAGGCTGTGGTCGTTCGCGTTGCCCTCGGGCTCCACGACGTGCCCGTCGACCACGATCGGGCTGTTCCAGTGCCCCGGCCGGCCCGCGAGCCTGGCGATCGGCCGTGACGATGAGGGACTGTAGACGTAGATCCCGCCCGCCGACGGGTCATAGACGTAGAGCAGGCCGCCGACCATCACCGGGCTCGTGCCGGCGTTGGTGTTCTGCCATGCGCGGTAGAGCAGCCCGTCTCGCATGACGTACGCGGCCGTCCCGCTTTCGTCGGCGACGAACACCGTCGTTATGCCGCTCCTGCGCCACACGGCAGGCGCCGTGAACAGCCGCGCGCCGCCGGGCACCGACAGCCGCTGAAGTTCGCCGCCGAGCCGCTCGGCGCCTCCCGGCGCATGGCCATCCAGGCGCGCCAGGTCGAGCACGCGCATGACGCCGTCCTTGCCGGCCACGACGGCTCGGCCGTCGCCGAGCAGGGCCGGGGCACTCGAGCCGAGGTCCGTGTCGGTCGAGTTGAGCTGCGCCTGGTTGGCCGGGGTGAACGCCTGGCGCAGATCCAGGCCCGGAAGCGTCAGCTCGAGGACGCTGTCGCCGAAGTCCGTGGTCCCGTTCCACGGAGCGTTGCCGGTGTCGATGAGGATCCGGGCTCCGCCCGGCTCGACAACTGCGCCGGCCCGCGAGAGGATCGCCGAATCGCTCGCCGAGCAGGTGCTCGGCACCTGCAGCTCGCGTCGCTCGGCGCACAGCGTGTTGAAGATGGAGGCGCTCTGGCCGCTGCGGCGGTTGATCAGGACGACATGCCCCTGGTAGGGGGGAGTGTCGCCGATGTAGCCCCCGGTCGCCACGATCAGCCACGGCCCGGCGATGTTGAGCGCCGCCGCGATCTTCTCGTGTGTCGCGTCGCGCGTTATCGAAACGGGCCAGGAGCCGGTGCGTAGTTCTGCGCCGCTGGAGAGGCTCAGCTTGTGGATGAGGCCGTTCGGGGAGGCGGTGTAGATGAAGTCGCCGTCGGGGTCGGCGATCGGGCTCGCCGTCGTGATCTGGGCGGAGCCCGCCCAGCCACGGATGCCGGCGGGGGTGAACGTCCAGAGCGTCCTGCCGCTGTCGGCGTCGACCGCGACGGTCCTCCCATAGGTGGTCGTCACGACGATCGTGTTGTGCGGTGCGCCGTCGACGATCGCCCCGTGGAGGTAGATCGGGGATGAGTCGACGGTGCCGGGAAGCGAGATCGTCGTGCGCCGCAGGTGTCCCACGTTCGCGCCGGTGATGTCACTCGAGAGTTCGCTGACGTCGCCCCGCTGCGCGTCCAGGCCGAACTCGGGCCAATCCCTGAGCACGGCGTGCGCGGATGCCGCCGCGGGGATCGCGGTGCTCGCGGTGGTGGGGGTCGGCGTCTGAGCGTGCGCTCCTCCGCAGGCCGCGAGCACGCACGCGGCCGCGAGCACGCCTAGCCGCAGTGTGGGGCGGGAACGCATCTGAGGCGTTCTAGCGCATGTCGGCCGCGGGGCGGCCGCATCGCGGTCGCGGTGGACGATATTCTGGTGCGCGGGCCCCGCCCCGTGGGCCGTCCCGGGCGAGCAGGAGGAGCGAAATGGCCAAGAAACCGCAGGTCGGAGAGCAGGCACCGGACTTCGAGCTGCCCGGCACCGACGGACCGTTCAGGCTCTCCGAGCATCGCGGTGAGCGCGTCGTGCTGCTCTTCTACCCCGGCGACAACACGCCGGTCTGCACCAAACAGTTCTGCTCCTACCGCGACCGTGCAGAGGACTTCTCGGGCCTCGGCGCGACCGTCGTCGGGATCTCCGGGCAGGACCTCGATTCGCATGAGGCGTTCGTCGCAAAGCACTCGCTCAACGTGCCGTTGCTCGCGGACGTCGACAAGGCCGTGGCGCGCAAATACGACGCCGTGAACGCGCTCGGGGTCAAGCGGGCGGTGATCGTGATCGACGAGCAGGGCATCGTCAGGCACCGTCACGACCACAGGCTCGGCCTGGACTTCCAGTCCGTCGACGAGCTCAAGGGCGTCCTCGACGCGCTGCCCGCGGCCGCCTGAGGAGCTCAGGCGCCGATGCGTCCCGCGCCGGCCTCGTTCTCCTCGAGGCTCCGCTCGGCCCGCGCCGCGTACATCGCCGCGAGCTCCAGCTGAAGGTTGCGCGGCTCCTCGCCGGGGCCGGGCGAGAGCCGGTGCCAAATCCCCTCGCCGTCCAGTTCCCATGAGCTCTGGTTGTCCGCGAACGCCCGCTCGAGGGTGTCCAGGAGCTCGGCCTGGAGCTCCTCGTCGTCGACGGGGACGGCGAGCTCGACGCGATGGTCGAGGTTGCGCGGCATGAGGTCCGCGGAGGCGATGTAGACCTTGCGCCGGCCGCTGCGCTCGAACGCGTAGACGCGCGAGTGCTCGAGCAGCCGGCCGACGATCGAGACGACGCGGATGTTCTCCGAGATCCCCGGCAGACCGGGCCTCAGGCAGCAGATCCCGCGCACGTTCAGCCGGATCTGGACACCCGCCTGCGACGCCGCATACAGGGCACGGATGCAGCGGCCGTCCACGAGCGAGTTCATCTTCATGGAGATGCGCACGGGCTCGCCCTCGGCGTGCGCGGCGACCGTCCGTTCGATCTCGCTGATGATCCCGTCCCTCAGGAGGTCGGGCGCCATCAGGACTTTCCTGTAGTTCTGGGGGCGCCCGTAGCCGGTGAGGTAGTTGAACATGTCCGCGACGTCGGCGCCGATTTCCTCGTCGGTGGTGAAGAGACCGAAGTCGGTGTAGAGCCGGGCGGTGTTGGAGTGGTAGTTGCCGGTCCCGATGTGCACGTAGTTGCGCACGCCCTCACCCTCTCGTCGCACCACCAGCACGCACTTGGCGTGGGTCTTCAGGGCCGGCTGGCCGTACACGACGTGGACACCAGCCTCCTCCAGCGCCTTCGCCCACTGGATGTTCATGCGCTCGTCGAAGCGGGCCTTGAGCTCAACGAGCGCCACGGCCTGCTTGCCCCGCTCGGTCGCGTCGATCAGCCCAGGCACGAGCGGGGAGTCGTCGCTCGTGCGGTAGACGGTCTGCTTTATCGCCAGCACGTTGGGGTCGGCCACCGCCTGCTCCACGAAGCGCTCGACCGAGTTGGCGAAGCTTATGTAGGGGTGGTGCACGAGCAGGTCGCCTTCGCGCATCGCGGCGAGCACGTCGGGCCGCTCTCCCTCGTGGCGGGCGAGGCGGGGGTGTGTGATGCCGACGATCGGCTCCTGGCGCAGCTCGTTGTGTCCGGGGAGGCCGACGATGTGCCACAGGGCACCCATGTCGAGCATGCCGTCCACCGGGTAGACCTCGTTGTCCGGCACGCCCAGGAGGTTCGTGAGCGCGTCGCGCAGCTGCTCGGAGCAGCGCGCTCCGACCTCGAGGCGGACCACCTCGCCGAAACGGCGCCGGCGAAGCTCGTCCTCGACCGCCTGCAGCAGGTCGGCGGCGTCGTCGGAAACCTCGAGGTCCGCGTCGCGCGTGACACGGAAGACGTCGCAGTCGGCGATTTCCATGCCGGGGAACAGCGCGTGCAGGTGGTTCGCGATCACGTTCTCCAGCGGCACGAGCAGCACCTGGCCGGCTGCGGGCCCCTTCAGCGCGACGAAGCGGGGGAGGATCTCCGTCGGCACCTTCACGCGCGCGAAGACCGTCTGGTCGGTGATGGGGTCGCGCACGAGGACGGCGAGGCTGAGCGAGAGGTTGGATATGTAGGGGAACGGCCGTCCGGGGGCCACCGCGAGCGGTGTGAGCGCCGGGAATATCGCCCGCTGGAAATGCCTCGCGAGCTCCGCACGGCGCTGGGAGTCCAGGTCGCCCACGGCCACGATGTTGATGTCGTGCTCGCCCAGCGCGGGCCGAAGCTGCCCTTCGAAGCAGTCGGTCAGCCGCTTGCCCTGGTCAAGGACGCGCTCACGGATCCGCGCGATCGTCTCGGTTGGTACCAGCCCGTCCTGGCCGGGTTGCTCGACGCCCGCGTCGATCTGGTCCTGCAGGCCCGCGACGCGCACCATGTAGAACTCGTCGAGGTTCGTGGTGTAGATCGCGCAGAACTTGACGCGCTCGAGCAGCGGCAGGCTCTCGTCCTCTGCGAGCTGCAGGACACGGTCGTTGAACTCCAGCCACGAGAGCTCGCGGTTGAAGTAGAGGGACGGATCCTCGGTGCTCTCGGGCATCGGGGGCTCTCCGCGGGGTTGCTCGACTTTCACGTCCATTGAAGTGTCAAAGCTACACCCTGCGCGGCCGGCCGGCGGCCCAGCGGCCGCGGGACGCTAGGCTCTGGGACGATCGGATGGCGCGCCAACTCTGGTTACTTCGTCATGCAGAGGCAGTGCCGCACGGCTCAGCGGAGGACGGAGCACGCCAGCTGACCGAGCGCGGCGAGGAGCAGTCAAGGGTCGCGGGCATCGCAATCGCACGGATGGAGGCCGCATTCGAGGCGGTGCTCTTCAGCCCGAAGGTGCGCGCGCGGCGAACCGCCGAGATCGCGTCGGAGGCCTGGAGCGCTCAGCAGCGAGAGCTCCTGGCGGTGTATCCGCCGCTCGCGGGCGGCTTCACCGCCCATCAGGCGCTGCGGCTTCTCAGGGCTCTGAGCGCGGACGCGAGGCTGTTGCTCGTGGGGCACGAGCCGGATCTCTCGCGCGTCGCCGGTGAATTGACCGGCGGAAGGGTGGACGTGAAGAAGGGCGGGCTGGTGGTGGTGCGGCTAGAGGGCGCCGGCGGAGAACTCGCTGTCCTCCTGCGCCCCCGCGAGCTCGCGCTCATCGCCGGTGTCCCACCCGGCGGGGAGTGACGAGGGCACATCGTTCGGGTCCACGACCTCGAGCGATTCGGCGGCGAAGCGGTAGCCGATGCCGAAGTGCGTGTGGATGTAGCGCCAGGAGGGCGAGGCCTTCTCGAGCTTCTGGCGCAGCTTGCGCACGAAGACGTCCACCGAGCGGTCGCCGCGGACCATCGTGTAACCCCACAGGCGGGAGTAGATCTCCTCGCGCTCGAGGACACGGCCCTCGGCGCTGGCGAGGAGCTCGATCAGCTCGAACTCGCGGCGCGTGAGGTCGACGCTCTGGCCTGTGACGAATGCCTGGAACCGGTCGGAGCGGATCTCGACCTCGCCCGCGGTGATGGGGGCGACCTCGGTGCGGGTCGCGCTGCGCCTGCGGCGGCGCACGACGCTCTGAACGCGGGCGATGACTTCCTCGGGGTGGCAGGGCTTGGTGATCCAGTCGTCGGCGCCGAGCCTCAGGCCGCGAACACGCTGGGCGACCGTGGAGGGCCCCGTGCAGACCACGATGCCGAGCTCGGGGAGCGCCTCGCAGAGACGCTCGAGCCACGTCCAGGCCTGGGGTCCGAGGACCGCGAGGTCGACCACGAGGGCGCTCAGGCGCATCGACACCACGGCGTCGGTCGGGACGGGGCTCGCGAGAACGCGGTGTTCCCAGCCGATCCTGTCCAGACGCTTGGACAGGACCTGGATGAAGCCGCTGTCGCGATCGAGTACGGCGATCCGCAGGGCTGCAGAGGAAGACGTCGGTGTGTCGGGCCGGGCCTCCGAGACTTCCGGGCCGCCGACGCTCAGGCTCTCCGTCATTGCGGCCGATTGTAAGGGACGCCGGCGGGGCCGTACAGGGTTGCGAGGTTTTGTAACACCATGTTCACAACGTGAATTGTGCGGATCGGTGCTAGCGCGCCGGCCGCTCAGCCCGGAAGCGCGCCTCTTCCCGTTCCGCGCGAGGAGTCGGAGAACTCCCGGAACAGGCCCGTGGCGACGAACGCGACCTGCTCTCCGATGTCGACGGCGTTGTCGCCGATCCGCTCCAGCGCGCGGGCGACGAGGGTCATGTGCATCGCCCACTCGCGGGTGTCGGGATCGTCGCCGATTTCGATCGCCAGGCGGAATATGTCGCGGTTGAGCCGGTTGATCTCGCGGTCCTGGCGTACGAGGTCCTCGGCGAGCGCGCTGTCGCGTGCTGCGAAGGCAGCCTTGCTCTGCAGGACCTCCGAACGCGCGAACGCGCCCATCTTCAGGAGTGCTTCGAGCAGTTCGGCATGGACGGGCGGCTCATAGCCGGAAAGCGGGATCATCTTCGCGATGTTCACGCACTGGTCGCCCATGCGCTCGATGTGCTTGATCGTGTGGAGCAGGGCTGCCACGAGCCGCAGGTCTCCGGCCACCGGTGCCTGCAGGGCGAGCAGCGAGAGGATCCCCTGGTTGACCTCGAGGAAGCGCCCGTCGATCAGGTCGTCGTCCGCGATCACCATCTGGGCGAGCTCCACATCCTGGTGCTGGAGCGCCTCCATCGCCCGGTCGAGCTGCTGGATGATCAGGTCCAGGCCCCCCAGAGCGTGCGCTTCGAGCTCGCGGAGCTGGGACTGGAAGTGCGCGCGGCCCTGTGAGTGCCCGGCGTGAAGCGGGTCCACGGCGGGCACATCCGCGTGCGGCCCGTGCGCGCTAGCCGAACTTTCCGGTGACATATTCCTCGGTTCTGGGGTCGCTTGGCTTTGTGAAGACGTCGTTCGTGGCGCCGACCTCGACGAGTTCGCCGTCGAGCATGAAGGCGGTGCGGTCGGCGACCCGCGCCGCCTGCTGCATGTTGTGCGTGACGATCACGATCGTCACGGAGTCCTTCAGCTCGCTGATGAGCTCCTCGATCTTCAGTGTCGCGATCGGGTCAAGTGCCGAGCAGGGCTCGTCCATGAGGATCACCTCGGGATCGACCGCGAGCGAGCGGGCGATGCAGAGCCGCTGCTGCTGGCCGCCGGACAGTCCCGCTCCTGGCTCGTCAAGGCGTCCGGAGACCTCATTCCAGAGTCCGGCGCCGCGCAGCGCCTGCTCGACCCTCGGGCGCAGGTCTCCGCGTCTGCGTCCTGTCAGCCGAAGGCCGGCGGCGACATTGTCGTAGATCGACATCGTCGGAAACGGGTTGGGCTTCTGGAAGACCATGCCGATCGCCCTGCGGACTGCGACCACGTCGACCGAGGGGTCGTACACGTCGAGGTCCTCGAGCATCACGCGCCCCTCTGCGCGAGCGCCGGGGATCTCCTCGTGCATCCTGTTGATGCAGCGGACCATCGTCGACTTGCCGCACCCGGAGGGCCCGATGATCGCCGTCACCTCGTTGGGTTTGAACTCGAGGTCGATGCCCTTGACCTGTTCGGCGCTTCCGTAGAAGGCGCGAAGCCCCTCGAGCGTCACCCTGAAGCCCTTTTTCGGCGCCCGGCTCCTCGCTTCGATCGGCTGCGAGTCCGAGGTCGGCGTGGCAGGAGCCGGCGCCTGCTCCGGTGCCGGGGCTCCCTTCGGGTTGCCGGCGTTCCCGGGAGGAACGCCCGGATCCACGTCACCCACGTTCTCGGTCTTCCGTGAGGTACTCATGCAAGGCGGCTCCTTCGTGCTGCGAGGCGAGCAATCAGGTTGAGCAAGAGGATCATGACAACAAGTGTCAGCGCTGCACCCCAAGCGCGCTGTTCGACTGACGGCGTGGGGGATGTCACGTCCGAGTAGATCTGGACGGGAAGCGAGTTCATGAACTGGCTGAGGTTGAAGTTCGTCTTCAGCGTGGCTCCCGCCGTGAACAGCAGCGGTGCCGTCTCGCCGGCGGCCCTGGCGACCGCGAGCAGCACTCCGGTGACCATGCCGGGCAGGGCCGTCGGCACGACGATCCTGAAGATCACCTTCCATCTCGGCGCCCCGAGTGCCAGGGCCGCCTCGCGCAGGCCGCCCGGGACCAGTAGCAGCACCACCTCGGCTGAGCGGATCACGACCGGGAGCATCAGCAGGGTCAGTGCCAGCGAGCCCTTGTAGCCGGCGTAGGAGCTGCCGGTGCCGACGATAAGCACTATGTAGATGAACAGGCCGAACACGATCGAGGGGACGCCGGTGAGAACGTCGACGAAGAAGCGGACGGTCTGCGCGAACCAGCTGTTCTTGCCGTACTCCACGAGCCAGATCGCGACGCCTATCCCGAGCGGCACCGAGATCACCGAGGCGACCGCGACGATCTCGATCGTCCCGAGCAGTGCGCTCTTGATCCCGCCGATGCTCGAGGCTTTGAAGAACGTGTTGCCCGTGGGATCGGTCGTGAAGAAGCTCGTGCTCCATGAGCTCAGGCCCTTTTTGAGCAGGTAGTAGACGATCAGCAGCAGCGGGATCAGGGCGATCACCGTGCAGACCTGGATCGCTGTGCGGGCGATCACGTCCTTGCGCCGCCGGCCGGGGCTGACGGCGAACCGCGCGAGCCTGTCGGGTGCTGCGGACGGTGAGCTCATGCGCCTGCCGCCACGTCGGCGAGCTCGTTTGCCTCGCTGCTACCGCCGGTCGGCGTTCCCGTGTTGGTGGCGCGGGCAGCCCGGATGACCAGGCCGCGAGCGATCCCGTTGACGAGCAGCGTCAGCACGAACAGGACCAGGCCCGCGGCGAACAGGGCCGAGCGGTGAAGGCCCTGCGCCTCGCCGAACTCGTTCGCGATCGCCGCCGCGAGGCTGTAGCCCTGCTCGAAAAGGTGGTGGCTGAGCTGAGGCGCGTCGCCGATCAGGATCGTGACAGCGATCGTCTCGCCGATCGCGCGGCCGAGCCCGAGCATCGCGCCTCCGACGATCCCTGAGCGGCAGTAGGGAAGGACCGCGATGCGGATCATCTCCCAGCGCGTGGCGCCGAGGGCCAGTGCCGCCTCCTTGTGGTCGGACGGCACGGTGGTCATCACCTCTCGGCTGATCGCGGCGACGATCGGCAGGATCATGATCGCCAGGACCAGGCCTGTGACGAAGTAGTTGGGGATCGTGACAAGGCCGCCGCCGATGAAGGGGATGAACGACAGCCGGTCGGCGACCCACTGCTCGGCCCCCTGCAGGTGCGGTGCGAGGAAGAAGATGCCCCAGAGGCCGTAAACAACCGACGGCACCGCGGCCAGCAGGTCGACGAGCATCGTCAGCGCGCCTCGCAGGTGGAGCGGGCACAGCTCCGTCGCGTAGATCGCTCCGGCGACCGCGACGGGCACCCCGATGAGCAGGGCGATCACCGAGGTGATCAGCGTTCCGATCACCAGCGGAAGCGCCCCGAACTGTTCGGCGCCGACGTTCCAGTCCTTGCCGAACGTGAAGCCGAGGATCCCTTCCTTTTCGAACGCCGGCGCCGCTTCGCCGACGAGCCGGAAGAAGAAGTAGACGATCAGGACCAGGATCAGGGCCGCCAGGACGGTCAGCCCGTACTTCAGTGCCCTGTCGGGCAGGCGCGCCAGCGGCGAGCGCTCAAGTGGCAAGCGCTCGCCGCCGGGTATCGATGTTGCCTCCACGAGACCCTGTCTACCGGATCAGGGCGCCGTGTGCGCTCATCAGCCCGTTATCGCCGCGCCGTTGCACTGCAGGCCGGCGGCCGCTTCCTTGGACTTCGCGAGGATCGACGTGGGCAGAGCTGCATAGTCGGCCTGCGAGAGGACCGACTGCCCGGCTCCGAGACCGTATTCGAGGAACTTCACCACGCCCTTCGCCGCCGATTCGCCGCCGGGAATCCCGGCCTTGCAGAGGTCCTTGTTCACGACGATGAACGTCTGCGAGGCGATCGGGTACGCGGTCGCGTTCGGGGAGTTGATGACTTTGATCCCGAGGTTCGCGGGGATCGTCACGCCTTCCCCTGCCGCGCTCGTCGACGCGAGGCTGGGTTCGACATAGCTGCCGGACTTGTTCTTCACCGACGCGTACGTGAATTTGTGCGTCAGCGCATATGCCTGCTCCACATAGCCGACTGCGCCCACGGTCTGCTGGATCGCGCCCGCGACGCCTGCGTTGCCCTTCGCGCCCGTGCCGGTGGGCCACTGCACGTCCTTGCCTTCGCCGACCTTGCTCTTGAATTCGGGGTCGGTCTCCGCGAGGAAGCTCGTGAAGCCGGACGTTGTTCCCGAGGAGTCGGAGCGGTGGATCACGGTGATGGCGGTGCTGGGGAGTTTGACCCCCGGGTTCAGCGCCGTCAGTTCGGGGTCGTTCCAGGTCTTGATCTTGCCCAGGTAGATGTTGGCGATGGTCGTGCCGTCGAGCTTGAGGCCCGACGCCACGCCGGGAAGGTTGTAGGAAACCGTGATCGCGCCGAGGAACATCGGGATCTGCACTGCGGGACTCCCGTTCTTGGCGATCGATTCTTCATCGGCAGGCTTCAGCGGCGGGTCGCTGGCGCCGAAGTCAACGGTCTTGCCCTCGACCGCTGTCAGGCCGGCGCCGGAACCGACGGCCTGGTAGTTGACCGTCAGGCCGGACAGCGAGGATGCCCACTGCTGGTAGACGGGTGCCGCGAAAGTGGAGCCCGCGCCCGAGATCGTCGCCGAGCCGCCGCTGGACGTCGTCGTGCCGGTGCTGCTTGAACTGCTCGAGCTGCCGCATGCGGCTAGGCCGACTGCGACCGCAGCGAAGCACGCGAGAGTGCCCATCGTCTTCTTGATCACTGCATCTCCTCTGGCTGGTTTTCGTTGACAGGCGCGGCGAGCCTTGGGCCTGGCGCCTGAACTTCGTGCCGGGGGCAGTGTCCTCAGCCCTCACCGCCCTCTATGTGAACATCTTGTGAAGGCTGAGGCTGAAACCTGTATCCAAAACCCGGGTGGGTATGGATGAACTGCCTGTCCGGCAGCGCCACCTCCAGCTTCCCGCGGAGCTTACTGACGTAAACATCGACGGAGCGGTCTCCCTGACGCAGCTCGTTACCCCACACGGTCCGGTAGAGCTCCTCGCGGGTGATGATCGCGCCGAGTCTGCCCGCCATCGCCGCGAGGAGCTCGAACTCCCTGACCGAGAGCGTGAGGGCGGCGCCCCTGGCGAGAACGAGGCCTTCCGAGACTTTGATCTCCAGCTCTCCTGCGTGGAGCGTGTCCGGCCGGTCGGCCGGCAGCTCGGTCCTCTCGACATAGGCCGCCACGACGGCAGCGTTGCAGGCGGGCGCGAAAACGGCGTTGCAAACTCGTGACTTCAGCGTGAAGAACGTGTAAAAGGCATTCGCGCGGGCCGCGCCTGCAATATCCTCGCGCGAATGGGACCGCTGCGCCGTGGGAACGACAACGAGCTCATGGCGCTCGTGGAGGAAGCGGGACGCAATGTCCAGCGCAGCGGCCTGCTGCTGCACGACCTCCTGGTGGACTACCCGGAGAAGGCGGCCCTCGCGCAGGATCTAAAGGTGTGCGAGCAGGACGGCGACCGGATCACCCACGACATCATCCACCGACTCGCGGGCCGCGGCAGGGTGCGCGCGCCGTTCGACGCGGGCGACGGCTATGTGCTGGCGACCACCCTGGACGACGTGGTCGACCACTCCGAGCACGTCGCGGCGCAGCTGGGCCTCTATGGCGTGGAGGCACCGATGGAGCAGGCCGTCGAGTTCTCCACAGTGCTCGTGGGGGCCGGGGAGCAGATCGCCCAGGCGCTGAGATGCCTGCGAACGAACACCGATCTGGGGCCGCACCTGGTCGAGATACACCGGCTTGAGAACGAGGGTGATCGCCTCCAGCGCGATGGCGTCGCTTCACTGTTCGCCGGGGGCATCGACCCGATGGTGGTCATCAGGTGGAAGGACATCTTCGAGTCGCTCGAGGCTGCCGTCGATGCCTGTGAGAGCGTTGCCCACGTGCTCGAGGGCATCACGCTGAAGCGCCGTCGGCGCTCTCGCTGAGCTTCGGGCGCTCGCGCGGAGCCCTGCTGGGGCGGGTCGCCGGGGCATGTTGGGGCACATCGTTTAACAAAACGTTGACAATGTCCACTATCTGGAGTTGCAAAGTGAGGAATATTCCTGTACAACACACTCCTTGTCTTGATTCCCAATCGGAGTTGTGGGGTATGGAAACCGCGAATCTTCATCGTCAGCACACCAAGTCCAGCGGAGCCACGGCGGCTCGCAGCCGTCGCGAGCGCAGAGGGAAGCGCAGCCGGGCGGCGCTTGAGGTTCCGCAGGCGGGAGCGGTCGCGGAGGGGGTGCCTCGGGTTGGGGTCCTGGACAGCGATTCCGGGTTTCTGCTGGTTCTCTCAAAGCGCCTTGAGCGTGCGGACTGGCAGCACACGATCCTCCCAGCTCGGATTACGCTGAAGGCGCTGTCCGACGTCCAGGTGGACGCGCTGATCCTCGACCTGGACGTTCTCGGCGACAGGCGCTGGGCGTGGCTCGAGCGCTTCTGCGAGCGGAGGCCCGACGTGCGCGTCGTGATATGCACGGCGGCCTCGACCCCGGCGGAACGGGTGCGGGCGCTCAGGCTCGGCGCGGATGACTGGCTGAGCAAGCCGTGCCACCCCGAGGAGCTCATGGCGCGTGTCGAGGCCGTGACGATGTGCCGCAAGCGTCAGGCGACGAGGAGCCTCGATCCCGTGATCTTCGGAGAGGTGCAGGTCCGTCCCGACCAGTTCCAGGCGTTTGTCAACGGGCTCAGCCTGCGGCTGACTCGCCGCGAGTACCAGCTGATCGAGCTCCTCGCGCGCTCGGACGGCGAGATCCTCACGCGGGAGCGGATCTACGAGTGCCTGTGGGGCTATGAGATGGTCCGCAACGACCGTTCCGTGGACGTCTTCGTCCACAAGCTCCGGCGCAAGCTCGAACGCGCGTCCCCGGAATGGAGCTACATCCAGACGCACTTCGGCGTCGGCTACCAGCTCGATCCGAAGCAGGTCTCGGACGGCGAGAGCGCCACGCTCGACTCACGCGAGCTGATCGCCGCCTGAGCGGCCTATTCGAACGTCGAGGCGGGAGCGGTGACCTGTAGCTGCGCGCCCTTCGGGCTGCCCGTGAAATACAGCTGGAAGCGGGTCGGTACGCCCGCCGGCACCTGCTGGATGACTGCCCTTCCGGCGGCGACGATCTTCCCCGCGCGTAGCGCGAGCGCGTCAACCAGCAGTTCCTGCTGCTCGATGGTCGAGTGGTTGACTATGTTCCCTTCCGCGCCCGTGCTGGTGGCGGATTCTTCGAAGACATGGGCCTGCTCCACTGTCATGAGCGGGATCGGGCCGGTGACGGCCGTGCCTTCCCCGACCTTCGCGCTGGCGGTGGCCGGCGTGCCGGACGCCGCGACCTGGTCGTCCACCCAGACGCCCTCTCCGTGTGCAGGGATCAGCGGGACCGAGACGAGGGACTGCGAGAGCCCGGGCGCGGAGTTCGTGTAGACGACCGCGCCCTGGGCGTCGCTCACCGCGAGGGCGATCGGGACATCCCTGATGGCCGTCGCCGATGTGTTCGCCAGCGTCACCACCACCGCTGTGCCTTCCGCGCCCTTGATCAGCGTGGTCGAGAGAACGTGCACGCGCGTGCTGAGGTGGATGATCGAGAGCCCGTGATGGGCGGGGTTGCCTCCGATGGCCTTTTCGTGCGCGAGCGCCGCCTTTTCAAGCTGGGCGCTCTTCTGCTGTGTGCTCTCGCATCCGCTGAGGGCGAGCGCGAGCAGCGCCAGCGCCGCGAACCTCACCCGAAGGCTCCGCTGATGTACTCGCGGGTGCGCTCCATCGCGGGACGGTCGAAGACCTGCTCGCTCGGTCCGTACTCGACGAGTTCGCCGAGGTGCATGAAGGCGACGTGGTCCGCGACGCGGAACGCCTGCTGGAGGTTGTGGGTGACGATCACGATCGCGACGCTCTCGCGCAGTTCGACGACGAGCTCCTCGATCGTCGCGGTCGAGATCGGGTCCAGTGCGGAGCAGGGCTCGTCGAGAAGCAGGACCTCCGGCTGGGCTGCCAGGGCGCGCGCGATGCACAGCCGCTGCTGCTGGCCCCCGGACAGTCTGAGCGCCGAGCGGTCGATATCACCGGAGACCTCCTCATAGAGGCCGGCGCGGCTCAGGGCATCGACCACGGCCTCTTCGATCATCGGAGAGCGCCGCCGGCGCCTTCCCGCGCCCGTCCGCTCGGCGAGCGCGTAGGCGACGTTGTCGAAGATGCTCATCGGGAAGGGGTTCGGCTGCTGGAAGACCATCGTCACGCGACGGCGCAGCTCGTTGACCTCGAGCCCGTGGATGTCGGCACCGTCCAGCGTGATGTCGCCGACCCGGCCGGCGCCGGTGGTCACCTCGGTGAGGCGGTTCAGCGACCGCAGGAGGGTCGTCTTGCCCGACCCCGAGGCGCCGATGAGGGCAAGAACCTCTCCCTTGCGAACACTCAGGCTCACGTCGCGCACGACCCAGTTATCGCCGTACGCGAGCCAAAGCGACTCGACCCTCATGCGCTCGCGGACCTCGGAGGCGATCGGACGTGGGGCGCGCGCACGGGTCGGGACGGCCACGGCGGCGGCCGAACCGGATCCGTTGGAGCGGGGCGGGGCGACGAATGGATCGCGGTCGACCGCGATCCTGCGCACGGGCGGGGGCATCATCGGGTCCATGGCAACCACCTGACGGCCAGCAGCCGGCTTGAGAGCCCCGGCTCCGTGGAGCCGGCGCGATTGACGATAACCGCGACGAGACCGTTCAGGGCGAGCACGATCAGCAGCAGCACGAAGGCCGCCGCATACGCCTTCTGCGGCGCGCTGCCTTCGCCGGCCGGCGAGTTGACGTACACGTAGCTCGTGAGCGTCGAGCCCGTGCCCCGAAGCGTGCTGATTATCGGCGTGTGGCCCACGCCCTCGAGCGTAAGCGTGCCGCCGAGCACGATCGTGATGATCGCGGTGTCGCCGATGATCCTGCCGAGGCCGAGGACGATGCCGCTGGCCATGTCGGGCCGCACCGCCGGGAGCAGGATCCTGCGGATCGTGGTGATCCGCGTCCTGCCGAGCGCGTATGAAGCCTCCCGCATCCGGCCGGGCAGCTGCACGAGGCCCTCGCGCGTGGAGGTGACTATCAGCGGAAGCGCGAGAACGGACATCGCAGCACCGGCCGCGAAGAAGGAGCGGGCATAGACCGCGCCGTCGGCGGCGGTCGTGGAGAGGAACCCCAGGAAGCTCTTGGCGAAGATCAGCAGCGCGAACAGCGCGAGCACGACGCTCGGTACACCGGCGATCATCTCGATCGCCGATTCGACGGCCTGAGCCAGCCACGCAGGCCGCGCGTACTCGGTCATCCACACAGCCAGAGCGATTCCGAGCGGCGCCGCGATCAGGATGCCGATGCCAGAGACGATCAGCGTGCCCTCGATGGGGTCGAGGAACCCGCCGCTCTGGCTCTGCTGTACAGATGGTGCCGGTGATTCCCAGAACATGCTGGGCTTCAGGTAGGAGATGCCCTTGACGAACATGAACGCGATGATCGCGAGGGCGATGACGCAGAGCCCCACCCCGACGCACCACGCGAGCCAGTAT
>Ga0182013_10003744_pt1 | contig 18778 bp, 18 predicted proteins | sample 612S2MmetaG_FD_120487 | JGI IMG/M metagenome (GOLD analysis project Ga0182013, IMG submission 120487) | Permafrost microbial communities from Stordalen Mire, Sweden - 612S2M metaG | ecosystem: Environmental > Terrestrial > Soil > Wetlands > Permafrost | place: Sweden: Stordalen | collected... | reverse complement strand
CTGTCAGTTTCCGTTCCACGCTGCGCGCGCAGTTGCCGCAGGTCATACCGTTGACGGTGAGGTGCAGGGTTTCGATTGCCATGCTTATATGATGCGGCATCCTGGCTCAGGGTGTCGGATTGCAATAGGGTGTGCACACGTGTTCGGGCTGCGACGGTAACGGAGCGAGTTTTGCCCTCAACACTGTTTACTTAACGGATGGCCCGGTGAGGTTCGGTGGGGCAGGCTTCATCCTGCGGCGGACTTCAGTCCGCCTGCCGCAGCTTTCACATCGTTCGCGGGAGGGCGGGCTGAAGCCCGGGGTCCCCTCTGGGGAAGACTGAAGAGGAACTTGCAGAATTCGGTGGCGAACCCGCTCCCTCGCGGTCGCGGCTCGGTAAGTGGTTGCCTTTCAATGGGACCCTTCCGAGCCGCGCGCGCAAGCAAGCGGTTTATTCGAATTCTGCAAGTTCCTCTGAAGTCTGCCCCACTGCTCTCCAAGCAAGGATCTCCAGTTCTAACGTCTGCATACCGTTGCCATCCTCCGCCGTGGCCGAGCCCCTGCTAACCTGGAAGTCGGCTATGAAACTACGCGATATTGCGGGCCGGTTGGGTTGCCGCCTGGCGGGCGACGGAGAACTCGAAATCAACGGCGTTGCGGGCATGGAACATGCCGGGCCGGGACAGCTCACTTTTCTGGCCAATCCCAAGTACGGGCCGAAGGTGAAACATACGCAAGCCAGCGCCATTCTGGTGGAGAAGGAGATCCCCAGGGTGGAGATTTCGTTTCTGGTCTCCGAGAATCCCTACCTGGATTTCGCGCGAGCCCTGGCATTGTACTATCAGCCGCCGCGACCGGCGCCGGGAATTCACCCGCTGGCTTATGTGGCGCCCAGCGCCGAAGTGGGGGAGAACTGCTCCATCGGGCCGTTTGCGGTGGTGGGCGAGCGGGTGCGGTTGGGCCGCAATGCGGTGCTGCATCCCCACGTGGTCCTCTATGAAGGCGCCGAGATCGGCGACAATTTTCTGGCGCACTCGCATGCCACAGTGCGGGAATTCTGCCGCGTGGGAAATCGCGTGATCCTACAGAACGGCGTGGTGGTGGGCGGCGACGGGTACGGTTTCGCCAAACGGGCCGATGGCACGCATTTCAAGATTGTACAGTCGGGCGTGACGGTGATCGAAGACGACGTCGAGATCCAGAGCCTGACGTCGGTAGACCGCGCCACGGTGGGCGAAACGCGGATCCGGCGCGGCGCCAAGATCGACAGCCTGGTGCAGGTAGGCCATGCCTGCGTGGTGGGCGAAGACAACATCATCTGCGCGCAGACCGGCCTGGCTGGGAGCACCGTTCTGGAGCGGAATGTGCTGTTGGCCGGGCAGGTGGGCTCTTCGGGACATCTAACGGTGCATGAGGGCGCGATCGTGTATGCGCAGAGCGGCATCGGCGGCGATGTGGAGGCGGGGACGCGCATTTCCGGCTCGCCGGCCTTCCCGGCCAACGAATGGCTTCGTTCCGTAACGGCGTTCCCTAGATTGCCGGAATTACTGAAGACCATAAGGGAATTGAAGAAAAGAGTCGATGAACTAGAAGAGCGATGATGAACCAGAATCCACCTCACGGCGACCGGCGGCCGGTCGCGTACATGAACGATCAGTTCCTGAATAGCCCGGATGCGCGGGCGCTGCGCATTTTGTCCGAGTTTCTGGAGCCGCTGGCTCATTTCCGGCGGGAAAAGATCCGTGACACCGTGGTCTTCTTCGGATCCGCGCGGATTCGCGAGGAAGGGCCGCTGTCGCAGTATTATCAGGATGCGCGTACGCTGTCGCGCATGCTGACCGAATGGTCTGGGCAGTTTACCAACAGCCACCACCGTTTCGTGATCTGTTCGGGCGGAGGGCCGGGGATTATGGAAGCGGCCAACCGCGGCGCCCACGAAGGCGGCGGCAAGACCGTGGGGCTGAACATCGGATTGCCTTTCGAACAGTTCCCCAACCCGTACATCACGCCGGAGCTGAGCTTCGAATTCCACTATTTCTTCATGCGGAAATTCTGGTTTGCGTATCTCGCCAAGGCGCTGGTAGTCTTTCCGGGCGGATTCGGCACGCTGGACGAAATGATGGAAGTGCTGACGCTGGTGCAGACGCAGAAACTGGCCAAGAGGATGACCATCGTGGTGTACGGAAGCGAGTACTGGAAAGAGGTGATCAACTTCAATGCGCTGGTGAAATACGGCATGATATCGGCCGAAGATCTCGAACTTTTTCACTTTGCCGACAATCCCCAGGCAGCATTCGATCTGCTCAAGCCGGGCCTCACCGAATACGCGTCGCAGGCCGACTCACTGGAGATGCCGGCGTTCGCCAAATCGCGAAACCCCCAGCGGCCGGCTGGAACGACTTAGGGGCCGCGAAACAATAAGCTGACCAAATCGCAATCGCTCCCTAACGGGGTGCCCTCTGGGCCCGGCTCCGTCAAATGCGCATGCCGAGCCGCGCGCGGGAGCAAGCGGTTGGGTCTGAGTGCACAGGATATTTCTTCGCGGCTCCTTAGTACTACAGAGCTAGAAGGCCGACCCCACATCGTGTAAAGCCGCAATGCTCAAGCCGAGGGCTGCCGGCGAGCCGTGCCGCCCAAGGAGCTGTTAAGAAATAAACTTGTCTAACGCTCCCTTACGGTCGCGGCTCTGAACGAAGTCGCATGCGGAGCCGCGACCGTGAGGGAGCGAGCAGGCAGCAGGAACCGCTTGCCGGCGGGGTGCCCTCTGGGCCGGGCTCGGAAAACGCTGCGTTGATTCCACGGGACCTGTCACCGAGCCGGGCTTGTGAGGCTATATTGAATTGTGGGAGAAACCTGGCGGCGCACGGTGGCGGTGGGGCTGGCATTCGTGCTGGCGGTGGGAGGCGTGGTCATCTTCGCCTCGCGGACCTCGCGGCGCATGCGGCAGATCCACACCGCTAACGAGCCGATCAGCGGCTGGATGTCGGTTCCGTTTATCGCCCACACCCACCACGTGCCCGCCCCGGTGCTGTTTCAAGCCATCGGAGTGCCTCCCCTGCAGCCGCGCGACCACCGATCGGTCCGCCGCATCGCCCGCGAGCTGAATCGGCCCGTTCCTGAACTGATTGCCCAACTGCAACGCGCCATCGACGCCGCCGCGCAACCACCCGGCGGTTCCCCGCGATGAACGAACAACTCCTCGCGGCGGTCACTCAATATGGCGCGCCGGCCCTTTTTGGAATTGTCGCCATCGCGGCCGTCGGCGTTCCGCTTCCCATCACGCTGCTGCTGATTGTGGTGGGTTCCATGATTTCACAAGGCGCCATGAACCTGTGGTTGGCCCTGGGAGTTGCCAGCGCCGGTTCCATTCTCGGCGATCAGGCCGGCTACGCCATCGGTCGCTGGGGAGGGTCGGCTGCCGTTGCCAAACTGAGCGGCCTTTTCGGAAAGAAGGCCAGTCTGGAGGCCATGGAGGCGAAGGCCAAAGCTTGGGGTGGTCCCGGAATTTTTCTCACTCGCTGGCTGCTCGGTCCGCTGGGACCGTGGATCAATCTGGCCAGCGGTACGGCGGCGTATCCATGGCGCCGATTTCTCTTCTGGGACATACTCGGCGAAATGACGTGCGCGGTGGTCTACATTTCCCTGGGGCGGTTCTTCAGCGATCGCGTAATGGCGCTGGGCGCCGTTTTGGGCGACCTGACGTGGACCATCGCGGCCCTGCTGGCCGCCATCGTTTTGGGATATCAACTGTGGACGCGTTTGCGGAGGGCGAGGTAGCGCTTGTCTGCCGGGTCGAGACTCCGAACTCCTGATGTCGCCCCGCACCTTCGGTTGCCGGGGAAATTGGCTTGGGCCGAACGGACGTCGGGTCGGACCAGGCTCATCACAAATTCCACGACCACTTCAGACAAGAGTGCCTGCGCCGTCTCTACCGTCGCAGTCCGCGGCCCGGGGCCACGCCTTCCACCAGCGAACCGCCGCGCACCACCGGCACGCCATTCACCAGCACGTAAACCATTCCCTCGGAATACTGCGCGGGATTCTCGAAGGTGGCGCGGTCCGTCACGCGCGCCGCATCGAATACCGCGAGGTCGGCGTCCGCTCCCACACTGACGCGCCCTTTGCCGGGGACGCCCAGGCGTTCGGCCGGCGCCAAAGTCATTTTGCGCAGCGCCTCCATTAAAGGGAGCACGCGCTGCTCGCGCACATACCGGCCCAGCACCCGCGTGAATGTGCCGGCCGCGCGCGGGTGGCCTTTGCCGTTCTCCAGAATGCCATCGGAGGCAATCTCCACCAGCGGGTTCCCCATGGCCAGCTTCACCGTCTCTTCGGGGATGGAATGAATCGCCACCATGCCGCCCTGCCGCCGATAACGCGCGAAGCTCTCCGCGGTCAGACGCTCGCCGGTAGCCGCCCATTGCAGGTCGCCGAAGGTGATGCCGCCTTGCCGCGCCTGCCAGCCTTCGCTGAAAATGGCCGACCCGAGATCGGTCATGCCGGCCGTGTAAGGGTACGCCTCGGTGGTAATGTCGAGCCCGCGCCGGCGCGCGCCTTCGATCATCTCCAGGCACAGCGGCGTCTCGCCGAGCCCCATGCTGGTGATGTGCACCACGTGCAGCGACGCGCCCGTGGCGGCGGCATCGGCAATCGCCTCCTGCAGCGCGTCCACCACGCCCGGTTCCTCGGGGCCCCCGTTGCGCATGTGAACGTAGAGCGCCGTTTTCTTCTCCGCCGCCAGCCGGAACAGGTCGAGAATCTCGGCGCGCGATGCCAGCGGAATATAGGCGATCCCCACGCCGATTCCCAGCGCTCCTTCTTCCAGTCCACGGCGCACCAGGGCGAGTGTCTCGCGCTGCTCCCGCGGTGTGGCCGCGCGTTCCACGGCTCTATCGCGCGGCAGCAGCGTGCCGCTATCGTGCATCACCGCCATGCGCGCCGGTAAGTGGCCGGATGTAGCTCCGAAATTGATGAGCGCTTTCCCTTCCCGCGCGGCATACCAGCCTGGCACGGGCGACACGCCCACTTCCATTTCGAGCGCGGTCGTGACCCCGTCCATGGCCTTGAACCGGTAGTTTTCCGGCGTCTGCCCATGCGAATGCAGATCGATAAATCCCGGCGCCACCACCAGTCCGCCGGCGTCAAGTACGGTTCGCCCGCGGAGTGCCTCTACGGAAACTGCCGCGATCTTACCGTCGCGGATTCCGATCTGCCGCACGGCGTCCAGGCCGCTGGCCGGGTCCATCACCCGGCCGTTGGCTATCACCACGTCGAATTCCTGCGCCCACATCACGCCCGCCAGCAGGAGCACCGCCATCGCGAATCGCATATCTCTCAGCTTAGATCGAAATCACCGGCTTGCCGAGCACTTCCCAGCGCGGCTCCACGCCCAGGCCCGGCACTGTTGGCGCAGCCATCCTGCCGTCCTGACGCTGCGGCGCTCCCGCGGCGTTGCTCACGGTCACGTAACTGTTGAAGTCCGTGGCGGTGAACAGATAGTCGGGAGGCGTGCTGTGCGCCAGGTGCGCGATGGCCGCGGTAACGATGTCGCCGCCCCAGGTATCTTCGATGGTGAGGGCAATTCCCAGCGACACGCTGAGGTCGCGAATCTGCCGCGCCTTGGTCAGGCCGCCGACTTTCGAAATCTTCAGATTGATTACGTCCATCGCCTGGTCGCTCACCCCCTCCACCACCATGGCTAGGCTGTCGACCACCTCGTCGAGCACGAATGGCCGGTTGGTATGCCGCCGCACCACCAGGCATTCGGCATAGCTGGCGCACGGCTGCTCGATGTAGACGTCCACCGCGCGGACGGCATCGGCTACGCGAAGCGCCTGGTGCTGCGTCCATCCGGTATTGGCGTCGGCGATGAGGACGTCGCCGCGCTCGAGTTGCGCGGCGGCCTGATGAATGCGTTCGATATCGGTATCGGGGTCGCCACCCACTTTGAGCTGAAACCTGGTGTAGCCCTCGGCGCGATAGTGCGACACCTTTTCGGCCATGGCCCGCGGACTGTCCTGGGAGATGGCGCGGTACAAAGGAAAGGTCTCGCCGTAGCGGCCGCCGAGGAGGGTGACCACAGGCAGGCCCGCGACCTTGCCGAGAATGTCCCAGCACGCCATGTCGAGCGCCGATTTGACGTAGGGATGGCCGCGCAGGGCGGCGTCCATGCGGGCGTTCAACACGCCCAGCGCGGTGGGGTCGAGCCCCAAGAGGTGCGGCGCCAGTTTGGCGATTCCGGCGCGCGCGCCTTCGGCGTAGGCCGGCAGGTAGGCCGGTCCCAGGGGACAGACCTCGCCGTAGCCGGTGACACCGGCGTCGGTATGGATGGCGACTACGGTGGAGTCAAAAACTTCGACGGAGTTTCCGCCGGACCATTTGTAGCTGCCTTCGTGCAGGGGCAGGTCCACCTGAAAAGCTTCGATCCTGGTGATCTGGGGCATCGTCCCATTCTCTCTCGATGCCGGTGGCAGGCAAAAGCACGCTAACTAACAGGAGATCGCCAATCCCACGAAAACGGCTACACTTTCTACCTCAAATATGTAGGCCCATTGCCAACTGGCAACGATGTGAAGGTGGATGTCACGCTGCGCGAGAGGCTGGCGTTTCCGTTGGAAGAGCGCCCAGTCCTGCGTGGCTATGAGGAGTTCAGCGATCTGCCAACGGACCGGCGTCTTCGCGTCTATTCGCTGGAGGAAATCGCCACCGAAAAAACGCTCGCACTGGCAGATCGGGCACGCAATGAACCTCGCGACCTCTTTGATCTGTGGCACCTCACATCAGGCGAGGGCCTCGATCTCGGACCTCTTGCCGGAGCAATGCGGCAGAAACTAGAATTTCGCGGCAAGCCATGCGAGGGAATCACGGACGCCATCCGCAACAAGGAAGCTCGGCTCAAGGCTCTCTGGTCAAGACGCCTCGCCTACCAAATGACGATCCTACCGGAATTTGATGAGGTGTTCCGCGCCGTGCAACGCACGCTGCGGCAGGCGGATCTGCCGTAAGTCCTGATGGTGTCCCGCCCAGCAAATCGGTCAAGTCGGCTGGTTTACGTTGTTGTCGTTTGGAGCCAGGTGTTCGATCCCGATGGTACGGGCTTCCAGTTTGTTGCGTATGACGCCGAAGAATTCAGCCAGGACTGTGCGCATCGGAGCTGCTCCTGGTCCGATTAGGCAATGCACTATGACGAGTGTGGTGAGGGCCCGGATTCCGGTTTTGCCGGCCAGCGTTCCATCGCGGCAACACCGCAATGGAAACGCCAGTCGTGAAGCAGCATCAACGGTAGAAGGAACGTCTACTCGGACCGCTGGACAACGAACGAATTCCGCTCTTCGCCGAGACCACCAAGACACGCATTACCAACTACGCCCAAGCGCGTTGGCTCGTCGCCGACAAAGAAAATTTGGCGGAATCGCTCGGAGACTGCGCAGTTATAATGTGTCGGTGCGTCGTCTAATCTGGGCTTGGCTTAGTTTCGCGGGTTGGGCGGTTGCCCAACAATACCCGTTCGTAGCGGTCAAGGCGCCGAACCCGCCGCAGGGCGTCAAGGGATTATTTCAGGATCACATTGGCCGTTTGTGGGTGCGCACCACGAGCGACGTTGCTTGCTTCGACGGCAGTCGGTTCTTTTACCTCCGAAACTACGGATTTCCGGATACGGAGGCGCGGAGTATCGCCGAAGACGACGACGGCGCCATCTGGATTGGTTCAAGTCTTGGCTTGCATCGATTCTGGAAGGGCAAACTCGTTCGAATACAGGAAGGGGTTGTGCCGAGTGTGGTGCGGGGTGCACCCGGTATCATTCTTGCGGCGATTGGGCCTCCCGGCAAAGGTCTCCCCGGTGCCGCCGACCTGTATCGCATTCATAGAGAAGGGTCAGTCTGGAGATCCGAAAAACTGCCAGACCTTCAAGTGGTGGGAACGCTGTCGATCGGTCATGACCAATCGATTACTTTCGCAGGCCAACACTCCTGGTTTGAAACCTCGGCTGAAGCGACGACCAACTGGAAGGCCGGAACACGCCTCCAGACAACCGACCGTACCCTGCCGGGTATGAATGTGGAGCAGGTGTTTCGAGACCAGTTTGGCTGTGTCTGGTTACGGAATCAAGGGGCAACGGCCTATCAATGTCCAAGCGACCAGCAACTGCACCATCTTCCGGACTCCATTACCGATGGTCAAAAGCTCATATCGGAAACCAGCGACGGGCGGATTCTGTTGCCGGGCCAGGGGTCCTTTGCCCTGGGACGACCGGGTTCGTTCCACGTCGCTAAGCCTGCAAATGGCCTTCCAGCCATAGAAGCGGCATTGATGGCGGCGGATGGCAGCCTTTGGATCGGCGGCAGTAAGGGTCTCTTCCGATTTGCCGACCCGTTCAGCTTCGAGTTTTGGACCGAACGGGACGGTTTGGGGGACGTCACCTCAACGATCCGAGTCCGCGACCGGGTCTTCGCCGCAGATCGCGACGGCATCAAGGAATTGAGCCGGGACCGCCGGTCGTGGTCGCTCCTGCCTAAGTTGGCTGACCTCGGACGCGTCTATCACATGATTCCCGGCCCGGCAGATACCATCTTCGCCTCCCTCTACTACCACGGGGTGGAACAGATCTCTCTGGATGGAACGGCCGTCATCCGACCCACGCATGACATCCCAGGAATGCATCTTGCTGAGACCGGGGATGGGAGTCTATGGTTGGCCGGCATCGGTGTTTCTCGCGTAGTGGTCGCCAACGGCCAGGCGAAACTGGTAGAAGAGCCCCTGCCCGCGCGGCACTGGAACGGGCTTGATATCGAGACCAACCCCTCAAACGGGGACTTGTGGGCCTGTTACGACGGAGGATTAATTAAGAAAGAGATCTCGGGTTGGGTGAGCATCACGGAAAAAGACGGACTGCTTCAGAATGGATGTCGTTCCATAGCGGTTAGCCCAAACGGTGACGTTTGGTATGGATACAACTCCATCGCTGCCTTCACTCTGGTTAAGCCTCGTCCAAACGCCCCTCCGCAACTTCGACATTTTCGCCCAGGTGGAGATGTGGGCGATGCCGTCGTTCATTTCTTGGATTTTGATCGCCGAGGTTGGCTCTGGCGTGGAGCCGGCGACGGTGTCTATGTTGCCACCCCAGAAGCGGCCGAGAACGGTGCGTGGCTTCACTTGGGAGATGACGACGGCTTGCCGGGACTAGACATGAATCAGCAAGCCCTTTATGCCGACGCGGATGGATCTGTGTGGTTCGGGGCCGACACATCGCTCACGCATTTTGCGCCACCATCGAATCTATTGGAGCCTCTATCGACCAACGCATTCATCTCGGCGTTCTCCTGGGATGGTGGGACGCCGCGCTTTGCCGAGACAATCGATTCCGTGCCGAGCGGTGCCAAACTGACCGCCCATGTTGGCTCCCTTCAGTTCGATCGCCGCAACGGGTTGCGGGTACGTTACCGAATGCTGCCTGACCAGGCGGCGTGGAAAGACAGCAGCAGTCTTGACCTCCCTTTGGGAACTGCCGGTTGGGGCGCACACACGTTGGAGGTCCAGGCACGCATCGGCGCGGGACCATGGTCCCCGACGGCAGCCTACTCTTTTTCTGTCGTGCGACCCGTCGGGCTTTCGTGGCCCGTCTTAGGCATGGTCGTACCGGTTCTGCTCGCAGCGATCTTCTGGGTACGGGTCAGGTCCCTAAAACGCACGCGGCGTGAACGCAAAGCCCTGCCCGATCTGACGGCATTGCGCATGGCCGCCATGGTTCCCGAGTCTCAGGTGCTGCTTGGCACCACGCTGGACGGACGATTCACGCCCCGCCGTTTCTTGGCGCGCGGGGGGTTTGCCTCGGTCTTTGACGGGCACGATCAGCTACAGGACCGGCGATGCGCCATCAAAGTGTTTCATCGGGAAGTCGCCGATCTAGGACTCGTGAGACGATTCCAGCGAGAGGTCGCGGCGCTTGAAACCATCGTCCATCCAAATGTCGTGCGCCTCTACGGCCACGGCAACACTCAATCGGGGGTGCCTTATCTGGTGATGGAATTTATCGAGGGTACGACCCTGCGCGACGCTCTTCCGTCAGGAGGCTTCGAGCCTCGACAAGTGGCAAGCCTGTTGCGCCAGGCTGGAAGCGCACTCGAAGCAATCCATCGCCTCGGGATCTATCATCGCGATCTAAAGCCTGAGAATCTCATGATCCGCTTGGAGAGCTCCCAGAACAACAACCTCGTGCTGATCGATTTCTCCATCGCAATCGTGCAGAGTCCGGACGAATCCATGCACGGTCTCTCTCGCGCCGCCGGAACCTTTCAGTATATGGCTCCGGAGCAGGCAGTCGGATTTGCCGACGCGGCAAGCGACGTTTACAGCCTTGCGAAGGTCACCATCGAGATGATCACCGGTAAGCGGGTGTCGGACCTGCTGCCCGAAGCCTCGCTGGATTTGCCCATCAGAGTGCAGGAACTCATCGCTCGATTGGACATCTCGCTTTCCCCGACCTCAATCGATCTCATCAGCGCGGCCCTGGAGTTTGATCCGTCCCGAAGGCCCGCCAGTGCTGTCCACTTTGCGAGGCAAGTGGCCGCTGACATGGAAAGTTCCAAAGGTTAATCCCTCATGTGGTCTTTCAGCCAGTCTTCCGCCTTCTTATATCGATATCGGACATGGCGGATATCCAAGCCGGTATTCTCCGCTATTTCCTCGATCGTATAGCCGGCAAAGTAGCGCATGTCAACGATTCGGGCGCCCACAGGATCCTTCTTCTCAAGCCGGTCCATCAACTCACCAATCTCAACAATTTGCTCCAAATCGTCTGTGGTATGGAGGCTCACTGCCCATCCGTCTTCTAGTGAGGCAGGGATCTCCCCACCTCCTCGGACAAGGGCCAACCGGGTACGGGCGAGATCTACGCACACCCGCCTCAGCGCGACGCCAACTATCGCATAAAAATGGTCACGGTTGCGAATGCTCCATCCACCATGTCGCAGGTTCCGAAGCCACAGTTCATTGACCAACGCAGTCGCCGACACCGGTGCAGCATATCGCTCACGCGCTAACTGGCGAACCGCGAGTTGGTGCAGAGTGGGCAAGATTTCGCGAAAAAGTGCGTCCGCGACTTCGAGGTCGCCGCCGGAGTAACGCTGAAGGAGTTCCGTAAGAGAACAGTCGATCTCTGCCATTGCCATTATCGGGAACAAAAGGAGGATAGCATAATTGGCCAAACTATTTTTTGGCTCCTTTCAGGACACTCTACGCAGAGGAAAGATGATGGACAGCACATGATTCGGCGTCTCGAGGATGCGGGACGATCCTGCAACACCATGTCGACCCGATCATCGCTGCGCCGTGCCCGACTCAGTGGGTTTTCTGATCTTCAGCGGGGCCATGGCGGCGGTGGGCCTTTGGAGTTTGACCGTTCTGGCGAAACCCGATGTGAACGCAGCTCTCCAATAGAACCACAGCCATCGCCGGGCGAAAAGTAATCACGTAATCCGGCAAATCTCATGAAAGCGGAGCGGTAAAACAATTGAAGCCATCTCGGTGTCATACCGGAATCTCCCCCAAGAGGCCGAGGCACTTAATGCCTTTCGCGTTTGGGTTCGCCGTGCTGCTGGCCTTCCTCCCGGCATGTGCAGTACCCCAGCGCGGCCCAGGCGCAGCCAACTCGCCCCAGGCGGCGGATTCAGCGGTGTCGCCCAGCGCCTTCACTTTTCAAGTGATCGCCAAATCCGGAGACACTATAGACGGACACGAACTCGATTCGACCGGCCCGATCTGGGATCTGTCCGATCATGGTGAGGTTATTATGGATGCCACACTCAAGAATGAAGCGGCCCGCAACGAGTCCTTCAGCGCAGTTATGACAGCCTCGCCATCGGCAAAACGACTTTTGGCGTATCAAGGCCAGATGATAGGGCAGGACCGCGTCCTCGCCATTGCCGGCACGAGGGCGATCAATCGGAAAGGGCAAGCTTTGTATGAAGTCACTGTCAGGGGGCCTGAATGCCAAAGCGGCTGTAACCACTTATATCTGGACGGGGCTCCCATTGCCACTCGGCTCCCAGGCAGTGGGTTAATGCTCAGCGACCTTGGCACAATTGCCGGGCTCGCAAAAGTAGGCCCAGAACGATTCAGCTTCTTGTCGGCCCTCGACCGCTCCAAATTGGATGCCCCTGTCACCAACATCTGGGACAGCACTCACAGCGCGTTCTTTGAACCGGGCACGGACCGAATTCTTGAGGTGTCAACAGTGTGGGGCAAGTCACCCGGGGATCCCGTCGCGTACCGCCTTTCCTCTTCGCAAGGTAAGGTCTGCGATACGGATTTCCAACAACAGCCCCTCGATTTGAAAGGCGGTGTTTTCGCGAAGACGATCCCGGCGTCCTTCGGCTGGACGGCAGGCGATCGGCGGCCCATTCCACCGGTGACCGTTCACGGAAAGGTGGTTAAGCCGGATTCGATTTACGATGCTCATTGGGACGCGCGTTGCGAACTTGCTTTGCTGCGCATATTGACCGATGTTGTGGTTCCGGAAAAGAGAGGGCAAGCCGCCGACGAGGTGAGCGCAACCTATTCGATCTATACCAAGGCGGGTTTACTCCTGAGCGCGAAAGCGACAATCAATGTCGCCCAGTACGCCATCCCCTATCATTCCATTCCCCTGGCTGGCTTCCGGGACGTGTACGTCCCCACGGAGACGTTCGTCATGAATAACTTCGGGCAGGTGGCGTTTTCTGCGCACATAGACCGATTGTCGGGTATCGACGCGCAGCGAATGGCCATTATTCTTGCGACGCCGAAGCCGCATTGAAAATCATGAAGGTTCATGGCGATGTGGTCTTCCCCGTTGGTGCCGGAGGTGTGAAATATGTCCACTTTGAGCTCGAGAAGCCAAGTCACAATCTGTTAGCTATCCTTGCGGGATGTTCGTCCGTTGGCTCGTCGGGCAAGGTATCCGACGGTGGGCGGACCGCAGAGTCTAGGTCTCTCGTTTACCCGTCGTATGCGGGGCGCACAAATATTTTGGGAATCACATTCGGCTATGCGTCTTAACCTGTTGAAAACCATACGACCAGGATGAAACCGTCGACTCCATCGTCTTGCGAGGCATTTACCAATAGCTGGTGGATCGTCTGTCCAACGGTGATCCGGCGCTATTCCGTGGTTCTGTCTGCCGCTTGGGCCGACGGAATCTATCTCTCGGCCTGGTCTCGCCTGGCAACGATCTTGCCCGCGCTACTGGTGGCGATTGGCCTTTTGGAGGGCGCGACTCACTGGGGATTGCTGACTATCGGAGACGGGGCTACGTCCACCGGTATTCACGCTGTCGCATTTGCCCAGATGCTTCCTTTGATAATAGTGGCAGCGATCGCCGGGTCGCTGAGTGCCAACCTGGGACTTGCGATCACTTTGGGCTACGCTTTGGGCGACTTCTTTGTCGCCGGCCCACAGTTTTCATGGGGAACTCCTGGAGTCGACCAGTTCCTCCATCTACGGGTTCCCCAGTTAGTTTCCTACCTGCTCTTTTTCATGCTGACCGTGCAGCCAATCCTGACTGCGCAGATCCTGACTCGCAGTTTGAAGTGGCTCGTTCAACGCCCCGATGCTCCCTCGAAGATCGCGGCCGTGATCATAATGGCCTCACTTCAGGGCGTGTTGTTATACGCCTGGACGCTCGCTGCGCCAATGGTGATTCGCATTCTATGGGATTGGGCGGGCGCGACGCCTCCCGTTACCTTTACGCACTTCAGCGAGATTACTTCCACGTGGCTACCGCTAGCTGGCGTCGTCGCCTCGCTCGCGAGGGCTTGGCTTTCCTTTCGCGCCGCCCCGTCGGCAGCTGTCGCTCGCAACATCGATGCCCTCACGAGGGCCTTCAGGCAATCGGACGAGCGTCCAGCACCCACAAGAAGAATGCCTATACCAGTTAGAGCGGCCCTATCCGCCTTGCTCGTGACGCTTTTCGTTTCCGGTTTCATCGCGACATTCGCTCTCGGCCTCGTAATCTGGGCATTCGTTTCGGGCATACTGATTGCTCGCTCCACGATACTGACCAAGCATCCAGGGTGGAATCAATGGGCGGAGTTCGCCCAACAGATCCCCTTGATTTTCAGGTGGGGCGCAGCGATGACGGCGAGCTATCTTCTGGCACGAAGTACGCTCGCCCTGCCAGGACAGGCGGCGAGTATCAACAGAGCGGCCGGCGCATTTCAGGCAGAACTGGTGAGTCTGGCATTGACGCTAGTCGTTTGTCTTCTTCTGCTGCCCGCCACGGCGAATCGCTAAACGCAGTCAACACCATCAAGCATACCAAGATGCGGGAAGAATTCGGCATGGGCAATTATTCTCTTACTCTCAGTGACGTCTCATATAGCCCATGCGACCTGCCTCGATCCGTTCTGCTGTTTTGGTACGAACGAAAACGCTGCCTTGGCCGTCTTAGGATTGGCTTTGCTGCTGGCCGCGCTATGGTTTCTCGGGCCTGAAATAGCCGTATACCTGCTCGTCGAAGATGGCGCGCTTGCTTCGTGGGGAAGAGTTCTGTTTGGACTAGGGCCTGGACTTGGCGTCATGATTGAAGGGCGTGAAGAGATAGGAGAAACTCTTCCAGAACTACTGGAGCAGCAATCCGGAAGTCGGGAGGCAATGAACCGATCGCCTATTGAGCCAGGAGCGGTAGAGGGTGTGCTGCCTGATCCCGAATTGCCCCTCCCGTATTCAAAGCCGGGATGGCCCACCGTACGCGCCTCGGACGCCCAGACGTTTTCCTGGCTCGAGCCCGTCGAACTACCAGAAGGTACGACACTCTATCGCGTCGTTGGGCCTGAGAACAACCCGAGTGGCTCGTACTGGAGTCTTGACTCTCCCCCAGCAACTGAGGCAGAGTGGCGTGGCGGTTATGGAGTCACGTACAACATGAATTCAGACGGCAGTTATCTCCAATACACGGTTGGGAACGGAGGCCTCAATGCGTGGGTAGGTGAATCCGCAGCACAGAGGGTCGCTGGAACTGGGGATACCATGATCCTGCCAGGGGGCAGCAAGCAGGTCTGGCTTCCTGTCGATTCAGTTACTCCAACCAGTCCAACGCCAACGCCCTGGAGTCGGCCATGAATAACAATATCGAATTGCTGGAAAGTGCGCTCCGGCGACTTCGCGAGACATTGTTAAGAATAAGGGAAGAAGTCGCTCAGGCCCCGCCTGAAAAACAGGAATCCATAGCGACAGCCGTGGACAAGCATCTGCTTCCTTTCATTTCAAATATGTTGCAGTCAGTTGAGCGCGCCAGTGTCAGTCAGGAGTACTCCGCTTCGCAGGACTTTATCCATGACCTGCAAATTCTGAGAGGGTTGGGCCGCATTGTTGACATAAGCATTAGCTGGTCTCAACACAGATCGATCCTCGAAAAAGGTGAGGATGACGTAGTGTATCGGGCCGCAGTGTTGGAAAGGCAATTGAGCAAGCAGCGGTGAACTATCCGCGTTCTGTCCCCAGAAGGAGTTCGGTAAGGAGCAAAATCGTGGAATCCCGGAACACCGCTAAACGCGCTTCAATCGGTCGGAGACGGTTTGCTAGCCTCGTGGGGAAGGGTTCTTTTCGGATTAGGGCCGGGGTTGGATGCAGCGACTCAACGATTTGAGGGCGAAAGTGACACTCTGGAACTGTTACAGGAACTGGGTGAAACGGGCCCAAGCGATGGTGCTTCTGCGCCAGTCGGGCGAATCCCAACTGGCCGCTCCTCAGCAATCAAGATCTTTCTACCTTTCGTGATGCTAGCCCTGAGACGCTTTGGCCCGGAGAGACAATATTTCGCATCGCCGAACCTGGCGGACAGGATGCACCTTGGTATTTCCGGGCACAAGATCTTCCACCCTCCGAGCAGGAATGGCGAGACGCCTTCGCAGTCGGACCTGAATGGAACAGAGATACGCTGATTACAGAGTCTACGGTTCCCGACGGAGGTCTCAATGTGTGGACAGGCAAAGCGGCTGAGCAAACTCTCGAAGGCGTTACTTTGCCGGGTGGCGGTAACCAGATATTTATCGGTCGAGAGAATCAAATGAGTGCCGATGGCTTGCCTATGTTACTTATGCGGTTTAAACCTACACTTGTTAGTTGGGGTGGTGAGCTATGAAGGCGTTAGCAGAATCTCTGGAAGATCTGATGAGCCTGGCGGGCATGGCTCGTCGCAATTTGGATGGAATCACCTTCGAGAAGGTGGAGATAGTTAGGCAATGGTGGGACGAGGAAACGCTTCCTTACCTTCAGCGCCTAGTGTCACTTGCGCGGCAGGCCTCCGATACTACCGAGCCCTTCGCAATTCGCACGACAGCGCTGAAGGAGATCCGAAGCTTCTCGGTAAAAATGGATTGGGGCTTGTCTTGGTTTGATGGCGAAGTACAGTTCAGGCGCGTTTTGCGGCAGATATTCGAGGCGACTGACGCTTTGTTGGCTGCCATTGACAATGGAGTCTGACGGTCGTTCGGATTTCGATGACCAGTTTGTCACGCACGGAGGGGGTGCAAATCAAGCTGCGCCAATTCTGGCTTGCAATCCATACTCAGTGACCGCAATCTACAGTCTCGGCGGCGTACGGCCTTTTTCGCCTTCAGATGTTTTCACACACTTTCAGACGATTCACGCAAACCTCAATGATCCCTCACCTCCACGAATTCCTGCTCGGAGCCACATTTGTTTGGCTCCTTTCAGGACATTCTACGCAGAGCAAAGATGATAGACAGCGCATGATTCGGCGTCTCGAGGAGGCGGGACGATCCTGCAACACCATGTCGGCGCGATCATCGCCGCGCCGTGGGCGGCTCCGTGGGTTTTCTGATCTGCGGCGGGGCCGGCGGTGGGCCTCTGGAGTTTGACCGTTCTAGCGAAGCCCGATGTGAACGCAGCTTTCCAATAGGACCACAGCCCACCGCCGGGCGAAAAGTAATCACGTAATCCGGCAAATCTCATGAAAGCGGAGCGGTGAAACAATTGACGCCATCTCGATGTCATACCGGAATAGCGGATGAACGCAAGAGTGAGTTCTTCATCGATCTGGCTCTCAAATAGTGCCGGTTGTGTCGCTCTACATGCTACTTCAATAGTTTACAGTAATGCCATGGGCAGACGGAAACGAAAGAATAGTGTTGGTAGATAGTCAAATCTCACTGGAGAAGTGAATAGTATGGAGTCGGAGAAAATGCCACAAGATGCCTTTCAAGAGCAGCTTCAGGCCAAAACGAAGAAAGCTGCAGATCTCGCCAAGAGTGGAAGCAAGGCCGCACACAAGGCGGCGCTGGCAACGTGGGAAGGAGCGAAGACGACGGCGGAGAGGTTCGTACTTATTGGCGGCGCACTCGGCATCGTCAGTTTCTTCTTGCCTTGGTATGCAGTACATCTCTTCATCTTCAGCGCTTCTGGATCAGGGCTTGCGTTAGCCAACGCGGGCAAAACGTCATATTGGCTCTTCCCGATCATGATGGCCGCCGTTCTTCTCCTGAGCTGGCTACATTTGCATAGTGATCCGTCTAAGAGAATCCTCAATGCTCGCTGGTACATCGTGGTCGGAGCCTGTTGGACTTGGGAATTTGCAAGTACCGCGATCTCATCTGGTCCCGGCGTGATTGCTATAGGCGGCCTAGGCGCCATGATAGCTGCCGTGCTCATTCTGCTTGGCGGTGTTTTTCAGACTAAGGAAAATCTCGCGGCGATATCGAACAGGTAGTGCCGCTGGATACAGAACGGCCGTCGATGGGCGAATCGTGGATTGCTTACTTGCAGTTGACGCCAACTTAAGGAGTTTAGCGTGTTTGGAAGTACTGCCCGAGCGACTATTGGAGTGATCACCGTGTTGGCACGCTCGGCATATCCGCATTCTCGCGTGTGGATCAGTAAACCGGTTACGGTCCGAGCGCAGCAAGTGAACCGTTGGCGCGGATGACGTCCCGGTTGCTCAGCTAAAAAGGAGACAGGAAAATGGCATTTTGCAGTAATTGCGGACATAACACCGAGGGAGCTTCCTATTGCGTAAGGTGTGGAGCAGCGACCGTACAAACACATCGCCCTAGTCCGCTGCCGCCTGCCGCGCCCGGTCCTCCTCCGATTCCGACGGCCGGGGTTCCAACTTCCGCGCCGCCGATGAACCGGAATGCTCCGAGCGCCGGCCAACCTGGCTCCCGACTTCTGATGGGGCTGCTTCTGATTGACACGACACTGGCGGCCATCGCAGTGCTGCCGCTGTTCGCAAATTCGACCGGAACATGGCTTCAGGAATTGCAATTCTGGCTCGGATGGTTCACCGTGCCGGTCTGGCTCTTTTGGCTCGCCAGGATTTGGCGACGTGATCAGGCTGCCCGGCCCGTCGCACAACGTTCCGGCGCGATTCTCTGCTGGTTCGTCCCCTTTCTCAATCTCTTCCGGCCGTATCAAGTGGTCTCCGAACTGTGGAAGAACAACGCAGAGGCCCCGAATGCGGAATCCTGGAGTTTGGTTCCTCTATGGTGGTCGTCGTGTCTGGCTTGGTTCTGTCTTGGGCTGTGGACGGCACTCGTGACCGGTACGCAAGCGTTCCACGCGTTTCAGCTAGCAGCGTCGGTCGAATTCGGATACCGAATGTCAGCGCTGATCGCATCCGCCACCGCATACATGATTGTCGTTCGACTTTCGAGAGTCGGAACCATCACGGTGCTCGGCCCTGGGCGGTTTGCCTGGCCAGTGATGACGTTACCGGCGCTGGGCATCCTTTGTGGAAGCGTCGTGGGCGTCACCGTCATCACCGGATCCGGGTTCCTGGAGCCTTCGCCCGAGGAATCGCTCGCAGAG
>Ga0182013_10003740_pt1 | contig 18784 bp, 19 predicted proteins | sample 612S2MmetaG_FD_120487 | JGI IMG/M metagenome (GOLD analysis project Ga0182013, IMG submission 120487) | Permafrost microbial communities from Stordalen Mire, Sweden - 612S2M metaG | ecosystem: Environmental > Terrestrial > Soil > Wetlands > Permafrost | place: Sweden: Stordalen | collected... | reverse complement strand
CTCTGGCCCGATCACTGCGTGCAGAACACCCCCGGCGCGGCCTTCCATCCCGCGCTGGAAATCCCGCATGCCGAACTGGTCCTGCGCAAGGGCTTCCGCCCCAACATCGACTCCTACTCCGCGTTTCTGGAGAACGACCACTTCACGCCCACCGGCCTGGCCGGATACCTGCGCGAGCGCGGCCTCACTCGGCTCTTCCTTTGCGGCGTGGCTTATGACTTCTGCGTGCGCCACTCCGCCATCGACGGCACCGCGCTCGACTTTGAATGCATCGTCATCGAAGACGCGACTCGCGCCGTCGACCTGCCCGGCAGCGTCGAGGCCACCGATCTCGCCTTCGCCGAGGCCGGCGTCCAGCGCATCTCCACCACCGACCTCGACTGATCGGTGCTCCGCGCCTACAACTGGCAACCTGCAACCTGCAACTGTTAACTCCTCAGGTTCTCCTTCAGGTTTTCTCCTTTTTTCTTCGGGAATCTTCGGCAGTACCCCTTGACTCTTTGGCTACCCGGTGTCACTCTAGGCTCATCGCGCGCCTCTTATCGGACGTGTGCTGCGGTCCTTGCTCTGGGTCCGCCCGCAACTACAACTTATGGCAACTATGATGGCGCCCGTCGAACAGCGGGAAGTGCTCCGTTGCGACTTCTGCAGTCTGGTGCAATTCCGCACCGCCAACGCCACCTGCCGGCGCTGCCACAAGGGCCTCGAGGTAAAGGTGCCCGAACCTGAACCCATGCCGCTCACGCTGGTCCCCTCGCAACCGGAGAAGCAGGACGGCCTCCAGGTCGCCACTGCGGTGCGCGATCTTCGCCACGTGCGCAATCTCTCCCAGCGCCAGCTCGCCGCGCGCATGGGAGTGCCCCGCACCTACATCTCCAAGATTGAGAACGGCAAGGCCATGCCCACGCTCAGCTCGCTCGACCGTCTGGCGCGCGCGCTTAAGGTGGACATTGCATCGCTGCTGCGTGACGCCAACACCCGCCATCGCGACGAGACCGCCGTGCTGACCTCGGACCCGTTCCTCGCCGAGATCGCCGCGTACACCTCGCAGCTCGACGCGCTGCAGCGCTCCATCTTCCTCAACCACGTCCGCGAACTCGCCGCCGGCCGCCGACGCAGCGCATAAACGCGCCGGTCAGGTGCGTCAGGTGCGGATGATGAACCCGTACGCGTAGGGATTCGGCGCCTTCTCCGGCAGCGTCAGCGTCAGGCCCGACGGGTCCTGCGCAAACGTCACCGGCCCGGCGCCAATCAGCTCCACCCGCTGGACCGGCTTGGGCAGCGCGGCCGATCCCTTGGCCAGCGTCTTGATCGTCAGCTTGCCGTTGGCCGGCCAGCCGAGAGCGAAGGCGTACAGCGTCCCAGCCTTGGTGGTGAAGCGAATGTCCTCCGACGTATAGGGGCGCTGGTTGCGCTCGTTGAACTCCCCGGCCTTCGCATCCGGCGGGCCCTCGCCGTACACCGTGAACGGACGCGTCCCGTAGATCGCCTCGCCGTGCTTCGGAATCCAGGTTGCAATCGCCTCCAGGAAAGCGCGTTCGTCGGAGTCGATCTGACCGTCGCCGGTGACCGGGATATCGAGCATCAGGTTGCCGTTCTTGCTGACAATATCGATCAGCGAGTGGATGACGTAGGTGGGAGTCTTATATCCGTGCTTTTCAAACAGGCTGATGTCGTAGTGCCAGTTGCCGATGCAGGTGTCGGTCTGCCAGGGTTGGGCGAGGATTTCGTCGCTCTTGCCGCGTTCCATGTCCAGGGTGAACGCGCCGGCCTCCGCGGGCCGGGTATCTTTGGTCGTGAGGACGACGTCGAGGCGGCCTTTGTCGCGGACGCTGGTGTTGTAATAGTGGGCCGCAATGGACAGCCCGTAAATTCCGTGGGGCAGTTCGGAGTCGTCGAAGTAGAGCAGGTCGGGCTTGTAGCTGTCGACCAGGTCCTGCGCGCGCAGAAACCAGTTTTCGGCAAACTTCGGGTGCGTCAGCGAGATGTCCTCATGCCACTTCTCGTCGTTGTCGTGCAGCCACTTGGTGGCCTCGGCGTCGCTCTTGACGCCGTCGGGCATCACCACGTTGCGTCCGGTGTACAGGTCCTGCGGGTCTAGGCCCTCCCACCACTTGCCCCTGCCGTCCGCCTTGGTCAGCGTGTAGGCATCGTAGCGAACGCCGGCCAGCGGCCCTTCGGCATCGTAGTTGTACGAGGTCTGCAGCCAGTTCCACGCGTGTGAGCCGTGGTTGGAGACAGCGAAGCGCAGGCCGTGCTCTCTGGCGAGCTTGCCGTAGATGCCGACGATGTCCTTCTTTGGGCCGATCTTCACCGCGTTCCACGGCGTGTACCGGGAGTTGTAGGTGTCGAAATTGTCGTGATGGTTGGCCAGCGCGGTAAAGTACTTTGCCCCCGCCTTGACATACAGGTCCATCAACTCTTCCGGCTTCCAGTTCTCTGCCTTCCACAGGTTCGTGAGCTCCATAAAGCCCACCTTGGAAGGGTGGCCATAGGTGGCCAGGTGATGGTTGTACTGCCGGTGGCCCTGGATATACATCTGGCGTGCGTACCAGTCGCCCTGGCCCGGCACGCACTGCGCGCTCCAGTGGTTCCAGATGCCGAACTTCGCGTCGCGGAACCAGTCGGCCGTCTTGTAGCCGGTCGTTAGCGAGTCCCACGTGGGCTTGAACGGCCCCGGAGCAATGCGCGGCGCGGGCGCCTGTGCCAACAGCCTGTTTGCGTGGGAGGCGAGGGCAGCGCCGGGTGCGGCGGCCAGAGCGGACTGCAGCAGACGGCGTCGACTGATCGTACGTCGCAACATGGGTAACCTCGAAAGAACAAAGATTGAAGCGCGGTCGTCCTAGGTCCGGATGATGAACGCGTACGCGTATGGGTTCGGCGCCTTCTCCGGCAGCGTCAGCGTCAGCCCTGACGGGTCCTGCGCGAACTTCACCGGCCCAGCGCCGATCAGCTCTACGCGCTGGATCGGTTTGGGCAGCGCGGCCGATCCCTTGGCCAGCGTCTTGATCGTGTACTTGCCGCTGGCCGGCCACACAAAACCGAACGCGTAGACCGTGTCGCCCTTGCGCGTGAAGCGGATGTCCTCCTCGGTATACGCGCGCTGGCTCTTCTCGTTGAACCGCCCGGTGACGACGTCCGGCGGGCCTTCGCCAAAGACGCTAAACGGCCGCGTCCCGTAGATCGCCTCGCCGTGCTTGGGGATCCAGGTCGCGATCGCCTCCAGGAAGGCGCGCTCATCGGCATCGATGGCGCCGTCGCCCTTCACCGGGATGTTCAGCATCAGGTTGCCGTTCTTGCTGACGATGTCGATCAGCGAATGGATCACCGAGATCGGCGTCTTGTAGCGGTGGTTTTCCAGCAGCGCGATGTTGTAGTGCCAGTCGCCGATGCAGGTGTCGGTCTGCCATGGCTGCGCCTGGATGCCGTTGGTCTTGCCGCGCTCGATGTCCAGAGTGAAGGCGCCGACGTGCTCCGGCTTGATGTCCTTGGCGGTCAGCACCACATCGACATGGCCTTTGTCGCGGATGCTCGCGTTGTAGTAGTGCGCGGCAATCGCCAGGCCATACTCGCCCAGCGGCAGCTCCGAGTCGTCGAAGTACAGCAGGTCTGGCTTGTAGGTGTCCACCAGGTCCTGGCAGCGCAGGAACCAGTTGTACGCGAAGTCCGGCGCGCTGGGCGGCAGCTCTTCGTGCCAGTGTCCGTCGCCCGCTGCGTGGAACTTGTTGGCGTCGGCGATGGTCGTAACGCCGTCCGGCATCACCAGATGCCGACCGGTGTAAAGCTCCTGCGGATCGAAGCCCTCCCACCACTTGCCCTTGCCGTCTGCCTTGGTCAGGTTGTACGCGTCGTAGCGAACGCCGGCCAGCGGACCCTCGGGATCGTAGTCGTACGCCACCTGCAGCCAGTGCCACGCGTGCGACGAGTGGTTCGTGACCGCGAAGCGCAGGCCGTGCTGTTTGGCCAGTTTGCCGTAGATGCCGACGATGTCCTTCTTCGGTCCGATCTTCACCGAGTTCCAGTTGTGGAAGCGCGAGTTGTACGCATCGAAGTTGTCGTGGTGGTTGGCCAGCGCGGTAAAGTACTTGGCCCCCGCCTTGACATACAGGTCCATCAGCTCTTCCGGCTTCCAGTTCTCCGCCTTCCACAGGTTGTCCATCTCCATCCAGCCCACCTTGGACGGATGGCCATAAGTCTTCAGATGGTGGTCGTACTGCCGGTTGCCCTGGATGTACATGTTGCGCGCATACCAGTCGCCCTGCTCGGGAACGCACTGCGCACTCCAGTGGTTCCAGATGCCGAACTTGGCGTCGCGGAACCAGTCCGGAGTGGTGCAGGCAACCAGCGACTCCCACGCCGGCTTGAACGGCCCGGGTGCGATGTGGATATCGGAGGGCGACTGCGCGAGCATCCTGGGGACGGCCATTCTGGATGCAAGGGCTGCGGCGGGTGCAGCGGCGAGGGCGGACTTCAACAGGCGGCGGCGGGTAAACCGATTGGCGAACATGCCCGCCATCATAGAAGGAACCGCCGCAGTTGGGAAGCCCGGCCGCAGGCGCCGCCCATAGATGATCTCCAAAGCCGCAAGGCACCCGTCTTCGGTCAACGCGATGACTGCGGGGAGCACTCGACAGTCCGATGGCTTCCTATCGTTGCGCTGCCGACCGCCGCAGCGATCTCAACCGTATGCGGTCGCACTAACGGCCAGTTGTTTCTGGTAAGCACCACGATGGCGATCTTTCTGTCTCCGAGGTTCTGCTGATGTTCGAGATTCCGGTCGCCAGTGATGAAAACCTGAAACCCGCCTGTCTCAGCAGCATTGAGCAGATCTCCGTTAGCAAGTGTGTCCCAGCCCATTTCGCGGCTGGTCCTCACGTCGTGTGCTTTGAGATGACGACGAAGATTGCGCGGCACATTCTGATCGAAGAGTACCTTCACCGCACGGACTTGGTCAGTTGACCGCTTTCGGCGAATGCAAGCAGCTTGCGAACATCCCCCGCATCCAGGTCGAAGCTATAGGCAATCTCGTCTACCGATTCGCCCAGTTCGTGGCTCTCGAGCACCGTGTCCGCCTGGACGCGCGTGCCCTTCAGAATGGGGGCGCCGGAGACTTTGCCGGGCACGATCTCAACCACTTCGCATCCGCTCCAATCCATAATCCACCTCGCACCTTCATTCTAGCGCTTTCCATCCTAGCGCCTTCCATCCTAGCGCCGGATAGACAGCGTCGGCAGTTCGCGCTCGCCACCGTGCGCGGGCGCGTAAAATCGAACCTGCTGCCATGCCTGTAACCCGCCAACCCGACCCTCCATTGATGGAACGCTCCGGAGAGAATACTCACCAGTTTGAGGGCGACTACCGCCCGGCGCAGCCCAGCGCTGCAGACCCTCAGCCCGCGTCCGGCGCTCCGGCCTCCACCTACGCGCATCTGCTCTCCGCCGCGCCCAACATCCGCCTGGAGCCGCTGCAGCTCGAGTTCCTGATGCGCCTCGCCGACGCGCTCAACACCACACTCGAGCTGAACACCCTGATGCATCGCGTGGCCGACCTGGTGCGCGCCGTCATCGACTATCAGATCTTCGCCATCCTGCTGGTCAACGACCGCACCGGCGACCTGCGCATGCGCTTCCAGACCGGCCACACGCCGGAGGTTGAGCGGATGCGCATCAAGCTGGGGCGCGGCATCGTGGGGCAGGCCGCGTCCACGCGTTCGTCCATCCTGGTGGAGGACGTCCGCAACGTGGAGAACTACATCGACGCCAACCCCAGCGTGCGCTCCGAGCTGGCCGTGCCGCTGATCGTCAAGAACCGCGTCATCGGCGTCATCGATCTGCAATCGGAACTGCCCGGCTACTTCACCACCGAGCATCAGCGCCTGCTGGAGTTGACCGCCTCGCGCATGGGCATCGCGATCGAGAATGCCCGCCTCTACACCCGCGTGTCGCGCCAGGCGCAGACCCTCACCGTGCTCAACGAGATCTCGCGCGAGATCACCAGCATCCTCGATCTCGACGACCTGCTGGAGCGCATTGGCCAGCTAATGAAGCGCGTCATCGACTTCCAGATGTTCACCATCCTGCTGTGGAACGACCGCACCGAGCGCCTGGAGCACAGGTTCAGCTCGCGCTTCGGCGAGCGAGTCGAGCGCGAGCACAATGTGATGCTGGGCGAGGGCATCATCGGCCATGCGGCGCAGTCGCGCATGCCCATCCTCGTGCCCGACGTCCGCCGCGACCCGCGCTACATCGTCGTCAACCCCGAGGTGCGCTCCGAGCTGGCCGTGCCGCTGATCGACAAGGGCAAGCTGATCGGCGTCATCGACCTGGAACACACCCGCGTGAACTACTACAACGAGGACCACCAGACCACCCTCTCCACGCTCTCCGCGCAGGTGGCCATCTCCATCGCCAATGCCCGCCTCTATCAGCGCGTTCAGGAGGAGGAGCACAGGCTGGAGCGCGATCTGGCCATGGCCCGCGAGGTCCAGCTGCGCCTGCTTCCCAGCGCGCCTCCGCAACCGCGCCACGCGGAGATCGCCGCCGCCTTCCTGCCCGCGCGCTCCATCGGCGGCGATATCTACGACTTCATCGACTACGGCGCCCCCGGCAACGCTCTCTACAAAACGGCCCAGCCCAAGCGCATCGCCATTGTGCTGGGCGATGTCTCCGGCAAGGCCGCTCCGGCGGCCCTCTACGCGGCGCTGGTCTCCGGCATCCTGCGCTCGCTCGCCGCGCGCCATCTGCCCCCGGCGGACCTGCTGGCCGAGCTCAATAGCCAGTTGCAGGAGCGCAAGCTGGACTCGCAGTACGTCACCATGCTGATGGCGGTGTGGAACGACGACAAGCGCACCCTGCACATCGCCAACGCCGGCTCGGTGCAGCCGTTATATGTAACAAATTCGGTGGCTAAATCTCCGGCCAAGCCCGTGGGCGCGCCGGCCACCGTTGCCCGCGACTGCTCCGGCGCGGAGGTGGGCTTCAACCTCACCACCATCCCCACCGAGGGCTTCCCGCTCGGCATGTTTCCCAACGCCGAGTACGAGGAGCTTACCCTCGCCACCAAGCCCGGCGATGTGCTGGTCTTCTTCTCCGACGGCATCGTCGACGCGCTCAACGCCGAGGGCGAGATGTTCGGCACCGAGCGCCTCGAAGCCGTCCTGCGCGACCACCCTTCCGCCTGTCACTCCGCGCAGGCGACGGTGGATGCGATCCTCGCCGCCGTCAGCGCCTTCCAGTCCGGCACCGCCCACTTCGACGACGAAACCCTGGTCGTCCTCCGCGTGCTGTGACCCGCTCAGGTAGGCCAAAAGCCTAACGCCGATAGACACCGATAAGGCCGATCAAGAGAGAAATTGACGATGTCCTTAATCAAATCTTGTCTTTATCGGTGTAATCGGTGTTGATCGGTGTTAAGCCTTGCTTTCGCCAGCCCCCGCCAGCTCCGCCAGAATCTTCACGCTGGCGCTGGCCCCAATCCGCGTCGCCCCGGCGTGCAGCATCGCGCTCGTATCCGCGAGCGACCGTATGCCGCCCGAGGCCTTCACCCCTGCGCGCATCCCCGCAACTCCGCGCATCAGCGCAATGTCGTCCACCGTGGCCCCGCCCGACGAGAAGCCCGTGCTTGTCTTGATGAAGTCCGCGCCGGCCGCAATCGCCAGCTCCGACGCGCGCAGCTTCTCCTCAAAGCTCAGCAAGCAGGTCTCCAGGATCACCTTCACGATCCCTCCCGCACCGTGCGCAATCTCCACCACGCCGCGGATGTCCTGCTTCACTGCCTCGTAGTCTTCCTTCGTGCCCGACTTCAGCAGTCCGATATTCAGCACCATATCGACGTCGTGCGCGCCCAGCTTCAGCACCCGCTTGGCCTCGTCGCATTTTGAGGCGGCCAGCGCCGCACCCAGCGGGAAGCCGACGACCACCCCTACCGGCACGCCCGTTCCGGCCAGCGTCTCCGCCGCGCAACCGGTCCACGCCGGATTAACCATGGCGCAGGCAAAGCGGTGTTCCGCGGCCTCGTGGCATAGCCGGATCACCTGTGCCCGTGTCGCATCGGGCTTGAGCAGAGTATGGTCCAGCACCGCGGCCAGCGCGGCGGTGGACGAGAGTGCATGGGAGGCAAAGACGGCGGCGTCGAACGCGGTAGGTTCGGCAATGGTGACGCTTGCTGCGGGGGTATTCATTTCGGTTGCAATGCTCCTGCCGGCCCGCAGACGGGCCCGCTACTTTCTATCATAGGCCGGTCACCGTTGGCTCAACCCACCGCGCGGTCCGGCAAAGGAGTGCAGGTACGTGTCGGGTGATGCAGGTCACACCATGCAGGTTGCTTCTCGCCGCAGAATCGAGAGGCACGCGCGGGTGCAATTCTTGCGGTTGGCAATGCTCCGTACGGCGCGCGCCAACAGCAAGCTGCCAAGCCACAACTAAGTGATTAGGAGTAATATCTGCCCGCGCGGGAACATGAATTCGCGCCGCTGCCAAACTGTGCGGGAATCGATGCGTCGGATTGGCAGTTGGTCCTGGAGGGTGATCCATGAAGATCGAGATGATGAGAAAGCAGATCGGTTGCGCGCTCTTAATGAGCGTTTTGCCGCTGTTGGGCGGATGCGTGCGACACAGCACGAGAGAGCACTTTTACCTGATTGCGGCCAGCACCAAGCATCCCTACTGGCAATCGGCGTGGGCGGGCTTTTCTAAGGCCGCGAACCAGTATGGAGTCTCGGTCGACATGCGCGGCCCGGATGGATTCGACCCGCAGGGCGAGGTAACTGAGTTTCGCCAGGTGGTCGCGATGAAGCCCGCGGGCATCCTCGTCTCCGTTGCCAATGAGAAGCTGATGCAACCCGAGATCGACGCGGCAGTGGACGCGGGGATTCCCGTGATTACCATCGACTCGGACGCGCCGTCGAGCCACCGTTTGTATTTCATCGGCACCAATAACCTGCAGGCCGGACGCCTGGGCGGAGCACGGGTTGCCGCCAAGTTGAACGGCAAGGGAAACGTGGTCTTCTTCTCCATCGCGGGCCAGCCGAATCTGGAGGAGCGCCTCAAAGGTTATAAGGACGTCTTCGCCAGCTACCCCGGCATCAAGGTAGTCGAGGTCTTCGATATGAAGGGCGACTCGGGCCTGGCCATGGATCAGACCCGTGACTACCTGGCACGCACCGGCGCGGCGAAGATCGACGCGGTGGTCTGCCTCGAATCCACATCCGGCAAGGACGTCGGCGAGGCTTTCAAGCGCATCGGCGCCAACGGAACCCTCCTGGCCGCAATGGACGTCGACCAGGCCACGCTGGATCTTGTAAAGGATGGGACCATCGATTTCACCATCTCGCAGAAGCCGTTCACCATGGCTTTGCTGGGCCTGAAAGCCCTCGACGATGTCTATCACTATCCCGTCAAGCCGCTGTCGCAGAACTACGCGCTCGATCCGTATGCGTCGTTTCCGGCGTTTATCGACACCGGCGTTACCCTCGTCGACAAGACCAACGTGGACGCAATCTTGAACCACCAAAGCGAAGCTACCCAGTAGGGAATTGCAAAATCGCTGCTGGAGTGTTGACTCACGCCGCATACGATCGAGGAGGCTGGAAGCGATGAGCGCACTTACTGTTAGTCCCGCGTATACTGCGCTGTTGGCCAGGATCCCTCCGCGGGTGGTCCGCTCGGAGGAGCAGAACGAGTCCTATATCGCGGCGCTATACGAACTCGAAAGGCGGCACAACAAGTGGAGTGAGGCTGAAAGGGAACTGGCCGATCTTCTGACGTTGCTGATCGAGGACTTTGAGGAGAAGAACTACCAATTGCCCAAAGCCTCGCCGCTGCAGGTGATTGCATTTCTCATGGAGCAGCATGGCCTCAAGCAAAAGGACCTTGCGGACGTCTTCGGCACGCCCAGTATCGTCTCCGAGGTGATGAACGGCAAGCGCGAACTGAACAAGCAGCAGATTCGCCGGCTCAGCGACCGCTTCCACGTCTCGCCTGAGCTGTTCTTCTAGGTCTTCGCGCCCTCAGTGGTCCGCGCCGTTGGGGAAGATGCGGATGTCCGGCACATTGCGGTACACCTCGGAGTAGTCCATCCCGTACCCAATCACGAACTGGTTGGGGATCTTGAATCCCACATAGTCCGCCTCGATCGGCACCAGGCGGCGGCTGGGCTTATCCAGGCAGGTGGCGATCTTCAGCGAGGCCGGCTTGTGCTGCAGCATCAGGCCGCGCAGGTAGCTCAACGTCAGCCCAGTGTCCAGGATGTCCTCCACCAAAATCACGTGGCGCCCTTCAACCGGGTTGTCGATGTCCTTGATCAGCTTCACCGCGCCCGACGATACCCGCGCCCGGCCATAGCTCGATACGGCCACAAAGTCGAAGGTGTTGTCGATCGAGATGGCGCGCGCCAGATCGGAGAGGAAGATGGCCGCGCCCTTCAGCACGCCGATCAGCACCAACGGGTGGCCCGTAGTCTGGCCCTCATAGTCGGCCGTAATCTGGCGGCCGATCTCCGACACGCGCTCGGCGATCTCGGCGCGGGAGACAAGAACATCCATCTGGGCTGCGGGAGGGAAGGCGAGGGTGCTGGTCGGCATGGGGATAAGGGTAGCGTATGCGCGGGTCAGCGGTCGAGTGCGCAAATCCACAATCAGGCCGTCAGCCTGAACGGAGCGAAGAACCCCTGTATTTGTCTCACTCCCGGCCGCGGTAAGCTCCGGGCGGGTCGCCCCGGCGGATATACTTTGAGAGGCAAGCGTGTCGTCCTTTACCACTTATCACTTACCACTCACCACTTGCCACTGCACTTGAGCGAGGTTTATGTTCCCCTATCTGAATCTTGGCCCCATGCATCTTGGCATGTTTGGGCTGCTGTTGTGGCTGGGCGCGGTGGCCGCGACGGTTGTGCTGCACCAGAACTTTGTTCGCAATCGCGTAGACGCGGACGCGCTGAACGTGGTCGCGCTGGTGGTGGTCCTCGGCGTCATCGGCGCCAAGACGTGGCATGAGGCGCAAGACCTGCGCGAGCTGCACTTCGCCTTGCAGGCGATCGGCCGGCCGGGATGGCACCACCCCTTCCAGGTCGCGCTCGGCTTTCTGGAGTGGTTCCGCGACGGCTTCGCCTGGTTCGGCGGCATGACCGCCGGCGTCGCTGCGCTGATGGTCCTGGGGCATCAGGCGCGCTTCCGGGGCCCCGGCTGGAAGTCCATGGAGGACCCCGGCCCGGTGCCCGGCGCCCGCGTGGGAGCGGTGCGCATGCTCGATCTCGCGGCGCCCGCCGCAGCCCTCGGCTACGGCATCGGCCGTATCGGCTGCCTGCTGGCCGGCGATGGCGACTACGGGATCAACACCACCCTGCCTTGGGGAGTGCATATGATGAACGGCCCCGACCAGTACCATCGCGCGCTGGTGCCTCCGCACCCACCTACCGCGCTGGTGCAGCCCACGCCCATCTATGAGCTACTCTTTTCGCTGGCCGTTTTCTGGCTGCTCTGGCAGTTGGGCAAGAAGTCCGGCTCAGGGAGCGGCAGGCCCGTGGGCTGGCTCACCGGACTCTACCTGGTGCTCTCCGGCGTAGGCAGGTTCCTGGTCGAGTTTGTCCGCATCAACCCGCCGCTGTATTTCCACAAGACGCTGACCAACGCCCAGGTCGCCGCCGCCGCCAGCGTGATTGTGGGGCTGGTCGCAATCGCTCTGGCGCAGGCCACGTACGTCGAATGGACGCCGAAACTCGCCGCCGCCGAACGCCGCACCTAAGCTCCGCGCCCCCCACTCCTTTTGCTGCCGTCATTCTGACCCATCGGGTCAGTCTCTCCGTATTTCGCCCTTCGCGCATGATTATTTCTCAAAAATCCCCTTGACATAGAGAACTCTATAATGCAGAGTAGTTCGAGAGGTGAACGCAAATGGCAAATCCTGAGCCCGATTCCGATTCCAAAGCCGGTACGTCCCGCGACGACCTGGTGCAGCGCCTCGAACTGATGGAGCAGCTGATCGCGGAGGGTCGTCAGACCACCATGCGCTGCGGTTGGATCTTCGTCCTATGGGGATTGGTCGACCTCGCCGGCATGGGCTGGCAGACAGAGCTGCCGCATTCGCAATGGGTCTGGCCGACCTGCCTGGGGACGGGAGTGATCCTCCAGGTGATTGGCTTGGCGCTCTGGAAGCGTAGCCGCCCCCGTTGCAAGGGAGTTCAGTCCCGCAGTGTCCAGGCCGTCTGGAGCATGATGGGTCTGGCCATGGTCATCTACGTCTTCACCGCGCTGTTTACGCACTTCGCATGGCAATATTCGTATCTCTCGGCGCTGCTGATCATCGTCGGCCTCGCGCACGCCATCAGTGCCATGATTCTGCGCTGGCCGGTGCAGGGTGTGGTCGCGGCGATCTGGTGGGCTGGGGCCGTCGCCATCCTCGTGTGCAACTCGTTCCGTGCCGCGAACCTCATCTTCCTCATCGAGATGTGCTTCGGCATGATCGCCTTCGGCCTGTATGTGATGTGGCTGGAGGGACGCAACCACGATGGACTCAAAGGAGCACGCGCATGACAAACCTCGAACAGGGCAACGGTACAAGTCGTGACGATCTGCTGCAGCGCCTCGCGCTGATGGAAACCATGATCGCTGAAGGACGGAGGAACACGGGGCGGTTCGGGTGGGTCTTTATCCTTTGGGGGTTGGTGTGCCTCAGCGGGATCGGCGGGTCCTATCTTTGGCCGCAGTCGTATTGGGTTTGGCCCATCCTCATTGGGAGCGGCTTCCTGATCCAGTTCCTCGGGATCGCGATGCATCGCAGGAGCGGGAGCTGGCCCAGCGATAGCATCAAGAGCCGAAGCGTTGCCGCCGTCTGGAGAATGATGGGGATCGCCATCATCCTCTATGCGGCTCCCGCGACCGTGACCCATACGATCCACCAGATTGCCTACATTGCCGCCATCTTCATGTTCCTCGGCATGGCGCATGCAACCAGCGCCATGATCCTGCGCTGGAGAGCCCAGGGCGTTGTGGCGGGACTCTGGTGGGCGGGTGGCGTCGCCACCTACTTCGTTCCCAGGGACTATGTGATCGCAATCTACGTGGCGGAGATGATCTGCTGCATGGTCCTGTTCGGCGTGTACGCGATGATGCTGGAGCGCCGGCGCGCCGCAGGCGCACTGCAGGACCAGGTCGAGCACCATGCCTGACCTTCCCGAACTCGATCCCGTCGTTCACGGCAAGCTGCGCCTGGCCGTGCTCTCGCTGCTGGTCAGCGTGGAGGAGGCAGACTTTACCTGGCTGCGCCAGAAGACCGGCTCGACCGACGGCAACCTGGGCGCGCAGATGCTGAAGCTCGAAGAGGCAGGCTACGTGGCCATGGAGAAGCGCTTTGCCGGACGCAAGCCACAGACCCTCTATCGCATGACCCCAGCCGGCCGCAAGGCCCTGGCGAAGTATGTTGCCGCGCTCAAGCTTCTGCTCGGCTCAGCTCTATAAAGTCGCAGCGAAACCACAGCTTTTTCGCCGAATCGTAAGAACCTCGTCGCTTCAAAGACCGTATCGAACCACGGAGGAAACATGCGCAATCGATTTGGTTCTGCCCTCATCGCCGGGGTGCTGCTCGCCCCGGGTGTGGCCTTTGCCCAGCCCGCTCCCACCGCCCAGCCCGCTCCCGCCGGCCCAACCTTCGACGCGGCTTCGGTGCGCCAATCCCCCGCGCCCGACATGGCCAAAATGATAGCCGACCTGCAGGTGGGAAAGAAGCCGGAGTCGGTGCATATCGAAGGCTCGCGTGCGACCTTCACCTATGAGTCGCTGAACCAGCTGATTGCCTACGCCTATAAGGCCAGGGCCTATGAGATCAGCGGCCCCGACTGGCTCGTCACCGACCGCTTCGACATCGTGGCGCGCATGCCCGACGGGGCCTCCAAGGACGACGTGCCCGCCATGCTGCGTGCGCTGCTCGAGGACCGCTTCAAACTGACCGCCCATCGCGCCATGCAGGAGCAGCCGGTGCTGGGGCTGGTCGTTGCCAAGGGAGGGCCGAAGCTGAAGCCGTCCACCGAGACGCCCGAGCCCCTCGACGAGACCGCGCCATTGAAGCCCGGCGAATCGATGATGGACACCCCCGGCGGGCCGATTCGCCTGATCAAGAACCAGGACGGATCGACCACCTACAACATGGGCACGCGAGGCACCTTCACGCTGAAGTTCGATGGCGAGTCCCTGTCCATGCACATGCAGGCGAGCGCCCTCTCCATGAACGGCTTTGCCATGATGATGACCACCCTGGGCGGCGGCGATGGCCGCCAGATCGTCGACATGACCGCCCTCACCGGGCTCTATCAGACGGCTGTGGACTTCTCCCTGATGGATCTCATGTCCAGCCTGCGCGACCAGGGCATCAACCTTCCCACCGGACCTCCGGGTGGTCCGCCAGCAGGTGGCGCGTCCGATCCAGGGGGTGGTGCCACCGTCTCCGCCGCGCTCGAAAAGCTCGGCCTCCGGCTCGAAGGGACAAGGGCCACGGTGGCGCGCATCGTCGTCGACCACGTGGAGAAGACCCCCACCGAAAACTGAGTTTGATACCATTGCCTCAGCGAGGTGCGGCATGGCGACAATTCCGCAGGTTAAGCCGAAGCAGGCCCAGATCATCGACGAAGCAGCGGCGAAAATTTCGCAGATACTGGAAGAGCATTTCGATGAGCAGGGTTGGAGCGAAGAAGAGCGCAATCGGAGAGTTTCCGACGCTAGCGTTCGTGTCGCAGCAGCTGTTGCGCGTCATTCCAAATCTGCATAATCGCCGTGTAGCGCGGATCTCTCGGGGTTAGACCGTACTTGCTCTTCAGGACGGAAACCAGCGTAGCTTCGTCGTTGATGGCGAGCAGGTCCCTCATCTGAACTTCCATCTCCCGCCGGCGGGCTTCACTCGCAGCCTTCGGTGTCTTTGGGCCTCTCTTACTGTACTCGTCCACTTGTTCTCTCCCTCGCGAAGTTCGTCTATGTCCTTCTTGTAGGCCATGCCCAGCATCAGAATCCGCGACCGGTTCTTATCCAAACACACAAAAGCTGTCGGGGAGCGAGAATCTATCAGAATGACGGGTAAGGTTACGGATTTGAGTTGAATTCCCTCGATACTGGACCAGATCCGTCGGTTCCAACGAACACAAAAGTGCCACACGGATCGCTCCGCATGGCACTTCAAAGGCGTGTCGTCGATCAATAAATGGTTAGACGCTAGTCCTTCGACATCGCCTCGCGCAGCGGCTCCTGCGGCTCGGCGAAGAACACGTTGGAGATGACCGCTCCGGCAATCGCTCCGAAGATCGGCGCGACCCAGAACAGCCAAAGCTGCCCGAGCGCCCAGCCATGCACAAACAGTGCCGGCCCGGTCGAGCGCGCCGGATTCACTGAAGTATTGGTTACCGGGATCGAGATCAGGTGGATCAGCGTCAGCGCCAGCCCGATCGCGATCGGGGCAAAGCCCTTGGGCGCGCGCTCGTCGGTCGATCCCAGGATCACCAGCAGGAAGAACGCCGTGCAGATGACCTCGATGATGAAGCACGAGGCCAGCGAGTAGCCGCCCGGCGAATGCACTCCATACCCGTTCGAGGCGAAGCCCCCCATCGGCCAGTCGGGCTTGCCCACGGCGATCTCGTACAGTGTTCCCGAAGCGAAGATCGCCCCCAGCACCTGGGCAATCACGTACGCCGGAAGCTCGCGGATGGGGAAGCGCTTGGCCACCACCAGCCCGACTGAGACCGCCGGGTTCAAATGACATCCCGAAACGTGGCCGATGGCGAAGGCCATAGTGAGCACGGTCAGCCCGAAGGCCAGCGCGACCCCGGCGAACCCGATGCCGAGCGCGGGAAAAGCCGCCGCCAGCACGGCTGCGCCGCAGCCTCCGAAGACCAGCCAGAAGGTGCCGAACATCTCTGCAATGGAGCGTTTGAATAAGGACATAGGCGTACCTGTCTTTCTTTGATTTTTGATTTGTCCTGCCGGCGCTTAGGATCGATCCAGGCGGCGAGCAGGATGTACCGCGGGGCCCATGCTTCAGGGATCATCGCCCGGGGTCGCGCTCCATGGGAAGCGCCACCCGCAAGGCGGACTTTGAGGACTGGCGAATGCTAACACGACGCGTCACCGCCGGGGTTAAAAACTCACCTCGAACGGGGCCTCCCCGACGGCCGCTCTAGCTCTCGGGGCCGTCATCCCCATCCACCGGAATCACGCTGCGCCCCATCTGTTCCTCGATCTCCTCGGCCAGCAGCCACGTAATCTGCACCTTGCTATGCCTGCGGCTGTACGTGAAGTAGATCACCAGGCCTACCGCCAGCCAGATCACCAGCCGCAGCCACGTATCACCCGGCAGCCCCAGCATCATGGCCAGCGAGATCAGGATGCCCAGTATCGCCGTCACCGGCATCAACGGAGCGCGGAACGGCCGCGGCAACTCCGGGCTGCGCCTCCGCAGCGCCATCACCCCTGCGCACACAATGATGAACGCCAGCAGCGTCCCGATGCTGGTCATCTCGCCCAGCTTGTCCAACGGAATCGTGGACGCGAAGACCGCGACCACCAGCCCCACCGTGATCGACGAGATCCACGGCGTGCGGAACTTCGGATGCACATCGCTGAACATCTTTGGCAGCAGTCCATCCTTCGACATCGAGAAGAAGACGCGGCTCTGACCCAGCAACATCACCACCATGGTGCTGGTCAGTCCGCCCAGCGCGCCCAGCTTCACCAGCAGGCTGCCCCACTTCACGCCGGTCACGTCGATGCCCACGGCCAGCGAATCCGGCACCGCCAGATAGCGATAGTTCACCAGCCCGGTCAGCACCAGCGCCACCAGGATGTACAGGATCGTGCAGACCACCAGCGACCCCAGAATTCCGATCGGCATGTCCCGCTTCGGGTTCTTCGCCTCCTGTGCCGCGGTCGACACCGCGTCGAATCCGATATATGCAAAGAAGATCACACCCGCGCCGCGCAGCACGCCCGACCAGCCGAACGATCCGAACGTCCCTGTATTCTCCGGCAGGAACGGATGCCAGTTGATTCGCGGCAGCTCCGGATGATGCAGCAGAGTATACCCGCCCAGCGCGAGGAAGATCAGCAGCACAATCAGCTTCACCGCGACGATGAAGCTGTTGAAGTTGGCCGACTCCTTGATGCCGATCACCAGGATCGCCGTCACCATCACGATCCCCACGAACGCAATCAGGTTGAAGATGCCATGCCGCTGGGGCAGGGAATTGGGATCGATGCCCAGCTGCGCCAGCTTCTTCGCTACCCGCCCCAGAAACTCCCAGTGCCCTTCGTAGAGCACAAAAGTCGAACCCGGCGTTCCCGCCAGCTCCGGCGGCAGCCGCAGGTTGAAGTCCTGCGCCAGGCTCAGCACATAGCCGCTCCATCCGCTGCACACCGTGGCCGCGCCAAACGCATACTCCAGCACCAGGTCCCAGCCGATAATCCACGCAAAGATCTCGCCCAGCGTCGCGTAGCCATACGTGTAGGCTGACCCGGCCACCGGAATCATCGCCGCAAACTCCGCGTAGCAAAGCCCGGCGAAGACGCACCCGACCGCCGCGAGGATGAAGCAATAGACCACGCCCGGCCCCGCATAATGCGCCGCCGCCGGCCCGGTCAGGACGAAGATCCCCGTCCCAATGATGGCGCCGATACCCAGAGCGATCAGGCTCCAGGGGCCGAGCGAGCGCTTCAGCGAGTGCTCGCCGGTCTCGCTCGCCTCCCCCAGAATCGTGTCAATCGACTTCCGCAACAATAGCTTCGACATTCGCCCTTCGCTCTCCTTCGTGTCCGTCTTGCTCGCCCTCGCGCGCGTCTTGATCTCCGTCGCGCCGGTCTTGCTCTTCTTCATGCCCGTCTTGAAAGGGCGTGGCTTCAGCCACGCCGAATCGCCGAAACCAGCGAAGGGGCTCTAGCCCCCGAGGGAATCGTCGGCTGACTCCTGTTCCCTGCTCCCTGATCCCTGTTCCCTGCCTCCCTGCCTCTTCCACACCAGATACACCGGTACCCCAAGCACCACAAGGATCAGTCCCGGCCACGTGTACTGGGGTTTGTAACGCAAGAGTACAACAGAAATCCACGCAGCCATCGCGATATACAGCGCCGGGAGCACCGGATACCCGAAAGCGCGGTACGGGCGCGCCGCATCCGGCCGCGTCCGCCGCAGCACAAACAGCCCCACAATCGTCAGGATGTAGAACACCAGCACCGCGAAGATCACGTAGTCCAGCAACTGGCCGTAGCTGCCCGACAGGCACAGCAGACACGTCCACGCCCACTGCACCCACAGCGAATTCACTGGCACCCCGCTGCGCTCGCCCAGCTTACCCACGCCCTTGAAGAACAGCCCATCGCGGCTCATCGCATAGTAGACGCGCGCCCCGGCGAGCAGCATCCCGTTGACGCAGCCGAAGGTCGAGATCAGGATCGCGCCCGCCATCAGCTTCGCGCCCAGCGCGCCGAATGCGGCTTCCATCACCGCCGTCGCTACGCGGTCCTGCGCCGCGTATTGGATTCCGCGTCCGGCAATCGTAGTCGCCGCCGGCGAACCGGCCATCGGCAGCACACTGAGGTAGACGAAGTTGCAGAAGATGTAGAGAAGCAGAACGACGCCGGTGCCGAGCGCGAGGCTGAGGGGAAGATTGCGCTTCGGATCGCGAATCTCGCCAGCGGTGAAGGTCACGTTGTTCCATGCGTCGGCGCTGAAGAGGCTGCCGACCTGCACGACCGCGACCACGGTCAACAGACCGACCCACGCGGTTGGGCCGCCAACGCCGACTTGCACCGCATGTTGCG
>Ga0182013_10003736_pt1 | contig 18799 bp, 19 predicted proteins | sample 612S2MmetaG_FD_120487 | JGI IMG/M metagenome (GOLD analysis project Ga0182013, IMG submission 120487) | Permafrost microbial communities from Stordalen Mire, Sweden - 612S2M metaG | ecosystem: Environmental > Terrestrial > Soil > Wetlands > Permafrost | place: Sweden: Stordalen | collected... | reverse complement strand
GTCTGGGGTGAGGTTACCGCGCTCGACGCTGCCGCCTAAAATGTCAACGACCCAAAGCTGATCCACCACCACAGCTCCAAAACCAACTACACCACAATAGTTTTCAAATAACGTGACAGCGCCGTCTGAACTACGCACCGCGTAGCTATTCAGCCAGATTTGTGTGCATGATGGTACGCAGCGAGGGATGGGTTCGCCAGGTCGTGCGAAGATCGTCAGTTTTGCAAGTCGCACCACAGGACGTATCGAAACGCCAGCCCGAATATGCAAATACTGGTATACCTACGCAAACTGCAAGGAAGCTAGCCTCAAGTGCGATACCGTGATGCCTCCGCGACCGGCTACCGTCGCAGTTCGACGAGTGAGGTGACGATGCGCCGACAACGCATGCTTCCCATCTGTTCGATCCCGATGGCGGCGCTGACAATTTCGGCGCTGACGGTCGCGCCGTCAGGGGCTGACTCGCAGTCACCATTGGGTCAGGCCGTGATTGCGGTCCGATCCGCGTCCGCCTGCGCGCCCCTGCAGTCCGATCCGCTCGTGGAGCGGGTTGCAGCTATGGCTAACCAATCAACCAGCGACTACATTGCACATCGCAGCGCGGCGGTGCCCTTCACCGATCCCCTGCCAGCACTGTCGACCATCGGGTATTCCGGCACTAAGGCAATCCAGCTTTCAGGGTACGGCGCAACACAAGCCGACGCCGTCCACGGCTTGATGCTCCAGTGGCAGGCGTTCAAGCCCGACTGCTCGTACACGCAATTCGGGTCGAGCACATGGCACGACGACGCCGGCTTCGACTTGGCGTCGGTCATCCTGGTCAGGCCTGCGCATTAGACCGCAATCATACAGCCATTAGACATTGCAAACAACGCATTGTTCTGTCAGCACTTGCCAGTTTCATGCAGAATATACCACTAATAATACGCATACTTGACTTCGAGACGTCCACCACGCTACGGTTGCCAGGGTGCTCGGCATCACAACTTTGCCGACCCAGCGATCGGCACTTCGGCGGGCGACCGTTTCGTCACAGTGACGCTTGTATCTTCCGCCGCAGAAGCAACATCCACGCAAAAGCGCCCCACGATCTCGGAGTCCGTGCATGACCCAAGCGCCTCGTATCCATACCTCCCGCCGGGGGTGGCCACGCTGGACGCAGGTTTTCGCCGTCGTCGTCAGCCTCGTGATGCTGTCTACGCCTCCACTTATTCACGCCGAACCGCCGGCAGACCAGGCACCGCATCCCTACCCTGAATTGCGCTACTTCACCGAAATCGGTGCCGCGCCCTATGCGATGTCCGATCCGCCTGGCGCATCGCTGCCGGATCAACCCGGCTACTGGTTCACCACCGCACAAGGGCTCAGCTGCGGAATTTGGTTCCGGGGAAGTTTCGGCTGCACCGGCGGCATTCCCGGAGCCGGCGGCATTCCCGGAGCACCACCGGGGATCGACAGGATCGGATGGATCACCGGCGACACCCGCGTGCACTATGACTGGACCTTGGCCATCAGATTTCCGCAGACGCGCGGGTCGACTCCCATTCCTCCGCTGTCCTATATCTCTGTGGAGGGCACCAGGTGCGGCACCACGGTCGACCTCAGCACTTACTGCGAACGCGGGCCATTTCGTTTTCTCATCACTCCGACACACACCTGGCTGAACGGCACATGACACCCAACACAGCCTCACCTCGTTTGTGGCGTGTCGGCGGTATCGCCATAATCGTCACAATTGCAACAGCTTTCGCCGGTACCGCGAACGCCATGCCCGCCCAGAGTCCATACCCGGATTCCAGTGGGTACCGATCCGTGTCAAGCACCTGGATCTATAGGGTTGTCAACGAGGACGGGGTCTGGTTCACCAGTCCGGTGGGCATGCGTTGCGGCATTGGCGATGACGGCAGCTATGGCTGCTCGGGTAATCTGCCGGGTGCCCCTGCTGGTCAAAACGAGGTCGCATGGTTCGTCGGCGACCCCTTCCCTCGGCTGTATCACACCGAAGAGCCCCGGTTTTCCTCACCGGCGGCGCAAACAATCCTGCCCGAACGGACCTACATCGAACATCGGGGCTCCCGGTGCGCGACGACACGCGACTCAGGTATCTACTGCATCCACGGCGACGACCCCAACAGCCAGCTCATGGTGACTACCTTGATGACCTGGCGCGGGGCTGATGCGGTGCCAAGTAGCCGGTCGGCGTCACTCGTCCGAACCACGCCGTTACCCGACCTGGAAGGTGACCCGCCTTGCCATTCTCAGATCTGACCGATCCACCATTCGCCGCGCTGGCGGGTTCAGTGGCGGCATGGACGTTCATGGGCGCCAATATCGTTGCAGCGTCGATCGCACTGATCGGGGCACTGGGCTGGGTCGTCCGTCATCGCGATCCAATGCCGTTGTACTGCATGCTCGGCGGGTTCTTCGCAATGTTCGCCAACGAGCCGATCCTCGACCGCCTCATGCTCGTCTGGTATCCAGTCAACAGCCCGTTGATCACGATGGACCTCTACGGGACCCCGATGCCGCTGTACTTGCTGATCGGCTACCCATGGTATGTGGGACTGGGAGCCTTTGTCGTCCACCGAGCCCTGACGGACGGGATCTCGTCGGCGGGTCTGTGGCGCATCTTCGGTGCCATCGCGGTGCTGGATGTGATCATCGAACTTCCGTCGACGTTGGCCGGCGTGCACATCTACTACGGACCGCAACCGAACTTCTTCCAGTACGGATTGTCGATCACGATTCCGTTCGTGATGTCGGCCATCGCACTAAGCTGTGGATTCGCCGTTCATTGGGTCTTGAGTTGCCCAAAAGCGGCGTGGACCCCCTTGGCAGTCATCGCGACCATTCCCGGCTCGGCAGTGGGAATCTTAGTGGCCACGCAGTGGCCAGTCATGCTGGCGCAAAACTCCACGACATCGCTGCCGGTCGTCTGGCTGGCCGCGGCCATTTCCATCGTGCTCGTCTTCGGCGGCATGCAGGCCGCCATTTCGACCGCGGTCACCCTCCGCGGTCGACACTCGTCACCCATGCGAGACAAGGCCACGGCAACGGCTTAATCGGGCCAATTGGACGACGAGGGCCGGGCATCGCATGATTTCCTGCGGTCGAGCCATGAAGACGAAGGTCGTTGATGCTGTAGGCCATCGAGTGGGCTACCGGAAACTGATGCGGGCTCCAATCTCATTGTATCGCAGTGGTTTCGGCCTCCTGTTGGGGAAACGACTGCTGATGATGGAGCACCGGGGCAGGCAGTCAGGACAACGACGTTTCGCCGTCCTCATGGTCCTGCAACGCCCGGCGCGTGACGTATACATCGTTTCGTCGGTCTTCGGCGAGCGATCCCAGTGGTTCCGGAACATCGCGGCCAATCCTGAGGTGAGGGTGTCAACGGGCTTTCGGCGTCGGCAACATGCGCTCGCAGAGGTCCTGTCTCCAGCGGAGGCCGACGACGTTCTCAGCGACTACCGGAGACGCCACCTCAGAGCGTGGGCGCTCCATGAGAATGCCTTGACCCATACCTTGGGTGAACCCGTCCGCTACGAAGACACCAACTTGCCGATGGTCGTATTGAGGTTGCGGCCGGCCTTGTGCCTCAGCAGTGCTCCACGGTAGGCAATCCCCCGAGTAGTCCTTTGGTGAGCGCCAACAGGCAGCGGGAGAACTCGAACATGCTCTTGGACAGGGCCGTTTCCAGACGATCACCCATTCCGGACATCTGGCGAATCCGTTCGATGTTGGGCGGGCGACAGCGCCTCGATACCCCGCCCAGAGCCTGCGCTGCCCGGCGACAGGGCAGCCTATGTCAAAGAGGTACGGATCCGGCTGAGGAAACCACGGCCACCGCGAAGATCGTCGAGAACCGCTGTGGCGCAATGCTTGCCAGGCAGTCCAGAGACGCCCCCACCAGGATGGCAACTCGCTGATCCGAGGTACAGGTCCGGTACTGCTGTGCGGTAGCCACCGGCGCCGGCGGCGGGCCGCAGCGGACCGATCCGGGTGGGCAGGTTGTCGATGTGGTAAATGCAGCCGTTCTCCGCACCCGTGCGACCGGCGAGATCTTCGGCAGTCTCGACGAAATTACCGATCTGCAGGTTGACGAAGTCGGGTGCGGCTTGGCTGACCTTGTCCAGCAGGCGCCGCTCGGCTTCCCCGCGCCACTTGTCCCACCCGCCGTCGGGGCGCACGGGCGCAGGACTGTAGAGCTGGACGACGTCCTGCCCGGGCGGGGCCTGGCTTTCATCGATGGCGGACAAGATGCCCAGGCAGAACGTCGTCCGATCGGGCAGCTCTCCGCGCGCTGATTGCTCCCCCGCCGCAACGACCTCTTCGAGAGTGCCCATATAGATCGCAGGCCTGCGAAGGTCGAGGTCCTTCCGATTCGCTTGATGATGGGGCAATTCGACGCGACCGGACAGTGCGGCGTTGATGGTGAAGGTGCCCAGACCCGTCGAGTTGGCCGGGGCGTGCCGGAGCCGCTCGGCAATGTCGACGGGCAACGCATCACCAACCATGTCGGGCAACCGCTGGACCGGGCATGCCGCAATAACGGCGCGCTCGGCGTGAATCACCGTGCCGTCGGTCAGTTCGACGACACCACCTGCGCGGGAGTTCATCCGGATGCCGGCCACCTTGGAGGACAGCCGCAGCTGCCCGCCATGTGCCTCGAAGCATCTCTGAAGTGCCGCGACCAAACCTCCCATTCCGCCGACGGGCCGCGCTGCCCCATGGTGGTGGATCATCGACGCGGCCAACAGCGCGATGGCGCTGCCATCGACGGTAAGCGGCGCCAGAATCGCGCCAGTTCCCGCGAACACCCCGCGCAGCGCCTCGGACTCGAACAGCGCCTCGATGCCATCGGCGGCGGTGGTCGTCAGCAGCGATCCCAGCAGGCTCCTGATGCGTCGGCTGCCGACCACGGCGCGCACGGCAGTGGCCACGGTCGCCAGGCTGGGCCGCTTCGGCTGTGACAGCCCGTACTCGTCTTGGATCTTGAGGATCTTGATGCCGGCTTCAGTGAGGTCGGCGTAGGTGACAGCGTCCTTGACCGAGAAGCGTCGAATGTCGGCCAGGGTCTTGGACAGGCTCGCTTGCAGAACCACCGATTCGCCGTTGTCCCCCAACCATGCCCAGCCGGCGGAGTCCAGATCGCGGTGACCGAATCGGTGCAGTTCGAGTTCCTCGCCCACACCGCCGGCACGGAAGTAGACGTTCTCCCACGCGCCGGGACTCAGAATGTGCTCGGGGGCTTGCGGGACGAAGGCCCGTGAGGCCGCCATGCCGCCCAACCACGGGGCCTGCTCGACGATCAGCACCTGCAATCCCGCCTTGGCGAGGTAGCAACCGGCGACCAGCCCGTTGTGTCCGCCACCGACGATAATCACGTCGTTGCGCTGCGTTTCCTGTGTAGTCATGTTGTCTCCGTTGACTTTTCGTTATCACTAAAGGTCATGCCGATAAGGAGTCCAGGTCGACGATCGCGGTGCTGATACGCCGCAACATTTCTTCGGTCACTTCGGTTGGTTGCATGTCGGGCATCAACGGCGGTGGCCGGTACGTGGGTGTCCACATCACCAATGCGCCAAGCAGCTGCCGACGGTACATGTGCCAGGCCGCCGTGAACTCCATAGGCGGGGCGCCGCCCTCTCGCAGTCGGTCCAGATAGATCTCGATCAACTCGCGGTCACACGTCCGACGTTGCTCGACGTCCAGAACTGTTGCCAACGCGTAGGCCAGGTCACGCGACCAGTGCCCCGCCGATACACACTGCCAGTCACAAAGGCCCATCACACCGTCCTCGGTGACATACCAATTGCCGAGGTGGACGTCGCCATGCAGCAGTGTTGCAGGCAGATTTCGATGAGCCTGCACCGAACGAAGGAATCCCTCCCACAGGTCATTTCCACGGCCGCGAAGTGCCGCTGGCATCACACCGTGGTCGACGGCAGCCGCCACGCCCCGCAGGTGACTGCGCTTGACCCCGACCACCCTCAGCGCCTGACCCCACCAGTCGGGATAGGTGCGCAACCACGGGGGCCGTCCCGTGGATACGCGCGGCAACTGCATTCCCTGGGCATGCAAGGCGGCCAGTTGACACACGATTTGCTCCGCCTCTTGGGCGGATACAAAGCGGGCTGGTGAGCAGAACCCGGCGCCCTTCGTCGCGACCAGATCTTCGATGATCTGGATGGAACGCCACGACCTTTCATCGAACGCACCGTGGTAGCCCAGGGGCGCCTCGATGTCCAGCTGCGGCCGCAGTTCACGGTAGAAACCGGCCTCGGTCGGCGCAGTTCCGGTCAGTCCGTTGGCGATCCGAGTGGCGAACGTCGGAGTGCTCTTGGCGAACATGGTGGCCGGTTGGTCGTCGCGGTCCGTCGCGTATCGCAGATGCAACCGTGCCCGGACGGAAGTTCCCGATGAGACCCCGTCCTCTGATACCGCATCGACTTCGACGCCCGGCAGTACGCCTTGCAGTACCGCGGTCAGCCATCCCGGCGTGACATGGCCGATGCGGCAGGGAACGTCGGCGAAGGACCGGACAGTCGGCGGATTGAGCCTGTCCGACACCACCGAGGTCGCGACGCGTGCAACCGAAAGGCCTATCCTGGCAGCATCTTTCGTCGCAGTCCGCACTGCTCGCGTATTAACGGGGGTCAAAGTTGAGGAAGTGGCCGTGGGGGGTCCACCCGATCTGGAAGGGTAATTCGATGCGAGCGACCGGCCCGGCGGCAAAGTCCTGGGTGTCGAAGATCTGGTATTCGGAAGTATTCTCCATGAAGTGCGAAATGGGCACGATTAGGTAGCCATCGCCTTCGGGCGCGGTAGTCGATCGCGGGGCAAAGGTGGGCTCGAAGAGGGCCACCGATTGGCCACGTCCGTCGATTTTGAAGATCTCTTCGTCGCCAGTACGCACGTTGCGGCGCAAGACCGAATCCAGCGACCACAGGGTCTCGCCGCAAGCCATGAAGCCCCACTCGTAATTCTTGCCGTAGTAGCGCTCGTCGACTTTCGGGAACTCCACAGCTCTATCGTCGAGTCGCTCGGCTTTGACAGTGCCCTCGGCGAGGTCGACGATCCAGCGACCGGTCACGCCAGCACCGAACGGTACGAAATCGACACCGAAGTCCACCTGGTCTTCAAACGGAAATGGCGGGCGGTCGAAGATCGGTCCGTCGAGGATCAGTTTGTCCCCCACGTGATTGGCCGACATGGTGTGCATGATGTATTGGTTGTCGAAGTCAGCCGTGACCCACTTGATCGGCGCATTGATGTCCGCGCGGGAGACGAGGGCCAGTTTGGTCGGCAGCGTGGGGTCCCATCCGAAGACCGACAGCCCGCGCTCGATGCGCTTCTGGTCGACCAGAAATGGCTGGAAGGGGAGTACCACGTAGTTCTCGGTAAGCCACATGTCGTGGGCGTTTTGCGCGTATGGGGCGTCGTCGATATCGCGGGTTTCTATCCGTCCGTCGGGGTGCACCCAATGCAGGGTGACGTATGGCTGCACGTCGCGATACGACCAGCCGTAGAGAACGCCGCTGGCGGCATCCCACTTGGGGTGAGCGGTGAACGCGTTGTCTCCGAAGCACGTAGGTGGGGTCATCCCGGGTGATAGGCGGTGCGACCACGGGACGATACCGCGAGTCTCCAACGTAACCGGATCGATCGCGACCGGCGGAATACCCTGCTCGCCGCTAGCCAGTAGCTCACCGGCGAAGGGGAACACGTTGACTATTGGGCTGCCGGCGGGAACTCCACCGGTGTACTCGTTGGGAATCGATGCACCCAGTCCATACCCACGCCAGTCGGTGAACACGCCGTCAGTCCAATCGAACAGCGATGCGTTGTGTTTCTGCTCCAGCAGATACTTGGGTGTCTCGACCCATTTGTTGGTGAAGTGCGCTCGCCCCTCGGCGAAGATCAAGCCTTGAACCATCGCATCGGTGGAGGCCAGTCCGTTGAACCCCTGCTTAGTGGGGCGTTTCCAGGTCGGACCTACGCGATAGAAGCCGCCATTGAGTTGCGGCGGGATCTCGCCCTCGGTGACCACACAGTCTTCGATGTGGGCTTCGAACCTCATCGGCTTCAGCGGGCCCATCAAGCGGATGTCGTTCGGAATCGCTGTGACCATCGAAACAATCCTTCCCGCGAGTGACTCCCACCACCTTACGATCACCAGACGGGATCGGTCAATTATGCGTATACAATGCTGTGTTCTACTGTGCATACAACAGTCGATTGCACGCCTTGCCTGCATTCCACGGAATAGCCAGCCGGGTCGTGGTTGACCGGGAAGGGTCCGACGGGCCCGGTCAGACGGCTGACGACACCCGCTGTGGAGAGGACGAGAATGACATCGACTTTGGAAGCTTCCCGCCAGACCGCGTCGTGGATGACCGACGACGTGGCTGCCGTTGCCGATTTGGCGCGCGACTTCTTCACACGGTATGTGTGCCCGCAGGCCGAGTCCGCGGCCCGCGAGGGTCGGCCCGACCGCGAACTGTACCGGCAGGCAGGCGAAATGGGCCTGATGTGCATGTCGATTCCCGAGGAATACGGTGGCGGCGGCGGCACTTTCGCCCACGAAGCCGCGTTCCTCACCGAGCAAACCCTCGCCGGTGACACCTCGCTGCACCTGGGCGTGCACGCCGTCATCGTCCCGCACTACATCCTGGCTTACGGCACCGAGGCGCAAAAGAAGCGCTACCTTCCGAAACTGGCTTCAGGTGAGTGGATTAGCGCCATCGCGATGACCGAACCTGGCGCCGGCTCGGATCTGCAGGCGATGACGTCCCGTGCGGTCCCCACCGACGACGGCTTTTCGCTCAGCGGCACGAAGTGCTTCATCTCCAACGGCCTCAACGCCGACGTGGTGATCGTGGCCGCCAAGACCGACCCCAACGCCCGGGGCGCGGGAATCTCACTGTTCATCGTTGACGTCACCGAACGCTCGGCAGGCAGCGACCCGGTCGGGTTCTCCCGCGGTGCGGCGCTGAGGAAGATAGGCCAGAAGGGCCAGGACACCGCCGAGCTGTTCTTCGAAGACTTCCCTGTGCCCGCCGACGCCGTCCTCGGATCGCTCAACGGTGGATTCGCTCAACTCAAGACGCAGCTGGCCACCGAGCGGGTGATACTCGGCGTCGCTGCCGTCGCCTCGATGGAGCGCGCCGTCGAGCTGACCGTCGAATACACCAAGCAACGCAACGTGTTCAACGCCCCGCTGTTTGCCATGCAGAACACTCGGTTCGAACTCGCCGAGTGCGCCACCATCGCGCACGTGTCGCGGGTCTTCATCGACCAGTGCATCAGCGCCCTCGTCGACGGCCATCTCGACGTGACTACCGCCGCGATGGCCAAGTACTGGTTGGCCGATCAGCAGTGCGCAGTGATCGACCGCTGCTTGCAGTTGTTCGGCGGTTACGGCTACAGCCTGGAATACCCGATTGCCCAGATGTACGCGGACGCCCGCATCCAGAAGATCTACGCTGGCGCCAACGAGGTCATGAAGGAACTGATCGCCCGCACGCTGTAGAGCCACGGCCAATTCCATAAGTGCGGTGGCCTTCCCAGGTGGGACGGGCCCCGCATTCGTTGTTCTGCTTCGTCGCGGCGACGGGTCAGTACATCGGCGGTGCGGCACCGCCACCGTCGATGATCACCCGCTGACCGGTGATGTACTCCCCGCCAGGACCGGCGAGGAAGACTACGAGTCGAGCGATGTCGGCCGGCTTGCAGACTCTCCCGAACGGCGAATGGGTCTCGGTGCCTTCGATCGTGTCGCCGGGCGAGGTGGCGTTGACGAGCCTTGCGCCCATGTCGGTGTCGATCAGACCCGGCGAGATGACGTTGATGCGCACGCCGTGGTCGCGCTCCTCACGGGCCAATACCCGGCATGCCGCCTCCATGGCGGCCTTGGCCATGGCGTAGGGCGCCGTGTTGGCCGGGCACACGTCGACGATCGCACTGGAGATCACCACGATGTCGGAGCGCCCCTTGGCCCGCATGCCCGGCAGCAGTTGGCGAATCAACGCCAGCGGGCCCAGCGTGTGCACGCCAAGCAGCTGGAGGTATTCCCGCGGATCGGTGTCGGCGATGGCAAGCCCCCGGCTGGCCACGCCGGCATTGCTGACCAATAGGTCGACATCGCCGAAGCGATCGACGATCGCGGCGACGGCATCCGACCACGATTGTTCTTCTGCCGCCGACGCATAGACCGACATCGCTTGTCCGCCAGCGGCTTCGATGTCGGCGACCACCTTGACAGCGGCCTCCGGCGACCGCATGTACGTCACGGCGACCTGCGCGCCGGCCGCGGCGAGTTCCCTGGCGACTCCCGCGCCCACGCCCCGCGACCCACCGGTCACCAGTGCCACCCGGCCGTGCAGCCCCGCCTTCGCGTCAATGGTGTGCGCCGCGAGTGCTTCACTCATTGCGTGATCTCTCTTCTCGGGCGGACAGCTGTTCGGCAGCATTGACCAACCGCTTGAGCAGTCCCGCGATGGTCCCCCGCAGCACGGCATTCAGCAGCGGCGCCGCGATCCGGCGCCTGGCGGCGAACTCGATGCGCCATTCGACGTCGACGCCTCCCGCTGCCGCCGGCCGCACCGTGACCGATCCCAGATAGTGGGTGAACACTGCGGGACTGATGACTGTGTAGGTCTGGCCACCGTCGTCGCGAGTCAGGATGAGTTCACGGACCCACACCGGCCAGGCGCCGATCTTGCGTACCGCGCCCGGGCCCGCCGGCATCGACTCGCCCCACCGTTCCCAGCGGGTCTGCAGCACCAGTGGGCGCGCCCAATCAGACCAGCCATCGACGTCGTCCAACAACTTCAGGACTGTCTCGGCGCTGGCCTGGCATGGGCTCGCGAACGCGAATCGTCGAGTGATCACGGGTTGCGCCGTCCGGCGCGGAAGCGGGCGCGGGTCATGGTACGCAACGCGAACATGGTGAAGGCGGGCCGTTGCAAGAGCATTCCGTTGAGTCCTGGCGGGTTGGCGACTTTCGTCGAAATCGACTTCGTGCGGCTGAATTCACGGAGTCCTTCGGCGCCGTGGATACGGCCGTAGCCGCTTTCACCGACTCCGCCAAAGGGCAGTTCGGGAATGCTGACGAAGGCGATCACCGAGTTGATGGATACCATTCCGCAGCGCAGGGCAGCCGCTAGACGCGGTCCTTCGGACTTGGAGAACACGGCTGCCCCCAACCCGAAGTTGGTGCCGTTGGCCAACCGGACCGCTTCCTCCAGGTCGGCCACCGTGCATACCGTCACCATGGGGCCGAACGTTTCCTCTTGCACCGCGGAGCAGGATTCGTCGGGGTCCACCAGGATGATCGGTTCACCGATGCGGCCACGAACGCGTTCTGCACCGCCCAGCGGAGCGCCTGCACCGTGCTCGATCGCCTGGCGCACCTGCTCGGCCACGACGGTGGCTTGCGATGGCAGGGCCATCGGCCCGTAGGTCGAACCCGGCTCGGTACCGACCCGCACGGTGCGCAGCCGACGGGCCAGCGCATCGAGGAACCGCTCGGAGACGGCCTGGTGCACGTAGATCCGTTCCACCCCAACACAAGTCTGGCCGGCATTGCTGAACCCACCCCAGGCGGCGGCGTCGGCGGCCGCCTCGACGTCGGCGTCGGCAGCGACGATCATCGCGTCCTTGCCACCGCATTCCATCACCGCCGGTGTCAGAGTCTCTGCGCACGCGTGCAGGATCTTTCTGGCGGTGCGGGGCGACCCGGTGAAGGCCACCTTGTCCACCCCGCCGCTGATCAGACCGGCCCCAGCTTCCGCGGCACCGGTGACCAGCGTCAAAACACCTGCCGGCACATGAGGATTAGCGCGCACGAAGGCGTTAACCAGCTCAGCGCCGACGGCAGTGGTGTGTTCGCTCGGCTTGAGCGCGACACCGTTGCCCGCCGCCAGCGCCGACGCCAGCGGCGCCACTGGCGCGAACAATGGGTAGTTCCACGGGCTGATGATGCCGATGACACCGAAGGGCTCGGAGTCGATGACGGCACGATAATTGGCCATCAACGCTGTCGGTATCACCCGCCGCTTCCGCAGCACCCGTTCGGCGTTGCGCGCCGCCCACCGGATGTGTTCGACGGCGATGACCAGTTCGAGGTAGGCGTCATCGACGGGTTTCCCACTCTCGCGGTGAATCAGTGACACGAAGTCCTCGCTGTGAGCGACCATGTCCGCGGCCCACGCCAGCAGACAACCCCGGCGTTGCGCAAACCCCAGGCCGTGCCAGACGCGGCCGGCAACCCGGCAGTCGGCGACCCGTGCCGCCACCAGATCGGCGTCCGTGCAGGGAAATTCGGCGATGGTCTCGCCGGTGGCGACGTCACGGGCGGCGAAGGACTGCTTGGCCCGCGCGGCGGAACGGGTCGGGGCGCTCATCGCGCCACCGCCTCGGCGGCATACAGCGCATCGATCTCGCTGCGGTAGTTCTCGGCGATCACCCGCCGCCGCAACTTGAGAGTAGGGGTCAACTCCGCACTGTCGGGCTGCCAAAACTGGGACAACACGGTGTAGCGCTTGATCTGCTCGACCCTGGCCAGGTGGGTATTGGCCCGCTCCACCGCCTGCGCGACGGCCGTGGTGACGATGTCGTGGTCACAAAGATCTTCGGGCCGCTGGACTGGGATGCCCGCCGAGGCGGCGAACTGGGTCAATGCGTCGGGGTCCAAGACGATCAGTGCGGTCAGATAGGGGCGTTCATCGCCGATGGCCACCACCGAAGCGATCAGCGGGCTTTCGGCCTTGACCGCTGCCTCCACCTTGGCCGGGGCGATGTTCTTGCCTGCGGAATTGACGATGATCTCCTTCTTGCGGCCGGTGATGGACAGATAGCCGTCCTCGTCGAGCTGGCCTAGGTCTCCGGTACGCAGCCGCCCGTCGGTGGTGAACGCTTGCGCGTTCGCCACCGGTTCACCGCGGTATCCGCGCATAACGATGGGCCCGCATACCAAGATCTCGCCGTCGTCGCTAAGGGTTATCTGCACGTCACGCAGCGGCTTTCCCACCGTGCCGAACTTCTGCGCACCGCACGGGTTGATCGTGGCCACCGCGCCCAGTTCCGACATCCCCCAGACCTCGACCACTTCCAAGCCGAGCCCGGCCAGGTAGGACTGGATGTGTGGGGCGGTGGGAGCTGCGCCCACCATCAGCCAGCGCAGGTTGCCCAGCCCCATGGACTGACGGATCGCCGCCAAGACCGGCTCGACCTTCTCTCGTTGCTCGGCGAGGGCCTGGGATGGTTGGCTGCCATCGGCGCGAGCTTGCTGCACCGCAGCCGCATAACGCTGACCAACGTCGATCGCAGTAGCTACCAATCCCGCCCTGGCAGGGTCTGTCTCGGCCTCCATCCGGGCCCGCAACCCAGCGACCATCTTCTCTAGGATTCGCGGCACGGTCCCCCAGATATCGGGTTGGATGGTCACCAGGCTCGACGCCAGCGTGCTCAGGTCGTCGATGCACACCACATCCAGACCGAAGGCCATGGCGCTGTAATGCGTTCCCCAGCGTTGCGCGGCATGGGCCATCGGCAACGCCGAGGGTACGCGATCGCCTGCCCGAAACTCCAGCACCTCGGCGGCCAGCAGCACCTCGGCGACCATCGATTGGTGAGTCAGCTCAACGGGTTTGGGAGCACCGGTGGTCCCAGAGGTGTAGATCAGAGTGAGTACGTCCTCGGGTTGCACCGCCTGCCAGGTGGCTTCGAAGTCGAAGCCGTCACCGCGGGGCAGATCGTGCAGCGCCGTGGTGCCCGATACGCCAGTATCGGTACACACGATCGTCAGCTCCGCGGCGGCCTCACGCAGTCGTTGCGCGAAAGGCGCTTCGCACAGTGCGATTCGAGCACCAGAGGTGGTGATGATGTGAGCGATATCGCCTGTCGGGGACGTGTTGTAGATCGAACAACTCGCTGCCCCTAGGTGCATCACCGCGGCATCGATCACGTGGAACTCGGGGCGGTTCTCGAACATCAGGGCAACGACGTCGCCGCGCCGAACACCCGCTGTGAGCAGGGCGGCCGCGACGTCAGCCACCGCCGCCCGGTATTGCGCGTAGGTATAACTCACCGTGCCGTCGGCATTGCGCAGCGCGATCAGATCGGGGTGGCTACGCACGGTGCGATCGAACAGTTCGCACAGCGTGGCGGCGCCAGCGTCGTCGGTTGCAGTCATCAGCGGGCCGCCTGAGGCTCACCTGAAGGCCGGCTCGACGCCGAAATGGGTTGCGCAGCAGCCCAGCCGATGTATTCGTCAGGCTCGAATCGGCGAGTCGCCCGTGCGTAGGCCAAGTGCGAGGCCGGCCACATCGCGGTCACCTTGCCCTGTTCATTGGTGTACCAGCCGGGGCAGTTGTCGGTGAAGACCGTGCGATCAAGCTTGTGCTGCAGCCAACTCTGGAACTTCTCGTAGGTGGCATCGCTGACCTGCAGCCACGCCAGCTGGTGGCGTTCCTTGTGTTCGAGCGCCTGCCGAATGTAAGCGGCCTGGCGTTCGAGGAGGAACACGATGGTGTTGGTGATGCTGTTGGTGTTAGGTCCGAAGAGCATGAACATGTTGGGGAAGTTCGGCACCGTCATTCCGAGGTAGGCCGAAGGCACCTGGGCCCACTGCTCGTGCAAGTCGGCTCCCCCGCGGCCGCGGATGGTGATCGGGGCCAGAAACTCGCTGGCCTTGAATCCCGTGCACCAGACGATGACGTCAGCGTCAATGTGGCGCCCGTCAGCGGTATTGATGCCGGTCTCGTCGACGCTGTCCACGGCCGAGCCGATCAGGTGGACGTCGTCGCGGCCGATCGTGGGATACCAGTCGTTGGACAGCAGCAGGCGATTGCACAACAAGCGGTAGTCGGGGATCGCCGCCGCCACTTCGGCCGGGTCCTTGACGTGACGCTTGAGTCGCTGGATCAGATACCACTGTGAGAGCCGGCGAACGGGTTCGGCGCCACGGGTCACCAGCGGGTAGCGCGTCTCGTAGGAAAGGAACAGCGCGTTGTGATGCAGGGTGCGCAGCCAACCGAAGCGACGCATCAAGGCGGTCTGGAATGACCCGGGCACCCGTCGGCTCTTCCACATGACCCAGTTGGGTGAGCGCTGCACGACGGTCAGGTCTTTCACCCGGTCGGCGATGGCGGGCACGACCTGGATGGCACTGGCACCGCTGCCGACGACGGCGACCCGCTTGTTGGCCAGATCGACGTCGTGGTCCCACTGCGCCGAGTGGAATGACTTACCGGCGAAGGCGTCCAGGCCGGCCACGTTGGGCATCTTGGGCCGGCTCAGCTGCCCGGTGGCCAGAATCAAGACGTCGGCTTCGACCGATTCGCCGTTGAACGTCGTCACCGTCCACTTGCCCGCGCCCTCGTCGAATTCCGCGGCGCGGACCTCGGTGTTGAAGCGGATGAGCGGTGCGATGTCGAACTCCTCGGCCACCTCGGTCAGGTAGTGGTGGATTTCGGATTGCGCACCGAACAGGGCAGACCAGTCCGGCTTGAGCGCGTAGGAAAACGAGTAGATGGCCGAGGGAACATCACATGCCGCTCCAGGGTAGGTGTTGTCGCGCCACACTCCACCCACGGATGGCCCTCGTTCGAAGATGGTGATGTCCTCGAAGCCCGAGCGCTTCAATTCAATCGCGGCGGCCAACCCACCGAACCCACACCCCACGATCACCGCGGACGTGGTCCTTGGACTCCGCCGTCCGACTACGTTACTGATCGCCGATTGGATGCCCACGAGTTCCTGCTTTCTGTCAACGCGATCGCACGTATGGCGGCGGTTCAACCGTCACCGGCTCCACGGAACCGCGATCGTCTGGTTGCCGGTGCCCCGGTCCGGGCCGGCTGCCGGGCATCGTGCCCGTAAGTGTGCTGTTGTGCGCAATACCGAAGTGCAACGCCGGCATCATCAGCGCCGGGGCGTCACGAAGACGCCGCAGTGCTGCGCAGCACCGGAGGCGTCGGTTGCTGGGCGGGTTGACGCCCCTCGCCGCCCAACACGTACTCCTCAGTTGATCCCGGCCAGTTGACGGCAAGGTCATCCAGACGGTGGAAGCACGGACGCGGATCGGGGACCACGAACTCGGCCACGCGGATCCGGCCGCCCGGTGCCTCGTCGGCGGCGATGCCCCGGCGGTAGATCGGAGCGATGCGCTCGCCGAGGAACTCGTCGAACACCGAGAGTCCCCTTTCGCTGAGGAACCATTTCGACAACAAACGCAGTGCAGCGCGGGTGGCGATCTTGGAACCCAGTTTGGGCCGCCGATTGATGGCGACCAGTTCGCGCTCCTCCCAAGACATCGTCAGCATCGCCATGTCGGCGAACGCCCGCAGGGCGAACATCGCCGGCTTGCGGAACAGGGGATGCAGATCGCCGATCACCGTGCCCGTGCGGTACTCGCCAGTTGCGAACGGCGAGAGGGTCTCCCGCGCTTGCAGGCCGGTGGCGAAGCGGTTTCGGGCATGAGCGATGAAATCGATTAGTTCGCCGTAGGTCGACGGCAGGTGGTCGGGGTTGGTACCCAGCAGTGCGGCGGGCACCTGCTGTTCGCGGCAGAACTGGTCGCGCTGGGCGCTGGTCAGCTCGCCGTGCAGCAGTTCGTATGTCGCGAGGAAGGACGCCGACAGCATCGCCTGCGTAAGTGCGAGTTCGTATTCGGAGTTGGCGCGATACGGCAGCAGGGTCAACGGCTCGACGCCGACGATGGTCGAGTGCCTCCGGCGCACGATTCCGCTCACGTACTCCGCGTCGTCGGGCGTGCCGTACGTTGCGGCGTAGGTGTACCACGCCACGTGCTTGAATCGGGCTACGGGATCGTCGCCAAAACTATCGTGGTCAGAAGCGGCAGCAGCGAAGGCGGGGTGCAGCGTGAGTAGTAGCGCCTCGCGCAGCAGACCGACGATGAACACCGTCGGGTCCTTCATCACGCGCCAGGTCATCGAACCCGGTCCCAGTGCCCACTCGACGGCAGCGTCACTGTCCGGCCGCGTCGTGGTCGCCGGGACCTTCATCTTGACGGCTGCGATCTCCATGTACGAAACCCTTTCCTCGACATCTGTTTTGGCTGACGCCGGCGGTCCGCACCGTGCCCAGTGCACCGCGTGCTGAAGTACGTGCGGTTCTCACCAACCGAACGACGTCGGGCGTGAGACCCACACGAGATGCTGCGGCGGCAATCCATGTCGTCAACGCATACTATTTATGTTTCTGTGATCGAGTCAACATTTTGCGCATTTTTTTGCCGAATCTGCACTGCACGCTTGATCCCGCCGCGCCGCTACGCCCCTCGTTCCGGCCGGCGCGACTCCGCCCCGTCTAGCATCTATCCATCGATACCCCGGCGACCGCATAGCGGTGGCCGCTTTCTGCAGTAGGAAGTCCGCACATGGTTGGCGATAGCGCGCCCGCAAAGCAGCGCCTGGGTTCTGAACGCCGACGCGAACAGATTCTGGCAGTGGCCGCGCGGCACTTCGAAGAGCGCACCTACAGCGAAGTGTCAACAGCCGCCATCGCCGACGAGGCCGGCGTTGGACGACCACTGATCCACTACTATTTCGGGACCAAACGCGAGATGTACCTCGAGGTGGTCCGCCGCTTCGCCCTGGTCCCGCCGCATGTGGTCGAGACCGCCGTACAGGGGATCGCAGCCGATGCGCTGGAGGACCGGATCCGCGCGAGTATCGATTATTGGCTGTCGGTGACGTCACGCCACAAGTCGATGTGGACCTCCACGATCAGCGTCGACGCCCAGGACCACGACATACAGCGCATCATCGAACAGGCTGACGACGTCGCCGCCGACCGCATGCTCGAGGCGCTGAGTCTCGACGACCATCCCCAACGGGACCGGTTGCACGCAATGTTCTTGGCGTTCGGCGGGATGGCCCGGGCCGCAGGCAGACAGTGGCTGGTGCGAAGCACGCTGAGCCGCGACGAAGTCGCCGAATTGCTCACCCAATCATTGCTGACCATCATCTGCGACGTCGCTCCTCGCTTCAATGTCTGACACCGGCCGACCGCGCGGCCACCCCCACGCGCGCATACCGCTTGCCTTCTGCCAGAGCTCGTCTCAAGGGCCGCTCGAGGCAGTTGCCAGACGGTGCGCGGCTGAAGCGCCTAACGCAAAGGATTCGAATAATAGTTCCGCGCGACAACCGAACTCGACGCTTGCTGACAGCGGACCGGAGTCTGCGTGTAGCGCGATCGCGAGTGACATGAAGGACGCGGCCAGCCAACTTGGCGTAAGTTCGCCGCGAAGGATGCCGGCCTCCTGCCACCGACTCATCAGTGCTGCCAAGCCAATCGGGTCCGCACCGGTGTTCAGCACGGGTGCCGTCCCGATGAGGAATTGGTATTTGTCCCCGAATTCCGTCATGGCAGTGCACAATTTCCTCAACTGGCGCAGCTCCGCGGGATCTGCCGCAATCTCGGCGACCATGTGTCGGCCCTCGGCGGTAGCTCGCTCAGCCAGACATCCGATAAGCGCGTCGCGCGTGGGAAAATGGCGGTACAAAGTAGCTCGATGTACACCCACACCGGCTGCCACGGTAGTCATAGAGGCATCGGGTTCACCTCGGAGGACGTCGATGGCACGTCCCAACACACGCTCTTTGACCCGACGAGCATCCGCCCTGCGCGGCGCTGTTTCGCTCACCATGATTATCGTCGAAAGCCCGGTCAAGGCACCGGGAAGTACGACGGGAATACGATCGGTGGCGCTGTTCGCATCGCGGAGAAAATGTTCCACGGCAAGAAGTAGAGAAGTAGGTAGACGACC
>Ga0182013_10003733_pt1 | contig 18803 bp, 20 predicted proteins | sample 612S2MmetaG_FD_120487 | JGI IMG/M metagenome (GOLD analysis project Ga0182013, IMG submission 120487) | Permafrost microbial communities from Stordalen Mire, Sweden - 612S2M metaG | ecosystem: Environmental > Terrestrial > Soil > Wetlands > Permafrost | place: Sweden: Stordalen | collected... | reverse complement strand
TCAAAACCATTAACTTATGTCATTTCGACTCCAGAGGAGTCGAATATTTATAGCAAATCTACAAGTAAAATAAACGACCCCAGCGGGGTCGAACCTTGACAATCCTTAACTTAACGACATTGCTTATAGTTTCCTGCAAAAACTTGTAAAGCAGCCAGATCGGGATGCCGGAGTGCTGTTCATATAGCAACGCTGACTAAGTTATTAATCCGAAATGTCTGAGTGTAATCAGCAGGTAAATTGTAGCGGCTATAATAACCGTACGAACGGCAATCTCTTTAAAACCAGGAAATGGGGATTTGTGTATCGGGGCCGGGTACTGTGTTAGATTTGTCATTGCTTTTGATTTTGTTGCTTGTTAATGGGGCACATTATCTTATGCATCAAAGGTAAGCCCCGGTGGCACGAAAGTGATTACATAATTTTATAAACAAATTACATAGTTTACACCCTTTAGTCCTCTCCCTGCACATAAAATGTAATAAGCTTTCAGCTTATCTCAACGGCCTGTAATAAATTTAATGGGCCTTCACAAGCAGGATGCCTGCTGTATACCGGGGCCAGGTTACTTTGTTTGTTTTGAGGATTCTACGGTGGTGTGGCGTTGTGGTTCAGGGTTACAATAAATAAAAAATCCCAACTGCTTAAAGCAACCGGGGTTCTTTATATAAAATTCTAATCGTTAACTTATCTTGCTACTGTAACCGTTTTGTTTACTATGCTGCCGTCATCAGTTCTTATTTCAATGATGTAGTTACCATTGGCCAGGGCTGCTAAATTTAAGTTTGTTTCGTTTGATTCAGACTTTAGCTGAGAAACTATTTTGCCGTTTAAATCCGTTATAGTTATCTGAGCATTATTTACATCACCTGTTTTTACCGTTACGGTGTTGCCTGTAGGATTAGGATATACCTGAACATCTTCGTCTTTTAATTGTGACATAGCAGCTATGGCGCTATTGTTGGCGTTGGAGTTACCAGTTGTGTTCAGCGACTTGTCATCCATACCCTGGGTACTCTGTTTTCCAAAATCATGAGTAACACGGGCACTGGGTTGACTGAGCGTTTCATAGGTTCTGATTGTGCAACCTGCTGCATCAGTTACGGTTAAACCATAATCACCTGCTACCAGGCCTGATAAACCTGAAGTGGTAGCGCCATTACTCCAAAGATAAGCGTAGGCGGGTGTTCCACCATCAACACTGGTTTGGATTGAACCATCATCGGCGCCGTGCGCTTGAGGGGGGTAGGCACCCGGGTTTATTTGTATCTGAAAAGGTTGTTCCAAAATAATGGCATAGCTTGCAGTAAGCTCATTAGCGTCCGTAACTGTTACCGAATACGTACCAGCTGTAAGGTTGTTTTGAACAATTGAGTTGGGTAATCCTCCACTCCATGCAAAATTGTAAGGAGCCGTTCCGCCAACAAGCGACAACCGGATAGAACCGGTGGCGGCTCCGTAGCAGCTTGGTTCGTTAGCAATAGGCTTGATTCCGAGATAGCATGCTGCAGAAGAGCAAAGCGCAGAACAAACAAGGGATATTAAGATAAGATTTTTCATGTTTTATGGATTTTTGCCGGTTATAAATATGTTACAAAGGTATGTTGCGCCCTTGCCGCACGCATTACATAACTTTAGCAATAAGTTGTATGATTTACGCATTTCCGGTAAGAACCTGCAAGATAGATCCGGCGGTAAACCTGGTTATCTGCACCTTTGTATAGTAATTACCCGGAAGCCGAAAAGGGAGCTTTACAACATCATATAAAATCATGTAAGAAAAAGTGCGTATAATTTCGCACTCAAAGGTTAGAAGCTGTTTAAAATTAAAGAAAAGAAATACAGGTTAACACAAAGCACACAAAGTTCAATACAAAGACCACCAAAAAATATACTCTTTGTGGCCTTTGTATTGGCATTTTCCTTTGTGCTCTTTGTGTTAAATTGCATTTGGATTTAATTTTAAACAGCTTCTTAGGCTTTAGAATGCTGTTTCTATCCTCACCGTTTTCATACACCATTTCACAAATTACTATTGTTTCATTTTGATTTTGGTTATATCCGGTACCTTATCAAACCCCCTTGCATCATGAGCGGGAACAATAGTGATTTGGGGAAACCGGTTGGCAATTGCCGCCATGCGGAGCAAATTCTCCCTTACTTGTTCAGGGTTATCATCGCCCATAGTACGCTGTGGCCAGGGGCGTTCTTCCCGCTCCAGAACTCCTTCTTGCTGCCAGGCAAGGTCTCCAATCATCGCTAACCGCTCACCAGATGGAAGGGCGATAAAAATAACTACAGAACCGGGAGTGTGTCCCGGCGCAGGAACGATTACAATCGCTCCATCACCGTACACATCATAACTTTTGGGGAAATTTAAGTAAGGCGTATCTGTAAACGCATATTCTTTATATTGAACATTCGGGAAACTACGGATAAGGGCAGTCAACTGTTTTCCATCATTGATAAAATGGCGCTCCTCCTTGTTTATCCATACCGGGGTCTTATTAAAGTCAGGAATTCCACTTACATGGTCCCAGTGCGTATGCGTCAATAAGATGCCTTTTAAGGAATCCTCATCATAGCCAACATCCTTTAACTGATCGGCTGCCGAGCGTCCGGGATCAAAATCCGTAATCGCCCGAAAATACCATGGCAGACTTTTGAAATGGACCCTGCTGTCCCGGCCCAGTCCCGCGTCAATAAGCAAATCACCCTTGGGGTGCTTTATGAGCAGGACATCCATTGTAAAATCCCTCTTGTCAAAGAAGGAGCCGCCCCTGTAACCAAAAGCTGCCGACCGGTGATTAACTCCTGTCATAATCTTAAAAACGGCCATTTCCTTTGGAGGCGAGGCGGCTGGCAAATCCATCGTTAATGGTTGAGGTTGAGGCAGCGGCCACGCACAAAACATCAGGTAAATTGAAAAGGCGGCGATAAATATACTTGCAAATATTATTACGAACCTTAAATGAAAGATATTCATATCTGTATGTTATATCAAAATTGGTCGTTAAAAGTAGGAATCGTTCTTCGATCCCTGGTTAATATCTTATAATAGAAGGTAATTTCGCTAAGAAGCTATTAAAAATTAAAACAAAATGCAATTTAACACAAAGAACACAAAGGAAAATGCCAATACAAAGGCCACAAAAGAGTATATTTTGGTGCTCTTTAGTATTTAACTTTGTGTGCTTTGTGAGAACATGTATTTCTTTTCTTTAATTTTTAACAGCTTCTAAGAACGTGATGAACGAACGCGCAGGGGCATATAAAAACCGCCATAACAGGTTATGGCGGTTTAAAAGTAGCTCGTAGGGGAACAAAACGCCCACAACAAAACAATAACAAAACTTGCTGAAACGTAATACTGGTATAGCTTACAGCCCGTAACGCCAACACAAAAAAGATAAAATATTCTTGTCCCTATTTGTCCCTTATGTGTCTTTTACTGTTATCTTTGTCCCCACGTTGTCCCTATTCATTATCTTTAAATCTTACAACATGGTAACACTAAGAGTTAAACCGCTTGCAGCTAATAAGTTTCATTTGTTCATTGACGTTTACGAGAACGGCCAAAGGTCAAAGCAGTATCTTAAACTTTATGTTAGTGAAGATTACACACAGCCGGAAATTGATAAGCAGGGCAATGTTGTATTTGATGCAAAGGGCGCACCCAAAGCCAAAAAGGTGAAAGCCCAGGACAAGGATAATTGGGAGTTAGCAAGCAAGGTAAGAACCGAAATGGATAACAAACTCAATAAAGGCAACTTTGGTTTTGATAATGCCAACAAAAAGAACGGCAGCTTTACCGATTACTTTGCCGCCTACGTAGCTAAGTATAACAAAAAGGATAAGCGCAAGGCAGTTGCTTGTTTAGCCCAATTTACCGACTACAATAACGCCAAAGGCGTTTTATTCAGTGCTATCAGCGAAGATTACTCAATAGGCTTTAAAGAACATTTAGAGGCTAATTTAAAAGGTGAAACGCCGTGTAACTATTTCCGGGTGTTTAAGTCCGCAGTAAAGAAAGCACACAAGGAAGAATTATTAAAAACCAATTACGCGGAGGACGTTACTATTAAAAAAGTTAATGCCATACGTAAAGACGTTTTAACCTTTACCGAAATTAATACGCTATTCAACACCCCGGCCAATAACGAGCAGGTAAAGAAAGCCTTTCTGTTTTCGTGCTTAACCGGGGTAAGGTTTGTAGACGCTATAAAAATAACATGGAACAATGTTAAGGCAACAGAGCGCGGGCTAATGCTATCCTTTACCCAAAGCAAAACAGGAAAAAATGTTGCAGTTGAATTAAATGAAGATGCCATAAAGTTATTAGGTAAGCGAAAAGAAAACAAAGCTTTTTTATTTACCCTCCCTTCGCATACCGGCGTATTAAAGTCATTACGCACATGGGTAAAAAGCGCCGGAATAACAAAGCATGTTACATACCATGTTGCCCGTCATTCATTCGGTACCAATTTAGTTTTTTACGGAGCAGACGTAAAAAGTGCCTCTGAATTATTGGGACATTCAAACTTTAATCAAACCAACCTTTATGTAAGGGCAAGCGATGCTTTAAAGCAAAAGGCGGTTAATCAGTTACCTAAATTCACCAATGAAAACAGCAACCAATAAGCGCAAGCAAAGCAAATCGGGGGTAGTTAAATCAAAACAGATAACCCCAAGTAGTTTAGGGAAATTAGAAAAACATATCCCTTATCCCGTTATCGGGAAAAATTTTCACGTTTTCATTTTTTCTTGTGAGAATAGAAAAGCTTATGTAGCGGTAGCCATAAATGCCGAAGAAATAAACAGCCCCGGAACCCGTGAAAGCCCACCGGAATTACTATATACCAAAGACCTTTTTCACCAACGCTATATTGAGCACCCCAATGCCAATATTACAGATGAAGACCTGCTAATTATTTTATGCGATATTTTAAATACTGTGGGAAATAAAGGATATGAAGTTTGGCAGGGTACAGAAGGGTACCGGAAACACATTTGGATAGAAGGGCAAAGAGATGCAATTAATTGGTTTGCCATACCCGGTTTAGGCGGCAAAAACGTAGAGCCTAACGACCCGCATTTACACGTAAAGCCTTATGAGATTTATGAATTTATGATTGAGCATTACCAAGAGCGGTTAGCGTTTAGGGTTAAAGCCAGAAATAGCAAGCTATTAAAACCCGATGGGCTGGTTTACATTAAAAACCAAATTGAGCTTTCCCTTATTCAAGAGGTAGAAGTGGAAATAAATTATAATTTAGAAAAGGGGCGGCAACTTGCAAGTAATAACTGGCAGATTGAACCATTAACACCGGTTGAGCATGATACAGCTAAGGCATTTCTTAAATGGCTACAGAATCGGAAGACGGAAATAGAGCCAGACAAAAGTTTAATCAAAAAAAATAACAGGAAAAGCAGTGTCCTGAAAACGTTTCAAGAATTGTTTATTAATGTGGATGAATCGGTAAAAGCCATCGAAGCATTACGAAAAGTAACCCCTCCAATAGTTGATGAAAAAGGGGTATTTTGTTTAGGCAATAAGAGTAAGGGCGCAATGGTAGCATTTATTGATGTTTTGAAAAAGCGAAGCAAAATTCAGCACCTTTCCGAAAGCGAATTAGCACCGGTAGTAAATAGCAATTTCCCGCAATTGAACATTACAGACCGAAGCCTAAGAAATCCCGGAACGAGGGTTTATAATAGGTATTACAATGAACTCTTAGCACTCATCAATTAAGTTTATTTCCCGGTCTTCCATTCTGAAAACCCGGAAGACCGGCTTACGGAATTTTGCAGTCATTAAACTAAATGACATGGAAAAAACCGTAATGATTAATTTCCCCATTGAAGACCTGCAAACAATAATTGTTGATTGTGTTAACGCTTGTTTAAAACATTCCCAGCCTACAACGCAGGTAGAGGAACAAGCCGACCTTATTAAGATAGCCGAAGCGGCAACCGAAACCGGGTACCGGCGCGGTTATCTGTACGAATTGGTATCAAAACGTACAATTCCATTTCATAAAGTGGGAGCCAGTTTAAGATTTTCCCGCAACGAATTAAGGAACTGGATTAAAGCCGGGCGACCAGCAATTTTGCAGCAGGCAGTTGAAAATATGGCAACCGAACATATTGTAAAAAATAAAGGAGCGAAAAAATGAAAAAACATTTAGACGCTCCCGGTGATTCTTTGGACAAGAACGAGAGCAAAGATAAGAAAATACCTCTACTGAATTTTGAGTTTGAAAAAGCCGGTATCGGAAAAGAGGACATACAAACCGAAGCAGTACGCCTATTAAAAGAGGGTAACGAGGCCAAAGAAAGCAAAGGCTTGTTTTTGGTAAGAACTGCAAACCGTTGCATTGAGCAAGCGAAAAACCGGCCTATCCCGAAAATGCTATTTGGCGAATTTTGGAGCGAAGGTGAACTGTGTATATTGTTTGCTGAAAGCGGTTTAGGTAAATCAATATTAGCGGTTCAAATTGGCAATAGTAATAGTAAAGGTGAACAAATAAGCGGGTTCAAATTAGAAGCACCAGCGCAAACAGTTTTGTATTTTGATTTTGAGTTGAATGATAAAATGTTTGAAAAAAGGTATTCAATCGAATACCAAAACCATTACACCTTTGATGAAAATTTTTATCGAGTTGAAATAAACCCTGATGCACCCATTCCTGAAAGCCAAAGTTTTGAGGATTACCTCAACATCTCTCTGGAACGCTCCATTATCGAAACCGGGGCAAAGATTTTAATCATTGATAACCTTACTTACCTAAGAACTGAAACGGAAAAGGCAAAAGATGCTTTGCCCTTAATGAAGCACTTGAAAGCCCTTAAAAGCCGGTACGGGCTTTCGATATTAGCATTAGCCCACACCCCCAAAAGAGATTTATCAAAACCAATTACCCGAAATGATTTGCAAGGCAGTAAGATGCTTTACAACTTTTGCGATAGCGTATTTGCTATTGGCGAAAGTGCAACTGATAAAGGTATTCGTTATCTCAAACAGATAAAGCCGCGAAATACGGAATTGATTTACGATACAGAAAATATTTGCATTTGCCAGCTTAACAAGCCAACCAATTTTCTACACTTTGAGTTTATGGGCTTTGGAACTGAAAGAGAACACCTTAAACAATTCACTGAAAAAGATAGGGCAAACACTATTGAGAAAGTGAAGGAACTAAGCCAACAAGGTAAAACCCAGCGGCAAATTTCAATAGAATTGAGTATTTCATTAGGGGCTGTAAATAAGTATTTGAAAAAGTAAAGCGTTCACTCTGTTCACGCTGTTCATACCGTGAACACTATGAACACTGTGAACATAACGGACAATGAACGAACACCGCTACATATTACAGCCGTACAAGGGAATGAAAACCCGTTACACATGCCCGGAATGTAACGACCGGGATAAAACTTTTGTCCGTTACATTGATACCGAAACAGGCGAACACCTTGCAGACCATGTAGGCAGGTGCAACCGCGAAAGCAATTGCAACTACCATTACACCCCGAAACAATATTTTCAGGATAGCGGCAAAACGTTTGATACACCCCGGCCAAACATTCAACCCAAACGAATTGTAACCCCGGCAAAGCCCGTTTCATTTATTCCGGTTAATACTTTTAAACACAGCCTGAAAAGCTATGAATCAAACCACCTTATAACGCACCTCCTTAATTTGTTCGATACAGCCATAACAAACCGATTAATCGAAACTTACTTTATCGGTACTTCAAAGTATTGGCAGGGCGCAACCGTATTTTGGCAAATAGACACACAAGGTAAGATAAGAACGGGTAAAATAATGCTTTACAGCCCCGCTACCGGTAAAAGAGTAAAAGAGCCATTCAATCATATCACTTGGGTACACGCCGCCTTAAAACAGCCCGAATTTGAGTTAAAGCAATGTTTCTTTGGCGAATACCTTTTAAAGCTACACCCGGCCAACCCGGTAGCTATTGTAGAAAGCGAAAAGACCGCAATAATTGCAAGCGTTTACCTGCCTCAATTTATTTGGATAGCAACAGGGGGTAAAAATGGTTGTAAATGGCATAGTTTGGAAGTAGCGAAAGTATTGCAAGGCCGCAACGTTACTTTATTTCCCGACCTCAATTGCTTTGATACATGGAGCGACAAGGCAAAGGAACTTTCGCACGTTGCCCGGTTTAATGTTTCCGGCTTACTTGAACACAAAGCTACCGTAATGGAACGCCAACAGGGTTTAGATTTAGCCGATTACCTGATAAAGTTTGATTACCGGGAATTTATCCTACCCACGCCTTCCCCGGCAATCGAACCATTGACTGAGGCCAAAGGAAAACAGCAAGTTGATAATTTCATACCCCCTACCGGGAAAAATATAGCTTATGTTGATGCAACAGGTAAGCTGTTTATTCCCACGCCACTTGCAGAAACATACACCATTTATGCAAGTGTTTCCGATTACAATAACCGGGCAAATATTCAGGAATTTGTAAAAAAACAGAGCGTAGATATTACCCACTTAAACCCCGTATTTATTGACCTCAAAACGCTAACAATTGAAGCGGTAAAAAAGCAGTAAAATTTCGCCAATAAGCAAAGCAAAAAAATCCTTGCAAAACCTGAAGGGCTGTAAAAATCATACAGCCTTAGAAAGCACCATCAAAAATGAAGGTTTGCAAAAATCTGTTAATGCCAAATTAGCCAAAGCCATGAAAAAGCGCAAAAACTCAATTTTTAGTCTGTTTTTAACCCGTATTCAGTATATCAAAAAAATAAATTTTCTGTGTAACCGAATGAATGAAGTAACTGTTTTGACCATTTTCGGCACCCATACCCAAAACACCTAAAGAGCTACAAATGCGTAAAGCTTTCACACTGCGAAAGGATTTTAACCGTTTTACGGCCTCAAACCGATTCAATTTAGTGGCTTTGCAAGCCTTTACTTTTGGCATACATAACGCCCGGCTTAAACTGAAAAAAGATAAGGTTCGTTACAACGATATTTTAACGGTCATGGTGGTTGGCGAATTGCAAACACAGGGCTGCAAAGTTTCCGATTTCGGGCAAATCTTAGGCTACAATATTACCACAAGCCGAAACGCTCTAAAAAGGGCTGTTAGCCGTTATTTGGTTTCTTACTATGGAGGTAAGCCAGGACGGGGAAAAGTGGCAAAGTTTTCTCTTACTGAAAAAGGGTTAAGAGTTCAAAGGGTACTCCAAAATGAATTAGCTAAAAGTTTAAAGGAGGCTCGAAACCTTTATTTTGAGTTTGTCAGAAAGAGGATAGCCATGTAAATCGCACCTATCAGACGGCATCCCCGGTTAAAGTCACTTTTGTAATTCAATCCCTATTCATACATTTGAGGACATATTATAAAGACATAGCGTTAGCTATATTCTTGCGTTTGGGAAACTGGTAATTTTCAAAATGTAACTCAAGAATAAGTGGACGCTCACGATTGCGTGGGCGTAGCTTATTCGAGTTACAAGGTATACCAGTACCCCCAAACGAGAGTGTAGCTATTAGCCCACGCTCGTATTAATAACCTCCTATTCGGGCTTTGTAGGGCAAATCTTTTTTATGATTCGTTTATTCCCGTTGGTGGTTCTTGCAATATACCTTTCTGCATGTTCTACCGCCGCTTATGTACAACTATTTGGCACCAAAGCAATACAACCAGTTACTAATCAAAATGGCAATTACGTATTTGAAAACGATACTGTAAAAATCGTGTATAGTTTGTGGGCAGAGTACGGCGCTATGGATTTTACTATTTACAATAAACTAAATGTGCCGCTATACATTGACTGGCGTAAGTCTGCATATATAGCAAATGAGCAAAAACATGATTATTGGGAAGACAAGGAAACAGTAAATTCAGAATCCCACAGCGTAGGAGTTGGGGTTGCTTACTATAATGTAGCCGCAACAAAATCAGCAACCTACGGACAGGCCGTTAAAACAAAACCGGAGCGCATTACATTCATTGCCCCGAAAAGTCAGGTAACAAAAAGTCAATACGAAATATACCCTGTTGCGTATGTAAAGCTAAGTAAGGGCGAAATTAGTTTTAAGGCTAATTCATATTCAGCAGATACCAATAAGAAAGTAGCAATAATTCATAGCAATTATCAATTAGACGAAACGCCCTTATCTTTTAGAAATTTCCTAACCTTCAGCACCAGTGAAAATTTTACGCATGAATTTTATGCTGATAATGCTTTTTATATTTCTTGGGTAACTATAATGAGCCTTCAGCAATTCCGGGGGCTATCGGGAGTAACAGACTTTGATTATCCATTTGCAGATTATAAGCGCTTTTTTATAAGTTTAGATAACCCTGGGGACGCTTATTGTGATGGCTTATTCAGGGATAAAAGAAAGTCTTTAGCGCATAATATTTTTACTGGTGAATGGTTACAGAAAAAATGAAGGTGGATGCTTAGATTTAAGCAAAGCTGGGGAGTTAGGTAATAGTCGTGCTTACGATGTGATTAAAGAATTGTGCCAATGGATAAACGCAGGTGTAAATTGTGCTGGTAAACATAGAAGTTATGAAAAAGATAAAGCCAGCTTTAGAACAAATGAAGGAATTACTTCTTAAAGTTAAGATTGCAGGGATAAAGCGAAGGGGAGAAATGAGTAGGAAAGATACCCCCGCCCCAGACTAAAATGGAAAGGAATCTATTTCCCCTACCATAAATGACTTATTGCAAGGTAAAAAAAACTGTATAAGTCCGAAAGCCGGGGGTTACTACCCCCTTTAGCGTTAAGCCCTCAAATCCCGAAAGCGTTTTAAAACACCCACCCCCTCCGAAATACAATAAGGAATCTCTTGTTTTCTCTGATTTATTTATAACTATCTCCACTGTATAAGCCCATCTTCAAAGTTTCTTGACCATCCTGTACCTTGCATCCCATAATAACCGGTTACTGTTTTTGGATTAGCCCTGATTATACTTTCGTTCACTTCTACAAGGGTATACTTATTGTCGAAAACTTCCGGTTTGATACAAATATTATTCAGTGTTAAATTTTCTTTTACACTTGGATATAGAATTGCTTCCGCTTCACCATTTTCAAATACGTAAAGTATTTTGGATGCAATATGTGCGCTTAGAAAATAATCAAGATGATTACCATATTTGGCTTCTTTAGAAAAACATTCTGCAATGAATTTCATTAAGTCATATACTTGTTGCCCTTGTTCTTTTGGTTTCTTATCAAGTTCCGTCATAAACATAGTAAACATGTGTATGGAGGTTTCATTTAATATCCCGCTTTTGTTATCTCCGGTCTTCAAAAATATTGGAGAATAGCACAACTGCGTTTCCTCTTTTTGATTCCATTGTGATTCAGTAATATAATCCCCGATTTCCGGGCGCATTTCGTTTAAAGCTGTTAATGGGTTAAACGTGGCATATAAAACGCTTTCTCCAATCATATTAGCCCGGCCATACCTCTTAACACTTTCTTTAGGTGGGTACTTTAACTTACTAATTTCATTTAACCTATTGTTTTCAAATGGAGGGACACGCTTGTTAATTGTGTATCTATATAGTTTTGGCAATTTGCCTGTAAGCAGAAAAGAAGAAAATAAGTTGATTACCTCAAGGCGGCTTTTGATTATGTTTATGTCTGCTTCACCCTCAATTGAACCTTCGATAAGGTACGGCCTTAATTGGTGGAGTTTTTCTCTAAGCGCGTCAACCGCAGGTGATTTAAAATAAGTAGGTTTATTGTCCAAAACTAAACGCTTTATGGTTAGTGGTTGCGCATCAGTGGTTATAAGATTACTTCTTTGCCATTTAGAGAGTAAAAAAGCAGCCTTTTTGTCCCTGTATTGTCCCCATGAAATAAAAACGCCCCGTAAATCATTGATTCACAAGGCGTTCCATTCATACTTGGGTAGCTCGTAGGGGAATCGAACCCCTCTTCCCTCCGTGAAAGGGAGATGTCCTAGCCGATAGACGAACGAGCCGTTTTCTAAAAGGAACGCAAAAGTAGGATTTTTTCGGAACCATAAAAGCCCTGAAGGCTTTTTTATTGAAAACTTATTTTTGTCATCCATAGTTGAGGCTATAATACATAGGTTTGCCACCCGTTTTAACCAATCAAATAACCGCCATGAGCTTAAAAACAGTTGAGAATTTTAATTTTTCAGGAAAAAGGGCCCTTATCCGTGTAGATTTTAACGTGCCGCTTGATAAGCAGTTTAACATCACCGACGATAGCCGGATTAAAGGCGTGCTGCCCACTATCAAAAAAATATTAGCCGATGGCGGCAGTGTTGTGCTGATGAGCCACCTGGGCCGCCCCCTAAAAAAACTGAAAGAAGACGGCACCATCGACTATAATAAATACTCCCTAAAGCACGTAGTAGCAAAAACCGCCGAACTGCTGGGTACCCCGGTTCAGTTTGCCGAAGATTGCATCAGCGACAAAGCATTTCAGCAATCAGCCGCGTTAAAACCCGGCGAAGTGCTGTTGCTCGAAAACCTTCGTTTTTACAAGGAAGAGGAAAAAGGCGATGCCGGTTTTGCCGAAAAGCTAAGCAAACACGGCAACGTGTACGTAAACGACGCCTTCGGAACAGCCCATCGCGCACATGCATCAACCACCATAGTAGCCAATTACTACACCCCCGAAAATAAAATGTTCGGCTACCTGATGGCCAATGAGGTTAGCAATGCCGATAAAGTTTTAAAAAGTGCCGAAAAACCTTTCACCGCCATCTTAGGTGGCGCCAAGGTTTCCGATAAAATTCTGATTATTGAAAACCTGCTCAACCGCGCCAATAATATTTTAATCGGCGGGGGCATGGCCTACACATTCTTTAAAGCCATGGGCGGCAAAATCGGCAACTCGCTGGTTGAAGAGGATAAACTTGAACTGGCCCTGCAACTCATCGAAAAAGCACAGGAAAAAGGCGTTCAGCTTTTATTGCCTATTGACAGCATTATTGCCGATAAATTCGACGCCGCAGCCAACACCGCAACTTCCGACTCCAACCGCATACCCGATGGCTGGATGGGCCTGGATATTGCCAACAACGCCATCTATGATTTCTCGCAGGTAATCCTCAACTCAAAAACCATTTTATGGAACGGCCCCATGGGCGTTTTCGAAATGGAGAAATTTCAGCAAGGCACCAAAGCCATTGCCGAAGCCGTGGCCGCAGCCACCGCCAAAGGCGCATTCAGCCTGGTAGGCGGCGGCGACTCAGTAGCAGCAGTCCACAAATTCAACCTGGCCGATAAAGTTAGTTATGTATCAACCGGTGGGGGAGCTATGCTGGAGTATTTTGAAGGGAAAGAGCTACCCGGTATTAAGGCCATTCTTCAATAACTGCAGAATACATTTTTATCGCAAAGACGCAAAGAGAGCAAAGGTCGCAAAGAGTAAAGACAAAAAGGATTGCAATTTATATAAATGTATTAATCATAATCATCATAATAAATCAGCGTCCCCTTGCCTTTGTATTTCGTATTTCTCCACCTCAAACTTCTTCGTCCGCCTCATAAACCTAAAAGTATAATCAGGCCACAGCGTAACGTTTTTACCGGTTTTGGTTTGGTACCAGCTTACACAGCCTCCCGACTGCCATACTGTTTTATTTAGCTTTTGCTGAAGGTCGGTATTGAACGAGGTTTGTGTTTCTTTTTTTACATCAACTGATTTAAAGTTTTCTTTTTTCATCAGTTTGATAGCTTCGAGGATATAATGCACCTGCGCCTCTATCATCAATATCATTGAGCTGTGCCCTAAACCTGTATTCGGCCCCACCACCATAAACAAATTCGGGAAACCTGCCACACTGGTGCCCAGGTAAGCTTCGGCCCCGTCTTTCCAGGCTTCATTTAAACTCATACCATTTTTACCACGAACATCAAACACCACCACACCCTCTGCAGCATAAAACCCGGTAGCAAAAACAATAGCATCCGGGATATGTTGAATGCCGTCTTTGGTTTTAATACCGGTGGCATTTATTTCATCAATATGTTCTGTAATCAGGTGTACGTTTTTTCTTTGCACTGCCGGGTAATAATCATTGGTTAGCAAAACCCTTTTACAGCCCATAGTGTAGGTGGGCGTTAGCTTTCTTCTCAGCGCTTCGTCCTTTACATTTTGTTTAAGAAACCGTGCCGCTATTTTACTGGCAAATTTCAACAGTGCCGGATGCCGTGTAAACCCATAAGCCGCCAGCTCATGAAACCAATATAAACGCCACCGGTAAAAGTTGCGCATAAACGGCAGTGTGTTATACATGCTCCTCCTAAAAGCAGATATATCGCCATCCATTTTGGGCATTATCCACGGCGGCGTGCGCTGATACAACTGCAGTTCCTTTACCACCGGTGCAATGGCTGGCACAATCTGTATGGCACTGGCACCGGTGCCTATTACGGCTACCGTCTTCCCTTTCAAATCATAACTATGGTCCCACTGCGCGCTGTGAAACATCGTGCCCTTAAAATCATCCCGGCCCTTAATATCCGGCAACGCAGGCTGGCTCAACCCACCCGAACACGATATAACCGACTGCGCAAAATAAGTTTTACCATTGTTACAAACCACCTGCCACACACCCTGCGCCTCATCAAAAACAAGCCTCTCAACCGTAGTATTAAGCTGTATATATGGATTAAGCCCATACTTCTCAACACAATGGTCCATGTAATTCAATATCTCCTGCTGCGGCCCAAACACCCTGCTCCAGTTCGGGTTCTGCTCAAACGAAAAAGAGTATAAATGCGACTCCACATCACAAGCCGCCCCCGGATAATTATTATCCCGCCAGGTACCGCCCAAATGGCTGCCGCGTTCCAGAATAATAAAATTATTGAAACCTTCTTTTTTAAGCTGAATAGCCGTGCAAATACCGGCGAAGCCGGCGCCTATGATGAGTTGGTTGTATTGGGTGCTGTTCATGGAGTGAAGATAGCAATGTGACAATTAGACAATGTGATAATGGAACACAAAAGCTGGATTAGTTCCCCATTCTAATTATACAACCCTGAATGTTTTATTCTCTGCAAGTGGTAAAAAATATCCTTTAATGCAATTAGGGTTTCTGATACAAATTTGAATATGGTCTTTGTCCCTAAATCCTGCGCCTGGATAAAGCTCTTTACCTTCGGTAAAAATCCCCCTCACAGAATCAAAGCTCTTATTTTCATCCATTAAATACTCTATTACAGCACAATCAAGCTGCCTTATCAGCTTATCGTTTTTTATACTGTCGGCTGCTTTGATATTTTTAGGAAGTGGAATGTTGGCCTTGCTCATGATGTCGCTTAACTGCAAGTAAGCCCTCTTAACAAGGTTAAGATTTGCGGAGTCTAATAAATCAAGGCATTTACCCAAACTAATCACGGCACCCACCACAGCGGGTTTTGAAACGTTATCTTTTTGCCGTGCTAAAGCTTCTTTTGCAAACTGCAGGGCGCGTTGTGGGTTATTCTCCCAAAAATAAATGCCGTGGCCTAGCCAATCGTAACTATTATTACTATGAAGAAGCCCGGTTTCCTTTCCTGAAACTATTTTGTTGCGGACAGATAGCTTACAACCATGAAAGCCAGCTATTAACCCTGCATGGGGGTAATACATAATTCGCTGTATTGTTTTGCAGGTTTACCTTTTTTATTTAGTATTCCTAACTTGATTAAATAATCAACTGCGGCTTGCCTGTTTATAGTAGCCTTTTTTGAACGTTCGTTCATTGACTTAATAAGCTCGTCTTTCTCTTTCCGTCCCATATCACATCACTACATTAAGCGTAGTGCTACAAAGATAGAAAAAATGGACACATTTTTATATTTTTCGTCTCCGCCGCCCCCGTTTCGAACCCTGTGTTAATGTAGAAAAACCTATGTTTACATCGTGATGCCGGTTCCTCCTCTCCCAAACTCGTGTTGGTGATGAAACCGGCTTTAGTTTTTTATATCCCTCTCCTTTCATTTATAAATTTCAATGGCGTCGTTCAATGTATAAAGGTCATCATCGTCTTCATTTAAAAAATCAAAAGCACCAGGCTCTGACGCTATTTTTTCAATTCCCTTTTGAAGCAGTTCATCATCGTATTTACGCAGTATAAATGAAATATAGTCATTGGCCTCTTCAATTTTCTCCAAGGGGAGCTTTTGAAGTTTGGTAAGTGCAATTTCTATTAACTCACGCTTTGACATAATACCAAAGGTACAAAAAGTAGGTTGAATTTAATAATTCAGGAATTTGGGAATTTGATAATGGAATATAAGAGTTGGCTGTGTCCCGGCAGGGCAATGTCAGTAAGAACAGGATACTGACCTCAGAGAGGTCAAATATTTATAGCAACAACATGCAAAAGATGAGACGACTCCAGAGGAGTCGCATGAGAATTTGTGTCACTTAACGGAGCCAATTAACCATTTCCTAAGTAGCCAGATAATATATGCTGGATGATTTTTTTTATCTTTGAAAGTATGGAAACCATTATAAAAGTTAAAGACTCCCTTGAAGGAAGAAAGCTAATTGCACACCTGCAATCCCTTTCCTATGTAAAAGTATTGGGTGACTCAACCAACCTGATTGACGTTAAGGAATTGAAAAGCAAAGTAAAGAACGCAGAAAGTTCTAAATCGCTAACCTTAGAAGAAGCAATAAGCCGGAGCGCAGCATGGAAAAGCAAATACAAATAATTGTAAAAGAAGCTGCGTTAAATGATTTGGAAAAAGAATGCCTGCATCTGGCAGAAAATTATTCAGTTCGGTATTCCGAAAAATTCAGGCTCGCATTTTTTGAACAAATTATAACTATCCTTCCCAATCCGTTAAAATACCCCGAATGCCGGTTTCTGCCCACCAAAAGAAAAATGTACAGAAATATTATCTGGCAAAATTACCTCATAGTATATAAAGTAAAAAAAGCTGTTATTGAAGTTTTGATTTTATTTCACACCAAACAACGCCCGGCAAAATTGAAGGCAATTAAAAAGGGAAGGGTGTGATAGTAGCCATCATAAAATTATTGAACCCCTCTTTTTTAAGTTAAATAGCCGCGCAAATGCCGGCGAAGCCGGCGCCTATGATGAGTTGGGTGTATTGGGTGGTGTTCTCCATAGTTCGAAGATAACGGCTAATGTGATAATTCGGCAATTTGAGAATTTGACAATGGAATACAACTACTTTCCATTTCAACCGCAGCATATATATGTAGAGACCCGAAATGGCATCACGTTACCAGAAATTAGTCTAAAAGAAACTCGGCAAATTACCTTTTATAGTCATCAGGTTTCTATTGATAAACCAGAGTGCATGAATACCTACATCATTTAAAAAATCAATATCATCTTTCTTAGGCTTCTTAGGCAATAGCACCGCCAAGTCTGTTATAGCCCTCCTTTCTAATTTTCTTCGATAATCAAATAATTGGCCAACCGCTAATCTAAGGTGAGAACGTTCAATAGAACTCTTTACCTCTATTAGTAAGTCCTTGCTTTTATCATCGTAGTCCTTAATTAATGCATCAAACTTATTTGCCTCAGACCCTTCAAAAATTTTATATCCGGTATTTTTACACAACTTAGTTAAACTATTTGTCATAGAATTGTGTAAGCGAATCATTTTCTTGGTTCTGGTTTTTACGATTACCTCTATATCGGAATCGTCTTTCGCATCTAAGCTTTTATTCTCGTTCTTAATCTCAGCTATTGCCCTGCCAACAACATTTTGAACTTTTATTTTAGCAAGTCTGCCACTTTGAACATCGAGCATCAGAGCATCCTTAATTCCATGTTGGCCTATAAGACGAATAAGAGTTTTAAATTGTTCAGATGGTGAAGAATTAGTTATGCCAAGCTTGCGATGAAGTTCGACTACATTTGCATTTTTATTAACAATTGGAAAACGTAGGCCAGAATCTAAACATGCGATAAGTGGTGTAAGAAGATTTGCAGGATTCATTTTTATATTTTCATGATTTGCCATAGGAATACCATGCAATTCATGCACCCTTTCTGCTAATTCAATTCTTTGCTCATTATTTTTAAGTTTAGCCGCTTCATGGACAAGAGGGGCTAAGCGATCAAAGTTTGCCTTTATCCAAACTTTACTTGAGTTGCGATAAGCTTTATAAAGATTTGTAAAGCCGGTTCTTTTCTCTACGCAATTCAGAATGGATTTTGGAAAGCCATACTGTTTTAACCCTCCCAAGTCTATTAGATAAGGTGCTGCCCCTTTTTTATTCCATAAAGACCAAAGCGCCGGTAATTTCGCGGTTTCCCAGTAACCATTTCCCTTGTCTGACCACCAGGTTAGTTGACAGAGCGCATATAGTTTTTCTGCTGTTAGTTTTTTGCCTTGACATTGCATTAGATAGCATTTTCTAATAAGATTAGCTGTATTCCGCTCAACTTGATAATGCATCTGAGCGTCATTGGTGAGTTCTATTATCATTGTTGTTGTTTTATCCTCTTTTTGAACAAATATAAGCCCCCCTTCCCCTCACAAATACCTACTCTCATCCTTCATCACCCTTAAATAATCTGTCCTGGCTTTCTTAAACCGTTTAACAGCCATTTTCATTATTTTGATAATGCTTTCAACCAGCTTCTCCGATTTCTTTACGCCGTGTTTGGCCATAATAACCAAGCCATCATTGGTAACAGTCTCCAGGTCGCGCTCTATTTGCTTTATTTCCTTTTCAATTTCAGCCAGCTCAATATTACTACGCAGCTTTATTCGCAACATAACTGATTATTTCTTCGGCTGTGTCCAATCCCCCTTTTACTACTAAAGCATTTAAATTACCATC